>Ga0180434_10003041_pt1 | contig 21636 bp, 25 predicted proteins | sample SS_ome_7_FD_132453 | JGI IMG/M metagenome (GOLD analysis project Ga0180434, IMG submission 132453) | Hypersaline lake sediment archaeal communities from the Salton Sea, California, USA - SS_1_D_2 metaG | ecosystem: Environmental > Aquatic > Non-marine Saline and Alkaline > Hypersaline >...
AAAATGAAATCAAAGTTTTTTGCTCATAAAGTAGTTTACTAGGACCGACCTCTCGGACCCTGTATTAGCTGCATGGTAGGTAATCCGCATATAAAGACCTGCGCTGATCTTAGCATTAAGAGGGTATGTGTTCATTAGGTTAACTACTGGGTTACTGCCAGTACATGTAATCCAGTGCTTTTCAACGTAGGTTGCTACCGTAGGCCAGTCTTCACAAAGAGCTGATCTGTACGCTGAAGGAATTACACTATCCTTATCATATATACAGGCAGTCATATAATCGCCAAATTCAGCATTCTTTGCGATTACTTCCCCACCATACACATAGCGCTCGACGTCTACCTCGTAGTCGATATGCTCTGAGTCATCTATCGAAACAGCAACGGCCTCATCAGTGCCTGTGAATTTAGACCTATACGTCGGTTCAGCAAAGGGAGGAGTTTTTTCAATCTCCATCAAGTGTGGCATATAACACTTAAGCCAATCTATTTGGTCGGAGGTGCCTGAGATTGCGCCGTCTTCTCCGTGGATCTCAAAGTCTTCTGCAACAATAGCTGCAAGAACAAGGTCTGCACTTGCCCACGATACCCTTGCACTATCGGCTATGGTATATATTTCGTCGATAGCGAATTCATGCCCGTGAAGCGTAGTAATAGATCCACTAATATTCTTGATCTTGCACGTTGTAAACATTACACCACCGCCTGAAAAAACATAACTACGGTTAGGTCTGAAGCATTTGTACCTTGGTCAATATATTTTAAATCAAGTGAATCACCTGCATCAAATGCATCTGTAAGACCTGTAATAATACCCGATTTAGCAGTTCCACTTCTAATCTCGCGAGTAGCGTACTTAGTTGTAGTCCTACCATTTTTATAAAATTCAACATCAAAGTCAACAGACGTACGGGTATTTGCCCACGAAAATTCTCTAAGCTCACATTTAATAGGAATTAAAATTGATGAATCAGGAGTAAGATTTGAATAAGTTAACCAATCCCCGTTTGACATACTGCCGTTCATTAAAAGCATTGTGGGAAACCTTGGAAGAGATATTGCTGTGGTTAAGCTTTCTTCAACCGCTCCTTGCAGGTCTTCCGACTCATACCCATTAGTATCATTATCAAATGGGATTGCTCGCGCCACAAGTGTTTGAAGCCAGTTACTCAAGCAAGCTCTCCAATCCTAACTTCTTTACCGCTGCCTGTAGCAACCAAGTAAACAGAAACTTCAGGGCCTATAGGTAGCATCAAGAACTGATCCTTAAATAGTTCTGTACCTGTAGAAGTTGTAACCCCTGAGGTATAGCCCCAAAAAACACCGGTATCTTTTGGCTGCATCGTCACTGCCTGTCTAAGATCCATAGGGGATGCCCCTACCTTTAACTCTACTGCGGAAGTACCTACAGTAAGAGAGGCTTGGTTGCCATCCGAGTTAAGGACGTCGATAAAATTTAAGTTACTCATTTTTTAGCCTTAGGCTTTTTCACAAGTTTAGGTGGCTTAGGTGGTTTAAGTACTTCTTTAAGCTCCATGATATGATCATCGACTTTCTTTTGAAAAGAGTGCATAAAATTATAGTGGCCTGTTAGCTTAACTACGTCCTTACTATTTAGGCCATTCCATGTCGCTCTGTTAAAAACAAAGTTAAAAAAGTCTGCTAACTTTTGTGCTTCTTGCTCGGTGAATGTAAGTTGTTCGGTCATAACCCCTCTTAAAAAGGCCAGCCTAAGCTGGCCCCACTGTTTAGGATAGTTCCATTACTCTATAGTCTTCTGCTGAAGCGCCTGTTCCACCGATAAACTGTGCTGCCACTGCCGGCCCTATGCGCCAAACTTGCTGCATCTGTGAATCAAGAGGAAAGCCATTAGCAACAGTAACGCCGGTCTTACCAAAATAACCACGCTTGTTTCCATTGTTAGCCACTGCTAAGTACTTACGATTTGCAAGTGCAGAAGCAACAACATTAACTGCTGTAGTAGATACCGCTGTTGCAGTATTTTCAATAGCTGTGTTTGCAATTCCGTCGTCTACGTCGATGTCATTAGTAACATTAACATCTAGGCTGCCTGTAGTTGAGCCGATTGCATTTCCAGCGCCGTCGTGTGTCCAAGATTCTACTGAATCGGTAGCTGCAGCTAGATCTCTAATGTCGAGGTCAGTAGCAGTTACTATTGCATTGAGAGAGCCATCTGCGTTAACTGCTAAAAAGTCAGTGCCATCGCCAATCTTAATACTATCACTGACGTGAGTCAGATCTCTAATATCAAGGTCTGCTACCGAGCCAATATCGACTTTAAGTGCGTCTGATACGTGCCCGATAGGCGTTCCGTCGTCCCCGGCCAAGACATGAGAACCGACAGTAGAACTAGCGGCAATCGTGTTAGCATCGGTAGGATCATAGACTAATCTGTTAGTAACACCCATTTGATACTCCTTTACATGGATTTAAAGATATAAGCCTTCTTCGGCTGATTTAAAAAGTTCTTTAGCTCCATGATATCACCTCCAGGGTTTGCGCTGCTATAGGTGACTGCATATATAGAATTATCTGAGTATTTACGTTTATCTCTGTTTCATCATAGGAGCAAGCGGGTGGAATAGTCCAATATTTTGTAGCAGATTCTCCCAGTGTATAGCTGATCTTAAGAAGGCCTGCTCCTCTATTCTTAAGGCTAAACCGCTTAGTTCCTGCTGGAAATGAGTAGGGCTGCTCAACGTTAGCAAGGCCCGTCGTGAAATTATCGATCGACGGGGTAGATACCACGTTAGTGTTCTGAGCTCCTGCACTTCCAACAATATTTGTCATGAAATTTCTTCCACTAATATATCAACATTACCCGATGCACTTTTGGCATATATTGATATTGAATCGGTAATATCATAAAAGCGTTCGCCGCCTGGAGGTATACTCATGCCTTCAAAGGTAGCTACACCGATGTCATAATTTATTTTGATTTCTTGTGTACTTTGATTTTGGATTGATATTGCATTCCTATTGGCCAAGGGCGTAGTGGGTAATTCTACCCACGTAGAATTACCTATTAACATTTTGGTAACTTTTCCAGCTACCCTAAGACCGGATGGGTATAATACCCCAGTGACAGTTTCACCTGGAAATGTTACACCGCCAGGTGCCCCAAAGTAAGCTGCCCGGTTATCCCATATGCAGTTCCATTTGGCATGGTTTGCAAATTCGGTAACAATCTTTGAGCCATCGAAAGTCTGTCTTTCAATCTGCCAAAGAGGCTCTGACGTTGAGGTGGTAAACAGCGGGGTTTTACCGATATACACCGAAGACGTATCTGTCCACCTATCCTCAATAATAAAGAGGATTGGGTCATTACGCCTTAGATGCTCTACATGTGCTGAGCCTGCTACCACTAGTACTCCTCAGCAGCCTTTTCACTAGCTACTGCTCTTAGATCTGCAAGTGATTCAATTGACTTTACCTTAGACTTCATACGTCTTTGGACTATCTTAAGCAGTGCGCTGTCCTCTTTAATGGCCTCGGCCTTTTCAAGAACATCAATCATTGCGTCGAGCTCATCCTCGGTAAATTCATCCTGAGCCGGGTCGATGTCTGCAATTTGCATCACTCTTCCTCTTTTTTAATCTTTTTATTGGCTACTTCTCTCAGATCATCAAGTGAAGAGATTTTAGAAAAGGCCTTAGCTTTTTTGGCCATCATGGGCTTAACCAGTGCCATTTTATCTTTATCAGCTTTAATCTCTTCCGCTTCGACAAGAGTTCTGCACCAAGATTCGATTTCCCACTTATCGGGTGTATCTTTCTTCTCACCCTCTTTAACTGGAGTTGCATCTATCTTTACTTCCATTATGGCCTATCTCCTTGTCTAAGTCCCATCCAAGCGCTTTTAGCAGCAGTGTTAGGGATGGACACCGGACCTATGTCTTTAACTTTACCAAGCCCCTGCCCAAATTTATAATATTGTTTCATAGCTCTCGGACCGCCTAGTGCAAGGCCAGCCCCAGCTCCTAATAGTCCACCTAAATATCCACCACCCTCACCCGAGAAAAGATTGGACATGGCCATATACCCTGCTGCTGTACCAAGGCCTGCAGCCGCCCCACCCCTTAGGGTTGCTGTTACACTATCACTGCTCTTTGCTAAAAGGCCCGGAAAGCCTATCTGCTCAGAAGCCTTTAAAAGATCTGCTGTTTCACGAATATCAGTCTCTAGCATTTCATCGATAGCCCCTGCGTCTACCCTAGCTGATTTTTTACGAGGAGAAGTAATACCTCTCACTCCAGCGTAAGGATCCTTAAGCATCTTACCTGCAGATTCTTCCAGCGTTGTAGCCACCGAGTAGGCTTTACTATTATCCTCAAAAACTTTACCGAGCTCTTTCTTTAATTGGTCATTAATGCTTTTGGCTGCTTTTCGGGTTGATCCTATGGTAGCCTTACTAGCTACTGCTTTTGATTTAGGACCTACCGGCGTTAGAAGCCCAGCTTTTTCCACCTTACCTAAATTAGATAGGGTTTGCTTTAGCCTCCATGCTACTTCTGCAGGAGCTTCAAGCATTGTGGCTGAGGCCCCTGTGTCAGTTGTATGTATAAAAGGTGCAAGTGCACTTTGAGCTTCTTCGAGAGAAGCTCGGTTAAATTCTGTGTTACCCCCATCCTTATCAAGAAGCCTTGTGTAATCATCAATATTTTTCTTCAATGCTTCAATACCAGGACGGACGTTAACAAGCGCCTCACTATTCACCGCAATATCTTCTATCTTTGCCCCAGCCTCCTGCTTGACGGCCATCATCTTATCGGCTACTTCTTCCTTCAGCTCATTAAGACGTCCCACCATTTCGACGTCAGGCATGGCTGCAACTTCCTCTGCCTTTTGGATATTACCCGGTTTACGCGCCCATTTAAGAACCCCACGGTCTATCCCAGAAAGAGCCTCAGCACCTAGATCCCTTAATGCCTCAGTACCAGCCCAAGCATGTCCTATTGCCCCTCTTTGAGCTCTAGCCAATTGCTGGGCAGCCTCAGAGGAAAGTCCCTTCTTAGCAGCATACTTTAAAGCTCTTCCACCTGTACCAAATAGTAAAGGACTGGCCCCTCCAGTAGCTGCAGAAACCCCTAGCATAGTAGGGTCTATTCCACCTACCCCTAAGTATTTACCTATCCCTTGTCTAGCAGCCTCAATCCCACCTGAAGCTAAGCCACCTGCAACTACCGCTCCGCCTAAAGCACCTGGTATTGCCCCTGGGCCTGTAGGTGCGGTCGCAAGACCTCCAGCAATACCACCGGCTGCAGTAGCTGCTGTTTCAAGGGCCATCGCGGGGACGTCCCAGCCTACATCTAAAATATCTTTGGAAAATTCGTAAGGGCCTTGGAAACCCTCAGGGTCTAGTACTCTATACTGAGTAGCCCCTGGGCTTTTGATAAGTATTCTGCCCGCGTCATTAGACTTAACCTCTAGCTCTGGGTGCTGCTCCTGAAGATACTTAACAGCCCCCGCAGGGTCATTGGAAAAATATTTGATCTTGAGGCGGTCTGCTAAAGTTACATCAGGGTGCTGCTCCTCGAGTATTTCGTCGTCAAGCTGCGTTGTCTGTACGCCTGCAGTTCCGTCGTAACTTTCCCACGGAGGAGTTGCCTCTTTTACTGGTTTATACTGCTCCCAAGGTTCCATTAGTCAACCTTTTCCCAATTTGCTTTGTTTCCAGCGCCACCGCCTTTGTAACGATACCCACCCTGTATAGTCCCTACAGGAGGCTCTTTAGGTCCCTGTGGCTTAGCTTTTATCACCCCAAGGCTTCTAGCTCTTCTATCCCAGTCATTTAATATTTGGTCGGTGCGCCCATACCCACCAAATGCTTTTTGGACATTTGATTTATTCAGAGAATAATCTTGTATTGCGTTTTCTTTAATAACCTTGGCGGCGTTTTTAATACCTTTAACCCCGCCTGTAAAACCAAACTTACTGCCTACATAACCTGTGATTGACGTCGCAGGCTTCATACTTTCCAAAAGGATACCTAAGTCAGGACCTGCTAGAGCTCCTAAATTCTTAGCCTCTTTAAAGGAGGTCTTAAGATCCGAGTAGGCTGCATCTAAGGTATCTTTGTCAGCCCCAATAGGAGAAAGACCTAACTTATCTACTAAGGCTATATACCCATCAAGTGCTGAGTTAAATGATATAATACCACCAATTGTCTTAGCTCCTGTACTCTTAAGAAGCTTATCTGCAAGCGCTGTTTCATCCACTGACTTACCTTTTGTTTTAGCCGCCGCCGCAGGTGGATTCTTAATAGTTATACTAGGGGCAATCTGCTGAGTATCTTGCTTACCCTGCTCAGAACCGTAGGTTATTTGGCCTTGGTACTTCAGAGCGTTGATAAGATCGATATCCCTACCATAAAGGCCCCACTGCTGTCGGTTAAGACCTGACTGCAGTTCTCTTTCGATCTCTGCTAACTGATCCTTATTAAGTGGTGGTTGATACCCCTCACTTAAATTACTTCCAAACCAAGTATCCGCTAAATTCATCAAGGGTGCTAGGTTCAGGTCTGGGTCTTCCTTCTGTGCACGTATATCCTCAACAGCTTCCATCTGATCTGCCATACCGGCTACTGTGGATGTCCTTGCCTCAAGTGGAGAATCCTCAACATAACTCTTAAGAAGCTCATAGTCTGAAAATGAAGTAGGGACACTAGTCTTGGATCCCTGAGTATTTACATAGTTCTGCATCAGCTTCTTAAGGGAATCTACCTTAGCTGTTGCTGGAGTTTTTTGGGCCTGGATTGTGCGTATTGCACTTTCAAGTTCGGCCTCAGGGTCAAAAGACCTACCTGCACCGGATGTATAAGGACTAAGGGCCTCTAAATCACCCATGGCTTTTTGGTTTGCACCTGGAGTGTCAAAGCCCAACTTTTGGTATGTCTGCATCCTTCTCTTTAAAAGAGCTGGATCATCTTGGATTGTTGGAATACGAGTTCCCATGTCTACCCCTTAGTAACCACCTAGCTTAGGTGGTTGTATAGCCCCAGCCTCAGGCCTACGTGAGTTCATATAGAGCCAAGGATTATGGCTTTGCATAAGAGAGCGTTGGTATAAATCCATCTCACCTGTAGGGTTTAAACCCCCGTAGGTAGGATCAAATGAATATGCAGCCCCTGCAGAAGTCTGAGGAGTATTGGCCCCACTAGTTAGACCAGTCCCTGTTACGGATTCAGCAGTAGACGTTGTGGAATCGGAGTCAGTTGTGGATTTTCCAAAATTAGCTAAGCCAAAGCTAGCCCCACCCAAAGCACCTGTAGCCACATTACCTAGAAGAGAAGGATCCCTTGTTACTAGCTTATCAGGCTGCATACCCGTCCAAGGGCTGTAGCGCATGGCTTCAGCGTTGATACGCCGTTCCTCATTTGCTGCCTTTTGGTCCCCTGATTGCTTTAGTAACCCTACTCCGCCGCCTATAAGAGCACCTATTAAAGCTGGATGCATCTAACTTCCTCCTAGCCTAATAACCCACCTACGATGGGAAGACCTGATAATATTCCACCTAAACCACTGCTTTGACCACCACCGCTTTGACCCATGGCCCGTGCCATCGCCTCAGCAGCACGTACTTTTTGGTCTTCTGCATAGTAGTTATAATCGGCCTGATTAATTCCCTCTAGCCCTTTTAACCTATTTCCAATATTGTACTGGTCTGTATTCATCCCAGCCTGTGTATTAAATTGATCCGCTGCAAGCTGGTTAGCTGCATTTATCTTAGAGGCATCTAACTGACCTGAGGAAGTAAATTTACCCATATCAGCCTCAAGGCCTGCAGTGCTCTTAAGAAGGTCTGTCTTGGTATTCTGATCTGCTAGCCTTGATTGAAGGTCTGTCGCCTGCTTAAGTCCATAAATCCCCTGAGAAGCTCTCATAGAATCTCTTGCACCTGAACTAGCTAGTCTTTCTCTAGCACCTGTACTCATGCCGCCGCGCATAGCTAGTTGACCCCTAGCATCTGCCTGAGCTCCAGCCTGCTCCATATTCATGGAATCAAGCATCCCCATCTTATCCATTTCATTCTGCTCGAGCTGCATCTTGAGCCAAGGACTGTCCTCAGTAGAGAGCGCCCTATCCCTCATAGCCGATACGGCCTCCATATTGGACATGTCAGGAGCGTTAAAGTTTACCCCTTGCGCTGCTATGTCCTGAGGATCCTGCATCGTGAAAGCTGATTTTAGGCGGCCCTTGTCGATGTTCTCAAAGGCATGTCTGTACGCTGGTCGCTCAGGAGCAGGTGGTAAAGGCTGCTGGTTGAAGCCAAAGCCCCCACCACTACCACTACCACTACCACTACCCCCGGGTAATCCCACTACCCCGGGTAAGCTCATTCCACCACCACTAAAGATGCCCTGAGCGCCAGTGCCTATTCCGCCTAAGCCCTTGTTGAGTTGGCTACCAAGCCCACCGAAGGCTTTCCCACCGCCCCCAAAGTTGATGCCTGTGCCACCACTTCCGCCAAATAAACCCATTAGCTATGCTCCCTATAATGACTGTAATCAGCCTCTATCTCAGTATCATTATCGGCTACCATGCCTGAAAGAACTGCTCTCATCTGACCTCTTTGCTGCTCGAGGTCTGCAATAATCTCAGGTGTGCTAGGATGACCCTCTTTTTGCATACACTTATACTTCATGAAGACTATAACAAAACTAACAAACTCAGGGATGTCACACACTGAATTTTCATCTGTCATACGGTTAGCATTACGTAGGTACCAAACTGTTAAAAAATCTCCAGTCTCCAGGTTAGGAGGACTAAGTATAAATTGAGGCTCACCTACAATTGAATTTTTGATAAAATATTCTGTTACCTGGCCATGTCCATAGTATTTCCAAACTGAATAATCTCTGATTTTCTTCCAGTCCCTGATACGCTTGAGGGGCCAAATATTTCCACCATTTCGGTAGATAATATCTCTGATTTTATGTGCATAAATATTGCTAGGAAGTGCATACCCATCTGTACCATTTACAATTGATACAACTTCTGAATCTAAAAAGTAATCTTCATAGAGAGTATGTATCTCAGCCTCTGTCTCATCAATGGCTTCATTACAATAGGCTAACATCTCTTCAGGTGTTATGAAGGTTTCAGACTGAAGGTCTAAATCAGTCTCTACCTTACTTTTGATCTCGGCGTATGTCCAATATCTCATACTGTTCTACCCTCTGAGTAGGTGCCTAGAAACATCCGAAGCTCTACAGGCCCTGTTATAGTTACATATATATACTCATTATCAAACTGATTATACTCTAAGGTATACGCCCCAGTGCCCTTATTGGAAGTTACGATAGCATCCTTAGGTAAATAACCTAGTAAATGAGGCTGCTTAACTGTAGAAGGATAACTTGGTGCAGTCAGTGCCATGGTAAAAAATTTAAAGTTAGATTTAAGTACATTCTCTTCTCGGATAAAATTCTGCAGCCTCAGAAAATTCTTCCTGATGTATACGTCGGTAATTTGCTTAGTAAACAAATTTATCATGAGCTGCTCAATGAATTACTTTCCGATGGTTGATATTTATCTTGTGTCTTGCTGATCGGAGCAAAATGCATAGTATACGAAAGAAGACTAAATACTTGGTCCTTAAGATAGCCCTTGATATACCACTCACTACTACTTAGATCTACTGACTGATTTCCTGTATCCTCAAAGGTAATAACGTTTGTACTATGTGATTTTATTTTAAACTGTTTTTCTGGGTTACTTGTGAAAGAAAGATAATACCCCTGTATTCCATCAGGCCATTCCATGGAAGCGCCTGTAAGAGTTGCTGTCTTAAGAGTCGAATCTACATCACAAGTGCCTAGTAAATCAGAATTGTAAGCGTTGGCGTAAGCGTTCTTAAAGATAAGCCCCTTATAGGAACATCTTAAACTACCCGCCGGGAATCTACGCATTTCTTCAATATAGCCCTGATAATTCCAAATGGCAGTACCATCTCCCCATATCTCAGCCACATTGCCCCATACCATGTTGGCATTGAAGTTGATGATAGCTAGGTCCTTAACCAGCCGATCATCATCATTGTTCGACGTGATTTGAAGAGCAAGGTCTGTCTCGTTCTTACATTGGACGTTAACCCAAGTTACAAATTTTCGGTTAAAATCGTCGTTAAAATTTGTAGCGCACGACTCATACTTATATGGGATTGCAACCGGATACCAGTCCGCAGGGGCTGCGGTAAGGTCTATGTTGAGGTCTGTGTAGAGTGTAGGCTTATGTATAAAGACATAGCCCCGCTTATCGCCTCGGATAAGCTCTGAATCTACAACTTCAACCGCTGTAGGAGCAAAGTTATCGTCGTCCTCGTTGTAGTAAAATGTAAATGATGAATTTTTACTTATTCCACGGTCTAAGAAAAGCACTGCAGTGCGGTCGCACTCAGAAGCACCACTGCCCTGTAGGGTCCAGTAAATACGTCTTGTAACCGGGTCGTAACGTCCTTGGATACGTCTAGCTTTCTCAGCAGTGCTTACAAATTCAGCGTAGCTTCTGTCCTGGTCCTCATTGAGCTTGAGGCATACATATCCATCGGTATAATAAAAGCCATCTTTTCCAGCCCAAAAAACACCCTCAAAAGTTTGTACTACGGACCCCGAAGACACACACGATGCAGTATCAGATATTCGCTCGGGGATCATGCCCCCTCTACCTAATTCGTCGTATTTTCCATCAATCCTCCAGGCTGAATCCTCGGCTAAAAGAACTGGAGTTCCCTTGGCTGAAGATAGCCCTATGATATCCTGGTCAATATCGGCGTAAAATGATGCAGGGGCTGAGTCAATATCCCCATCGATGGACTGCCTGAGCCGGTTAGTCAAAAGCTCAGTGCCCTCTTTTATACAGGCAAAATACCCGGTGCCCTCAACAATATGAAGAAGCTTACATGCTGGAGGAGGGTCGTTATCAACCACACCGCCTGTGACATATAAGGTTTCATTAGTGATAAGAGTAGCATCTGTGACAGAATCTATAAAAGTAGTCGTACCATTAGTAATCTCACCTACTTTATAAAGTTCTAAGCCAGTATCAATAGAACGGTAGATGCCTACCTTAATATTAGAGGTATCGTAATTATCATCCACGTTACCGGTATTATCATTAACCAAAGAATCGATAGTACCCAGCGTACGTGTAGTAATATAGGTATTGGTGAATTGTTTATATACCGGTGGCCCATAATCCTTATGCTCTACTGTCCCCACCTTATAAGTATACTCTAAGACAAGAGCGTAAATGTATGCCCCTGTTGTAGCCCCAGTGCCCGTGGATATGACAAAACTATCTGAAAGAGTAGGAAGGCCTGCTGTCCTGAGCTGGATATCCCCAGAATCATCTACATATACTTTATGAGGCCTAGTGTACCCATCTGAAGCTACGAATAAGTGCTTATTCCATTCACCAAGGGAAACAACATTATTCACTGTGTTGGTTGAAGGAAACAGCGCGTTCCCAGACGTTTGACCTATACCAATTGGGCCTGTCAGTTCTGTCCAAGCTGAATCAAGCCAATACATCTTCCTGCCCGTGTGTGCAAGAAGGATGTCTTCAAAAAATTTAAGCGTCCCCACCCTCTGATTTCCAGGTGGTAGCTGTGGGTTATCGGAGTCATAAAATTCTGAGCCTGCTCTACTGGAAAGCTTAGCTATTTTCCCCCATGGAATAATATCAAGGTTATTGGCCGTTCTGCACTTGTGCAAAGGGCCATTTAGGTAGTAGTCGGTTACTCCCCCATGGAAGCTCGCGAATGTAGCTGGCTGCGTTACTATCATGAAGTATATACCGCTGTAAATGTTTTAGTAGCATCATTACTGTAAACATAGAATGAATTGGTCGAAACTTTCTCAGTTTGCAGATACGCCATTTCGCTATTAGTATTTTCCCTATAGCCTATCACGCAAGTATCATACTCGAGGCCTGCTGGCATAGTGATAGTCTGTCTAAATATTCCACCCCCCTGCGCTACCCAATTTGCAGCTAGTACATCACTTGTAAGTACTAAAGTAGCAACTGGAGTTAGCTTGGCACTATTAGTACCGTTGTGGGTATGGTCATTGGTTAGCTGAGCGTTATCCTCAAGTGCAGGGAAAAATACAGATCCCTTATCGCCTGATTCTGGCTTTTTAAAACCATATGAAAGTGTAAGCATTTAATCCCACCTGTACTTTGGATGATAATATCCCATTAAATCAGAGCGCCGAGAAATAGGCCTTACCCTTACGTATGCCCCTTGCTCTGCGGCGTCCTCGAGAGTCTTGGTCTTTCTCCCACCCCCGCCAGCCTCTACCATTAAAGATTCATTTAAGGCGATAGCCACATGAGTCGCTTTTCCATTTTTTCCGAAGAAAATTAAGCTCCCAAGATCAGGTGTATCAACCTTATCTGCTAGAAAAATATTTCTAAGTCCATTGGCTGTTGTGTCACCAATTCTTGAGTAAAATGAATTTAAAAATTCAATAGCAAACCCACTGCAGTCCATACCTTCAAGGGGGTTATTTCCGCCCCACTTGTAGGGAGTTCCTACGTGCCTGAAAAGAAAAAGAGTTGCTAACCACCTAGTATTCATTATTCTGCCTTTAGTGCGTCTATTTCAACCTGCTGAGCCACTACTTTTGCGTTAAGCTCCTGAATCGCTCGAGTAAGATATGGAACCATCTGACCATATCTAATCCGCCAAGGATTATCCTCAGGTGTCTCCTCATCGGCGTCCCCGCCCTCATCCACTATCTGTGGGTAATAGTCTATAGCCTGCTGGGCAATGAACCCGTGCTCTATGACCTCAGAAGAATTAGCTTTAAAATTAAACTGCTTAACATCCAAACTACAGAGATCTTCCAATGTGTCAAAATCAGCAATATTTTCTTTAAGTCTTTCGTCAGAATAAGCAGCAAACTGTGCAGCATTTCCCGTAGGGCTAAACTGTATAATTGCGTCCCCTGCATAGTTATTTGCAGAAAAAGCCACTATCTTATAGTACCCTGAACTAGTTGGGCCTACGTCAGACCTAGCAAACATTGCCGCCTCAGTACCACTGCCTGTTACAACTTCAGCGATACTATTAGTTGAGGTTAGACGCACGGTAGTGCCCGTACCCTCAACGTGTAACTTGCTGGCCGTAGGAGTTGTTTTACCAATTGATAAACAACCTGCCGGGGTTAAGAACATATACTTAGAGCCGGTAGATACCATGGCTGAACTATGTGAAGATTGAGCAGTGTATATAAAAGCAAGATTGTTAGCCGTTGTGTAGTCTAGCCCAACAAACCACTCATCATTTCCAGGGCTGTTAAGGCAGAACATACCTGTACTTCGTGTCGCACTATTATGCTCCTCGAGTACTACGCTTGCATTAACGTACCCGGTGGTATTCCCCTTGATAAACAAATGACTGCTACCTGAAGTATCATTACCTATATTTATGTTTCCCTCAGTAGCGATATTACCATCTACTGTTAAAGCATACCCCATATCAATATTACCATCGCCCCCAATAGTCATAGCCTCTACAGGAGTTCCGGCTGTACGTGTCCTGAACATTATGTCTGCTGCAGCACTGTCCTTATCATTATCAATTCTAAGCTTGTAATCTGCACTACGATCATACCATAAATGTGCAGTACCTCCATTGGAGGTTATTAAAGTTAGACCAGTGTCGTAACCACTAAAGGCCTCTGCTACTATCCTTGTATAGTCTGATGTATCCCATCCATTAGGAAGATCTCCCGACATAGCAGAGGAGAACCCTACTCCTAGACTATCGGAGGTATTTAATCGGTCTACAAAAGTTTTTGCCCCACCGAAGCTTTGGGTAGTTGTATTAACTATCCCTGATACTGTAGGGGAAGCGTCAGGAGCTCCAGAAGCCATATTAACCCAACTAGTACCGTCGTATACTTTAGTAAGTGAAGTAGCTGTATTGAAGTAAACCCTTCCTGTAACCCCTGTAGGATCGGAAGCTAAATTTTCAAGCTGAGCACTTTTTAAATCGCCATAAACAAGCATTTTAAATCCTTTACTGTATTCCTACTATACGATAGGTGCCAGCAGGTAGCGCAGTATTGACCGCAACGGTAACTGCAGCAGCCCCGGTAGCTGTAATTTTTCCGTAAACTCTCTCGTAATTATTCGTATTATCCATAAGCGCCCAAATAGCTTTTCGGGCGTCCATGTTAAAAGTAGTTACTGTGACATTTTTGGAAGTAACAATCCCATCCCATACAAGGTCTTCTTCATACCTGATGGAATCTCCAACCTTAACCATTGCCGTTCCATCATCGACGTATACATTCTTGTCTGCAGTGTTGAAGATTACCCGGCCTACACTCTGTGAAGAGGATCCTGGGTTAGCACCTAAATTTTCTAATCTAAGACCAAATGCCTCACCTACTGTGTAAGTATGCCTTATCCTCTTTGCCGGACTTCCTATGTCCGTTCCCGTCCATCCACCTGAATAACTAGCGTCGGTTAATGGGTGTAAATCGTCAGCTAAAAGTATATACCCACGGGTAGCATTCGAAGTTGACTGAAGTGTAATATTCTCACTAGCACCTGTACCACCTATAATACTTTGCCCACCTACTCTACCCGCAAGAAGAGCAAATTGAGTATGTCCGGCGTCCCCTGTGGTTAGCCCACTTAAAAGACCGTGTGTAACTTCTGTATCTGGGATTGAAGGAACCCACTTACTGCCATCCCAAAATGGTGCCATCCCTACGGCCACCGCTACGTTAACATCTCTAAATGAAAAGAGCGTAGCATTGGAAATAGTTTGAGTAGCGTTCTTAAGATCCCCATCAAAATAAATCTCACTCCAAAGATCGGTGGCATTACCTAAGTCATACGTAGAAGCTGCCACCGGTTTTATTGAGCGAGTAATAATATTTCCGGTAGAACTTCCTACCTCCATATCGGCACCTGCATTCATGTGGATACCTGAGGAATCCATCTGCATGTTACCAATATCAAGAGAAGCTGCGCTATCTATCTGTACACTACCGTTAAAGTAGGCAGTTTGACCTATCAAGTGTCTCTGAGCATAAATATTATTTACGGCACCGGCTGTTAAGGTAAGGTGCCCACTTGCGGTTAGTGTACTTGCTGTAATATCTAATGTAGTTGTTTTAAAACTAGCTGCGGTGATTATATCGCCTGTAATATCGCCTGTTGTTGTGAGATTTTCATCTCCAAAACTTATTGCACCACTTGAGTCAGTAATGGATGCATCGGCTAGAGTAAGCGTCCCTACCGTAGTACCAGTAGCTAAACTACTCGCTGCAGCAGTAGCCACTACCCTATTTGCATTTACGTCCCCAGTAGTAGTGAGGTCTTCATCGCCAAAACTAATAGCGCCAGTAGTATCAGAAATACTGCCACCGCTAAGGGTGAGTGTCCCTGACGTAATTGTTCCGGTGCTGGTAAGAATAGTAGAGCCAAAATCAATAGTGCCATCGCTATCTGTAATTGATCCATCTGATACCACCAAAGTTCCAGCCTGGTACTCGTAAGCCCAAACTTTTTTAAGCCTACGCCCTGTAGTGCCTATATCTATAGTGTTATCTGAGATAGGTCTAACTTGGTCTGCAAACTGAAGAAAGCCTGTATCTGCCCCTACCCCATCGCCCGAGTTAGCTTTAAGGGTTAAATTACTTCCTGCACTAGCCCCACCGTAGAGTGTTTGGCCAGCTAAATCACCTGCAATAACTACTCCGGCTGAATCTCTATCGTCGTAGCCACCTTTGGTGATATAAATATCTTGGGTTTTAATTTCCCAAGCTTGTAGTATTCCATCAGTCCCCCAGTCAACGTCGTATATTTTATACCACTTGGCCGCAGGATCCCCTTCTCTTTGCTCCCACCGATAGGAAGCTGCTTTTCCGTCCCCATCGTCGTTAACAACACGCATATCATTTATGGTGTTACCCGCTGCAGGCAATGAAGCAACATCTGCCACTGCTGGCTGCGATTTTGGGTAAAGAACTGCTAAAATATAATCAAGCGTAGCACCCATGGAATTAACTCCAGGTGGTAACGCAGTATGTCCATAATAAAATTCATCAGGGTTATGTGAGTAAGGGTGCTGCTGTCTTCCCCATACCTGAAATCTACTGTGTTGGAAAATCATCCGTTATTTTCCTCTTAAAATAGCTCCCAAGCTGAATCCCATACTCCAGTAAACTCTTTCATATATAGTACTCTACTAGTAACCCCGTCGTACGAGTAACGTACTACAGAGCAAGGAGCTCCGTTTTCGAGGCCCGAATGTCCTGTGTAAATATACTCAGGGCGATTTTGTAGATCATACTCTATATGCTGTTTTACTAGCTCGTGCGCTTGAGTTTTTAAATGACCTGTATCTGCCATGTTGTCCTCGAGAAAAGGAGGGGCTAGGCCCCTCCTAAATTCTTAGTAATCTACGTCGTAAATAATTCCGCAGTTACCTACTTTTTTGTACATCATCTCTCCGAAGAGTGAAACGTCACATATGTACTGGTAGCCCGAAGTATTTCTAACTTCAAAATATTCCCGGCCATCAGGAGACATTCTCTTTTTGAAGAAACCATTGGTCATAAATTTCATTGAAGACCAATCAATGAAGGCTATAACATCATCATCCCATTCCTGGATACCAACGATCAAAAGCGTACCTTTAACCGATGTAATCTCAATTTCTGTCCAACCATAAAGAGAAGCTTCAGGCTGCTTAGAAACAGAGAATGGTCCTTTTTGAGCTTCAATAAGCTTCATGACTGAACCAAGATGCTTAAAACTCATTAGGATAGTACGTGCATTACCACGCGCTTTAGTACGTATTTCTGTGTATGCATCAAAGAGCTTATCTAAGATGTTTGATGCTGTGATAGCACCGCCGTCCACATTTACCGCTTGGAGGTAAGGGTAGGCTAGCTTCGATACACCATGAAGGTTTGCGTCCCCGCCGTTTGCTGCACTTAATAGTGCGCGACGAATAGAAAGGAACGTTGTGAAGTTTCCAGCTCCATCAGTTACGCCATCGTAGTAGAATTTAGCTTCTTGAGCTACTGTGTAAGCTGAAAGGTCTACTGCAGCGCCGCCGCGAGTAGCTGAAAAAGTAACCTCATTAGTGTTAACATTTATTGCAGTGACGTATACATCAAGTGATGCAGAATCGCTATCGTCGATAACAACGTGCATATCTATGATGAAACGATCAATCTTATCAACAACCATGATGCCTGTTGCTGCATCTGTTGCATCAGTGACGACTGCAAAATGAGGACCAGTACCGATTTGCACAGAAGTTACATGCTTGATGTAATCCATGAAATCATCGATCTCGTCAGGAAGGATCTTAAGGAATGTTGTCTCTGGGATACGCCCATTATGTTCCTGTAAGTCCCTGTGATTAAAGATTAAACTTCCCCAAACCTCAACATAATCCGTGATGTTACCCCGAACTGGCTTGGTTGAAGAAATATCTGAAGCTGCAGTAAGAGCTCCAAATTTTACGGAAGAAGCATTTGCACCCTTAAAAGGCACAGGAATTTTTCCGCCTTTCCACGTATTATCTTTTTCTATTTTTTGTAAAACGTAATCCCTTTTAATAAGTTCCTCAGCGAGAAGCTCATTGGTAAGGTATTCGTTTAACATGTCCTGAAACAGACGATCTGTAGCCATGTTATTGATTTCCTTATACTATTTAAGTCCCCGCAGTCATCTGCTGGGACAATTTTCTCAAATCATCAGTACTCCTTGGGATTTTTTTAACTGGAGAGGTGCCTTTTCCAGCTATGTTAGGTATTACGGGCTTCTGCTGTTGCGCTGCCTGCGTAACAGGGGTGGCTGCAGCTTGCGGCTGCATGGCGGGCGGTGGGCCTACCAATGATAAAAGCTCAGTAACAACCTGATTCACTGGCACATCTTGGCCTTGCTGTGCATAATATTGACCACGCTTAATAACCTCATTACGGAAAGCACCCGCGACTCCATTTCTTTGGTCAAAGCTATCAACTACCTGAGCGATGTCCTCTCGCATAAGCAGATTGTTAACTTCCATCTCGCGCTGCTGAACCGCAAAATTTTGGAAATTCTGCGTTAATTCCTGATTTTGTAGTTCCAAAGCTGCATACCTTGACCGTTCTTCGTTCTGTTGGTCATAAGCTTGCCGCTGCTGTGGATCCATCTTATTGTATTGTACTAAGTTTAAGGCATAGTTCAACACATCTTCTTTAGGAATCCCTAATACTTCAAATGCTGAATTATAATCCTTATGCTTTATGTACGCGCCTACTGTCTGAAGTGACCTTGTTTGCTCCTGAAATTTCCCGTAAACGTCCTCGTATTGACCCTTTAGGCTATCTCTATCCTGCTTAACAAAATCAAGACCATAGGCCTTTTCATGTAGCTCCCTAACCGCCTTTTCAGTCTCTGCATCTTTAATCAGAGGCTTATATAAATCTTCGATCTCTTTTTCGACCTGCTTAGCGCCCTCTACAGCATACCTATACTTAAAGTTAGGTGAATACTCCGAAGGGGTTAAATCAGGGTCCTTTGTTGCCCCTGCTAGACCAGTAGTCGGATCGACTGTACCAGGATCCGTAACCGGGTCTACAACGCCTGTATCGACTGATGTGTCAGCAACTTTAGGGTCTGCTAAATTTTCTGTAGTCCCCGCATCAACTGTGCCAGGGTCTACAACGCCTGTATCGACTGCTGCATCTGGGTTATCGCCCATTATGAAACTCCCACCGCGCTGTTCGGCGCGTTCTGAAAAGCGCTATTTTGTTGTTGCCCAGACATGCCTTGCGCTTGTCCTAAAAGCATGTTGGATATCTCCGCTATCGTGCCTTTATTCATGTCTTCCATCTTTTCCATGGAAGCACCCTGGCTCTCTAGCCGCTTAACAAGCCAGTCCAGGGCCTGGTAAGGTATCCTAACCCGTTTAGCAGGCTTGTCAGGGCCTTTTGGATTAGGTACATACATATCTGTAGCAATCATCGCTCCCGACACAGGAATAAACCCGTCCTTGGCTGCCTGCTCCTGAGCAATTTGCTTGGAAAAAATCTGGGCATGAATTTGCTTCACTAAACCATAGCGTTCTTGGATCTCAGGATCTAAAAACCTAAAATCAGGTTGTTTCATCCTATGGGCAAATTTATGTATATAAAATTCGTGGTTGCTATCTTCTTCAATCGTAGGGATCTCACCTCTCTCAAGGGCTAACATATCATTACGTACGTTATCCTCATCAATGGTGAGCTCGGAGAATATATCCTCGGTGCTAACAAAAGGCATATTTTTCATCATTTTGCCAATTGTATTCTTATCTAAGTTGTTTCCTACATACTGCAGAGCATGGTTAAGGGCTAACTGCTTTCCAAACTTAGTTTCAATTGTCTCATCCTGAGGCTCAGTTTTAATCAGATACTCCAAGGGAGTGGTTGATCTAAACTCAGGTATGTTTATTAATTCCTTCGTTCCTACAGCGTATATGAGAGCCTCATCGGGTAAATAAAGCCTACTAAGTGAAAGTGTAAGATCACACACGTCCTTTAAGAACTGCTCAAACTTTTCACCATACTCCGAAAAGCGTTTTTGCTGCTTTAGACTACGAAATAAAAGTGCATAATTATCTGTAGTGGACTGACCCTTTTCCTGGCCATCCTCATTAAGCATTACTGCCTTATCAAGCTCGTTAATCTGATCGTGTACGTAAGGTGTGTACTGAGAGCCATCTCTACCTGGTAAAATGGTAGGTGTTTGCCCCTGATATGCAATACCTCTAACTCCAGGCAGTAAACTTCCTTGCTGCAACTTACTACCAGACTGATAGAGAATCTTATCGTCCCCGATCGTGATCTGTGTTTGGGCCTGAGCACTAGAGGCTCTATTAATTTCTGCCTGGTACGGACGCACCACCCTATGGATGGATCTTGCTCTTGCTGCTGTAGGCTGCTCGTCCATTCCTTGCCACCGAAGCGGCCAAATCCCAAAGGGAAGCTCACCTTCTTCTAAAATACCTTCATTAGTTGTAATGAAGTAATAACCGTTTGGATAATCGAAACCAGGCTTAAAGAAAAATTCTCTAAGAAGAGTTTGGTTCTCTGTTTTTTGGTATCGACCCTTATCATTATCAAAAACTATAAAATCGCCTCGTGACGATTCAGTTATCATTGAAAGTTTACTTGGATCATCCCGGTATTTACGCTTTAAATCATCTGTCTCTGTCATCTTGCGTACGATCCAACATTCGCTATCGCGCATGGACCCCGCAGCTACTTTTCTCAGAAGATTAAAACCGTAAACTTCCTCAAATACAAAAGCCCCTGAAAAAATGGGCTTTGACTCGTCTTCTACTGGTTGATTATTTTCGTCTAGGATCGGATAACCATCTTCACTAGCTTGTGGCTCATACCCTACTAAATCTCCTTTAGTAGCATCCCAGAATACTTTAACTGCTACCTCACCTATCCCTACAAAACTATGACACCACTGCCTAACCTTTTCCTTAAACCTATTCTTTTCTTTTATGTCTTGCCATACAGCTAAATTAAGCTCCGCTGCCTTTTGATCCTGAAGTTCATTTTCATTCTGAGGCCCGACTGTGACTCCAGGTGAATGAGCTAGTATATTTGATACGTAGCTTCGATGAACTCTATGTGTATGGTTTTTTGTTAAGCGTAATTTTTGGTATTCGTGGTTTGTCTTTGACGCCCGTATCCTATTGGACACCCCCGCCTTACGCTTGGAATAGTGCTCGCCTGATATGAGCAAAATATTTGATCTAAATTCAGCGAAGACATCTTTATCTGCTAAATCAGCTTCGCTATAAATTTTATTTAAATCCTGAATCTTAAGTTTAGGCATCCGCTGTCCACCCTAAGTGACTATCAATGACTTCTTGCTCAAATGCTGGAGGATCATCCATCATCAACTGGGCAAGACGTGTATCTTCTGTCAATTCTTTATCGGCTGCTACAGCCTTAGGTGCAGTCTCGGGGTTCGTCGAGGCCGTTTGATTAAACTCAGTGATAGGCACCGAATTTCCTGTAAATTCAATCTCAAGATTTCCATACTTAAGACTTTTCACATTAGTAGACTTACATCTATCAATAATGTCAATAATTTTCTGCGAAGGCAAGCCATTTTCTGAATTTTTATCAAAGACTTTTTTACCTACCGCCCTCTTCGGAGCGGGTGGCTTCTTATTCTTTGCCCCTGGAGGTCTTCCGGCACCTGGCCTTCTGCCCCCTCGCTTTGATTTAACTACCATAGGCTTCGTTCCACTCGTCGATGTCATTATCAAATCCCCAATCGTCGTTATCGTCGTGAATATTTTCGCCCCTACGCTCTCTTATCTGCATTTCAAGGAGCTCTTCTTCTGTAAATTCCTCTTTGATCTGTCTTTCCTCAAGTTCTTCTACACCTTCCTCCAGTGCCTCAATCATGCTCCAGTCCCAAGGCACACTCATCACACAAAAGCGCGTAGCATCACAAAAATCGTCTTTAGCCTTTGTCTTAGGTGTTGAAGAGAGAAGACTTATCATCTCACTACCCAATTTCCTCAGCTCTTCCGTATCAAATATGTATAACATCCCGCATTTAAGCAGGGTATTAACCATATCTTCC
>Ga0180434_10003043_pt1 | contig 21630 bp, 16 predicted proteins | sample SS_ome_7_FD_132453 | JGI IMG/M metagenome (GOLD analysis project Ga0180434, IMG submission 132453) | Hypersaline lake sediment archaeal communities from the Salton Sea, California, USA - SS_1_D_2 metaG | ecosystem: Environmental > Aquatic > Non-marine Saline and Alkaline > Hypersaline >...
CCGATAAATCCCTGTCTGAGCCCTTGCCAAGCGTCACCTAGAATGCTAGAAGCGCAGGTTGAGGGGGTGGTTTTGGCGCCATTTGAGCCCAAAACCGCCGTTAACCCGCACATAGATTTTGGATATGTGAACACTCGGTCAGACGTGGAGAGCTTTACATGGAGGCTTACGACACTCTTAAGAGACTAGTCGACGAAGTTGGCGAGGACATTTTCAAGGCCGTCGGCGGAAACAAGGCCGCGGGCACGCGTGTCCGCAAGGCCATGCAGGACATCAAAAACACGGCCCAGGAAGTCCGCAAGCAGATCCTCACTATCCGAGAAGTCGAGGATCAGCAATCCTAGAGGGTGTTTCGCTTTACGAACGGGCAAACTCCGCCTCGGCCGTCGCTGCTTAACGGGCGCGCCGCAGCTGGGGCGAAGCTTGGGCGTAAAGTCGGCGCAGCGCCCGCGGCCGACCGGGCGTCGGCCGTTACGAATGAGATTAACAGAGTCGTGCAATCCGAGATGTCATGCCGCCTCCCGCCATTATAGACCTGTCCAAGCTGGATCTGAACAGCCCGATCGTCTCGACCGAGGAAATCAGGCGAGTCAACCCGCAGCGTCACGAGTTCGCTCTGCTCGATGCAATCGTACACATCGACGAAGCGAACCAAATCTTCGTCGGATACCTCGATATAAGCAAGGACGACTGGTGGGTGCGCGGGCATATCCCCGGCCGCCCGCTCTTTCCCGGCGTCCTGATGATCGAATGCGCCGCACAAATGGCCAGCTACCTGACGCACAAGCTGATCAAAGACGACGCCTTCATGGGTTTCGGAGGAATGAAAGACGTGAAGTTCCGCGGAACCGTCACCCCGCCCTGCCGTTTCATCATCGCGGGTCGCGGCAAATCGATCAAGAAACGCCGTTCGGTCTGCGAGTGTCAAGGTTTCATTGACGACACGATGGTTTTCCAGGCCGAGATCCATGGCATGCGCGTTTGACGCAAGTCAGCGAAACAGAACCGCGAGCGTAAGCGGACCGACCTGACGCCTGCGTGCGCATGGCCCGTCGCTGACGTTCGGGTTGCTGATCGGCGCGGCTGCAATTAAAAGATGCTTGACAGAGCCTTGGCCGTATTGTTGAGCGGACGGATCTCGCCACGAACGATGGAAGAGAACACGCGACATCTGATTGAGACGGCTTTACCGGAGAAGCACACCTGGCCGGGACGTCCGACGGTCGCCGATCTCGCCCCGCTGCCCGGCTGCCCGGCCGTCTATCTGTTCGTCGATGACGCCGGCGCTCCGCTCCAATTATTGACGACCCAACAACTCAAACGCGCCGCGATCTCTCGACTAAGCGAACCGGAACAAACCCGACGCGGCCGCGTCGATCTGGCCGAGATCGCCCGCGGCATACGCTGGCGACGCGTATACTCGTCCTTCGAGGCCCGCTACGGCTATTATCAACTGGCGCGCCTGATGCTGCCCGGCCGTTATCGCAAGGAGCTTTCCTTCGGGCCGGCGTGGTTTCTGCATATCGACTGGACCGCACGAGTCCCTGAGCCGCGGGTTACCGAACAAATCTGGCGGCTGCCGGGCGACTTCATCGGCCCGTGGCCCACGCGGACAGCGTGCCGCCAAGCGTTGGAGGGCTTATGGGACCTGTTCGACCTGTGTCGCCACCCTGTTGAAGTGCGCAAGTCTCCGCACGGCCAGGCCTGCGCCTACGCCGACATGGGACGCTGCGACGCCCCCTGCGCCGACTCCGCGATTCTGGGCGCTTATATCGAGCGCGTGCGGGCGGCGCTGCGTTTCGCGAGCGGCGAGATCGACTCGTGGATCGCGGGCGCCGGCGACAGCATGCGCCGCGCCGCGGGTGAACAGCAGTTCGAACTGGCCGGGAAACTCAAGTCGCAACTGGAATTCGCGCGGCTGTGGAAAGAACGCTGGGGGCCAATTGTGCGGCCCGATCAACAGTTGAGTTACGTTCTGGCCGTCCCCGCCACGCGGCGAAAAGCTTGGAAATTGTATCTCTTTCGCCGGGGCTACCTGGTCGAGGGGCCGCTGCTCTCCCGACGCAAGGCGCCGACCGAAGCGCCAGCTTGGCTGACCGAGCAATTAAAACGCTCTCCCGACGAAGCGTCGGATCTGCTCGGCAACGCGGACTCGGTCAATGAAATTCGCATGGTGCAAACCTGGCTGGTCGCTCATTTTCTGCGCCACAAAGAGTCGCGCGACGCCGTCACGGCGCGACTGGAGCACGACCGGCCCCCCGCTAATCTTGCCGAAATGCTCGCGGAACCGGATTCTTGAGCGTTTATGTAGCGGCCGACGCCCCTGTCGGTCGTAGAATGTTCGATGATGCGACCTATGGGATAATCACCCTCGGCTGTCTACGTCCGACACGGGGGATCGGACGCTACATAAAGCAAAGCCGCCCCCGACCGTGCTTTCCACGGGCGTGACGCCCGCGCCGCCCTTTCTACGGACGGGAGGTCGGCTCCACCGGCGCTCGCACCAAGCGCGACAATAGAAGCTGGGCGACGGGATTGTTCGCGTCGCCCGGAACGGAGTTTATGCGCTTGGCCAAGACGGCCGCGCGCTCGTGACGCCCGGCTCGAAACGCCATCGTCGCGGCGATTTCCAACGTGGGAACGTCGTTCGGGGCCAGGCGCAGCGCTCGTTCCGCCGTTTGAGCGGCCCGCTCGAACTGATCCTGTTGAGCGTACGCGCAAGCCAGCAAGTGCAGCGCTTCGAGGCGGCGCGGCGCCGTGCGCAGCACTTCGTTTATGCGTTCGCACGCCTCGAACACGGCGCCTTCTTCCAGGAGACATTTCGCCGCGGCCAGTCGCAACGGGATCCGCGGCAGTTCGGGGTGTTCTTCGAGCAAGCGATTGAAATAGTCAAGCGCCTCGGTTCGCTGTCCGGCGCGAAACATCGCCAGCGCCAAGCGTTCGCGGATGTCGGCGTCGGCGGCGACGGTGTCGGCCACCCCGCGCCAGGCTCGCGCCGCCCGCGTCCAATTCCCGAGCTGTTCGCAGCATTCGGCCAACGCCGCCTGATAAGCGCTGGTCCAACCGAATTGCGGCTCGTAAGATTCCAACAAGGCAAGCGCGTCATTCGCCCGTCCCTGTTGCAGCATGAGCTGCACGATCGCGACGACGTAAGCGATCTCTTGCGGATCCGCGTCGGCGGCGCGTACGTAACATTCCAGCGCCTCCGGCCAGCGCAGGCGCTGTTCCTGGATCACGCCCAGCAAATAAGCGATCTCTCCGCCGGCGTCCTCTTCAGCCGAGGCGCCGGCGAGCAGACGTTCGGCGGACGCCAAGTCGCCTTTAGCGAGTTGAATGCGAGCCTGCATGACATTTAGAGCCGAACTGTCCGGATTGAGCCGATAGGCGGCCGCGAGTTCGGCGTCGGCGTCGGCAATATTGCCGGCGGCCAGTTGGTCCGACGCCAGCTTCAGCTTAACCTCGGCCCGCGCGCGATTCCAACGCGCCTGCGACTCCGCGCGCGCCCGGCCTTGCATGTTTTCGCATCCCGTCGTGAAGGCCGCCAGAATCACCAGCAAAACGCCCATGGTCGTCGCATGAAAACGCGTCACGGCGTCACCTCCTCGGCTGTTTCGATCCGCGTGTCGCCGTCGGCCGACGGTACGTCGATCGGCTCTTCACGATGCAACCGCAAATCCAGAGGCGGCCGTCCGAAAAGCTCCGACCGATCGGCGTCCTCCAGTGAAGTTTGATCCTGCCGAATCAGGTCAAGCAGGAAGAGATGGACACGCGTGCCTTCGTTTTCCCACAACCGTCGCCCCAACAGGCGCTCCTTGAGTTTGATAGCCGCCAGGTGTTTTGGAGAGTTGTGCAGAGCCATGCGTGTACAGAGCAAGGCCCGCTTGGCGTCGCCTTGCTCCACCTGTCGAAGAGCTTGTTGATAAAAAGCCTGCGCCAGCCGATCGCGACCGGACCCGAGCAAGCCCCGACGACTGCCCACGCGGACGCGCTCGATGTCGTCCAACAGAGCGTTATAACGGTCATACTCCTCGTCCGTTTCATTAAGCACATGCACGGTCAGCAGGATTACGACTTCTTCGCGAACGGTGGTGTCGCTGTGGTTCTGGAAAAGCAGGCCGGCGCCGGGGATGTCGCCCAGCAAGGGAATCTGGCTTTTCGAGTTGACCGTCCGTTCGCGGAACAAGCCGCCGATCAGCACCGTCCTGCCGTCGTCGACCATGATGGCGGCCTCAGCCTCGGTAGTTTCCTCGAAGGGCAAATTTGCGGCGGTCAGACCGCCGTTGCTGTCCTTCGGATGCACCGCCAGGCGCACCGTGCCGTCCTCGTTAATGAACGGGCGGAAACGGATCTGCGTGCCGGTTTCGAGAAACTCGACGGTCTGGACGGCGGCGGTTTCCGTGACGGTGGTCGTGATGTAACCGTCGCGGCGCCCGACGATCACGGCTGATTTCTGCTTGTTCAGCGCGATGATTTTCGGATTGGCCACGACGGTGACGTCGGTCACGTCCTCCAGGGCTCGCACGAAGGTCGCCACGCTGTTTCGGATCACGCCGAAAGTAAAGCCTCCGGAGGGCATGCCGCCGATCAGATCGGTGTTGACATTGAAAGTGGTCTGCTCGTATCGGTTAGGCGGAGTAACGCCGGTCGTCATGTCGGCCGATGCGTTACTGACACCGTTAACGTTCTGAAAATCCACGCCGCCGAGCATTGTGAAATCTATGCCGAACTGATTGTCCTCGTTTAGCGTGGCTCGCAGGATAGTGGTTTCGATGAGCACCTGCCGCGGACGAATGTCGATATCGCGCAGCAAGGCCTCGACGTCGGCCATGCGCGAGGGGACATCCGTGACGATGATGTAATCGATCCCGGCTTCGGTCGCCTCAAAGATGTCCGATCCGCTGTCGAACTCAGTCTCTTCCACGCCGCCGGCGGTAACTTGCCCGTTCTCGCTCAGGACGCAGGCCACCGCCGTGACCGCCTCGTCCTTCAAAATGTAACGCAGCCGGAACACGCGCGTCACCGGCGTCGGCGTCTGAGTCGGCGTCGTCAATTCGTCCGGCGTTCCAACGAAGACGGTATTCTTTACTCGTTTATGGACGAATCCGTTCGGCATGAGTATCGCGTCGAGCGCACTCTCCATTGTCAATCCGTAAAGATTGGCCGACACCGTGCCGCGCACCGATTTGGTGGCGACGATGTTAGTGCGCGCCTGGTAGCTCAGCATCTCCAGCACGGTCGATATCTCCGTGTCGCGCACGTGGATTTCGACCAAGCCCTCGTTCGACACGGTCAACGAGGAAGAATCCAACGACTCCGTTGGCATCGGCTCGTATTTTCCTCCGACCGGTTTGGCCGAGGGCGCTTGCGACGTTTGATGTTCTCCTTGAACGAGATTTTTGATCAATCCGAACAAAGGACTTTTCTGAATTTCGGCGAGCGCCTCAGCCGCTTGCGCTTGCTGGGGAGTTTGCTCGGCGGGCGGATCGCCGACAACTGGAGTGATGCCGGCTAACAGAAAAATCGCCAGCACAATCGAATGCGAGATCGCAGGCGGCGGCTTCCCCGAGCAACCGCGCCGAGGCGTATGAACAGGCGGAGATGTCTTGGCACTAATCATGGTTTTACGAACTCTCTCCTAGGGCAATCTAGACATATATCGCCGCGGGATTTACACGACGCGAGCAGCCCGAGGCCGCGCATCTGCCGACGGTTTCACAATCGGGGTATCGGACTTTACATCAAATCGACTTCAAGGAATGTGGAGTTGGGGCGATGACTAATCCCATCCGCAGGAAGCCTTTGCGCCGATTGGCGGGCCGCTTGCCTGCGTACGGACAAGCGTCGCAGGGGCGTCCGATAATATGCGCGACTCCGGCGGCTGGCTAGCGCAAACAAAGTACCCGGACCGGCATGTCGATGACATCTTAAATACTGTATTTATGCCTGTGCTGGCGCAGCTACTGCGCGCCGGCACGGATTGCTCAAGTTTGGGAACATGTCGCCATGAGAGCATTTCGTAGCAAAACCGCGTTTAGCCTGGTCGAACTCGTGACCGTGCTCACAATCGTCGGAATATTGGCCGCCGTCGCTATACCGCGTTTCGCCTCCGCCGGCGTCAAGCAGCGCGTGGACGCCGCGGCCCGGCGGGTTATTACGGATCTTAACCTGGTGCGGCGCTTTGCTTTTCAGAGCGGGGCGGGACAGATGGTCGAATTCGACCTTGACGCGGAAAGCTATCTCTTCAGCGGTATGGAAGATCCGACGCTGCCCGGCGAGCGCTACCGCGTCAGTCTGAGCGAAGAGCCTTACCTGGTTGAAATCAAAAGCGCGAATTTCTCCGGCACGGACGCCTTCAAATATAACGGATACGGTATACCGGATAAAGGCGGCGTGATTGTCGTCGGCGCCGGGGAGGAGCAGCGGAGCGTCATAGTCGATCCGGATTCGGGGGAGGCCTATCTGCAATGAATGCCGTGAATTCCACTCTTGTAGCGGCGGGCGCCTCACCCGCCGAGGATGCGCGTAAATACCGCATCGACACGGCCGGGGGCGGCCATGCCACGCGTCGGCGCGGCTTCACGTTGGTCGAATTGGTGATCAGCCTGGCGATCATGAGTTTTCTGCTGGTCGGGCTGGCTTCCTCGATGCTGATCGCGGGTCACGCCATGCCAAGCAGCGAGAGCACGCCCGTCGCGGTCGTACGAACCGCCGAAATCGCCGACCAGATCGCGGAGGAGTTGCGTTCGGCGATTTGGATCCGCGTGCATCAAGACAAAAGAATCAAGTTCACCATCCCCGACCGGGACGGCGACGGCGTTCCCGAATTCATCGTCTACCGCTGGTCCGGCACGCCGGGCGATCCGTTGAGACGAAATTATAATCGCGGGGGCTTATATGACATCGTGGACTCCATCCGCGAATTCGATCTCGAGTACGAAATCGAAACCGTAACCGAGGAGTATCCCGGCCCCTCCATCGAAAGCGCTGAAATTCTGCTCAGTGAGTATTCGGGAGATGATAGTCTGAATGATTACGCCATAAAGAATAATGAATGGATCGGCCAGTACTTTGAACCGACTTTGGACGCCAGCGCTGTGAGCTGGAAAGTAACCCGAGTGTATATTGAAGCCAAAAGAGACGGCGGCAACGACGGCGAAACGTTAGTCCAACTCAGGCCCGCCGACGGCGTCGATTTGCCGACGGACACGGTTCTCGAAGAGCAAGTGATGTACGAATCCGATCTGGGCGACCATTACGCCTGGCAGGAGTTCAACTTTTCGAACGCCTCGGGACTGTCCCCCGGCGACGGCCTTTGCCTGGTGCTCGAACACTCAGAACACCAACCTTCCTGTAAAATACGATACGAAAATCATGCCGACTATGGTGCATTCAGGACGAACAACGGCGGCGACTCGTGGAACATGTCGATGAACGACGAACTGCGCCATTACATCTTCGGCACGTGGAGCGCTCCCGGGCCACCTCAGACCGCCGTGCGTCAATATATCACCAACGTACGCATTGCGCTGACCGCGGCCGACCAAGCGGCCGAACGCGTCGTAACCTCCGCCCAAACGCTTAACTGCCCAGAACTACTGTCAGAGATGTGGGAGGCGGACTTCAGCGAGGACCCGACGCTCGATCTCAACGGCGACGACGAGGAGGACTGGCTCGTCCGCGGCGGGGCGCTCTTCGACACCAGTGAGCTTTCCGGCGGCGTATGGGAGTTCAAAAATGAAGAACTCGACACCAAGCCGAGCTGCGCCTTCGACGAACTCACCACCGCCGAAGTGCGCTTTCGCAGTACGAGCGTCGGCTCGAGCGCCGTTCTCTGGTGCAACGTCGATTTTGCAGGCGGGAACTTCATGCCCGTCATTTCCAATGTCGAGTTGATGGGCGACGGAACGCAGATGCTGAACGTCACCGCCGGTTGGCCCACCCAGACCGTCTGCGCCAACGTCACCGGTTTGCCCAGCGATTTCGTCACGTTGCGATTGCTGATCGATCCGACTCTCAACACCGTCAACGTCAAGGTGAACGGCCTGGATTACGGCACGACCATATATTCCCCATACCCGCCCTCTTCGGATCCCCAGTCCGCCACGCTGACGTCCTGGGGTTCGAGTGTGGTCGAGGTCGATTCCATCAGCATCCGAGTCGGCAACTGAGGCATTCAAGCATGAACGTCACCAAAGCAAACGTGTCCGATCGTCACTGCCGCAACGTAGCACAGCCGCCCCCGGCCGTGTCCTCGGCGGGCGAGGCGCCCGCCGCTACTTCCGTTGGGCGCGGAGATCCGCCGCGATGTGCGGCCATGACTTTAGTCGAGGCGGTGGTTTCGATAGCGATCGTCGGCGTGATGTTGGTCGCCGCGCTCAACGCCGTGGGCGCCTCGCGCGTGACGCAACAGAAGATGAGCGAACGCGCGCGTGCCATGCTGCTGGCCGAGGATTTGATGTCTGAAATTCTGCGGCAAGCATATGAAGATCCGGACCTTGGCGCCGGCAGCTTCGGCCTCGCCGGCAGCGAGATCGGCGACGGCAGCCGCGCTTTGTGGGAAGACGTCGACGATTACGACGGCTGGTCCGCCGCCCCCCCGGAGGAAAAGGACGGGACGCCCCTGAACGGTTTCGCCGGGTGGACGCGCTCGGTTGAGGTGGCTTGGATCGCAACGGATGATTTCGAGGACGAGCAAGGCTCTGACACGGGCGTGAAACGAGTCATCGTAAGGGTCGTCCTTAACGACGCCCTCATGGCCGAACTGACCGCTCTGAGAACCAACGTATATCAATATGGCCCGGAGGAGCTGTAATGAAATCGGCGCGAAACCGCCGCGGATCGATGTATCTCGCGGTGCTGATGACGGCGATGATCGTGGCGGTTGTCGGCGTGTCGGCTTTGACGGCGGCGCGACTGCAACTCCAGGCGTCCGAGGGCGGAAACAACCTGGCAGCGGCGCGCTGTTACGCCCAGTCGGCGATCGAATTCGGTCTGAAGGAGATCAGCGGCAATCCGAATTGGCGCACCAGCTACGCGCACGACGAGTGGCGCCCCGACCAGACGCTCGCGTACGGCGTCATCAGCTGGAAGTTGGTCGACGACGTGAACGGCAGCTTGACCGCCGACATTTCCGCTCCCGTGCGTATTTACGGAAGAGGAGCGGCAGGCGACGTCGAGCGCGTGTTCAGCGTGCTGTTCAACGACGGGGCCGCGGCAGTGCCGAATTTACTGACTAACGCGGGCTTCGAGGGCGGCGAGACCGATTGGGCGGGCTCCTTTGGCTGCGAGGTTGAAGCAAAGAAAGAACCGCATCACGAGGGGGCGAAATCACTTCTGATCAAGAATCGATCTAATTGGTTTCAAGGCGCCAAACAGGAAGTGACGGACAAGTTGGAAAACGGCGTCACGTACGAAATCGAGGCCTGGGTGCAGCCGAAGGACTCCTCCGTCACCGTTCGCTTTTTCATGTATTTACTCAACGACCACCACTCATCCCAATACCCGCAGGTCGATTCCGTATTAGTCCTGCCCGACGAATGGACGCTGGCGACGGCGGAGATGACGCCGAGTTGGACCGGCACGCTGATCGAGGCCTACCTGATCGTAGCGACCGGCAGCGGCGACCAAGACTTCTACATCGACGATGCCGTGCTGCGCGAGAAAGTCGAAGCCGCGGACATCACCCTCGCGGCCGGGACATGGCGGCGCGATGTCGGCGAGTCGGAGATAGCTGAACAGGGCAAGGGCGAGGGAACACAGGAGGGGAAATGAATCCGTCGACAGATGGAACGTCGTCTATAACGCCCGTTAAATTTGACGTTCGCGCGGTCTGAAGCATTCCGCTCCTCGGCGTCGCCGAATCGCGCAGCGACTTAGAGATTCTCTTCCGCCTCCTCTTCCTCCTCCTCTTCCATCTCGGCCGCCGTGATCGCGGTCTTTTCGAGGATGACGTTCAAACGTTTGCGGACGAAGGGCAGGAACATCACGTGCGGGATGCGGCGCAGCTCCTTACGACCGGTGGCGTTGAAGATGATCAGCGTGCCGGCTAGGCCGAGAATGAGTTCGAGCACGTCGGGAAACTCCGTGCGGATGGTCTTGGCGCCGCGCCCGAGCGAGTCGTCCATCTTGCCCAGTGAATAATGCTCGAATTCATTATGCGTGATCCGCCATTTGTTGTTGATGTACGACCAACCGAGCATGATCAGGTAGGGAATGAGCAGAATGATGCTCAGACCCAAGGCGAACGAACGGTTATATTGCACGTCGAGCCAGTCGAACCACTTATAGATGTCGCCGAAGAGCGTGAAGCCCTTTACGTCGGCCAAATAGCGGCCGCCGATCCACAGGGCGAGTATTAACACAACCCAGAAAATAGCTTGGTTGCGATCCACGTCGACACCTAACGTCAGCAGCACGACGAAAATGACGAAGAGATAGATCCAGCCGAACACTTCCAGTCTATGCGACGCCGGCGGCTTCGCGCTCGTTTCTTCGGCGTCGGCTCCCGCGACGGACGCCGCCTCTTCGATCGCCTGCTCCGGCGCAGTAAGGGCGGCATTTTCCGGATCGGCGAAGTCAGGCGAACTGAACGGCGCGAATACCAGTCCGGTTAGAATCAGCGGCCAGATGAACAAAAATTTTGGGTAAGTGACGAAAACGACTTCGTGAGGGTTTTTCGCTGCCACGGGCATCCATCCTTTCCGCGCCGGCCTTTTTCAAAGTCGCCGCGTATCCAAAAGCCCTTGCATTGTGGTCGCGAGGCAGGTGTTCGTACAGTCGAAACGAAGACGGAGGTTATAATCGTTCGCCCGGCGTCTCGAGCGCGGCGGGCGCACGATCCGCGAGCGATGCGACGTATTTGTGAAATTCGCCGGTTACCGCTATATGCATAACATATTCGTGACTGCAGCCGTCGACGACCGGCGGCTGTCGATTTCTCCGGACACTTGACTCCGAATGTGAACATGAGTGAAGAAAAGAAAATCATCAGACCCGAAATCGGCGAAGGCGTCTTCATCGCCGACACTGCGTTCGTCGGCGGTGAAACTACGCTAGGCGACGACAGCACGATCATGCATCAGGTCACGATTCGAGGCGACGTGGGAGCGATACGGATCGGCCGGCGCGTCAATATCCAGGACGGCGCCGTGATCCACACCAAAACCGGCGTCCCGTTGGATATCGAGGACGAGGTCGCGATCGGTCACCGCGCCGTCGTGCATTGCCGACGCGTGGGTCGGCGAGCCCTGATCGGCATCGGCGCCATCGTGCTGGACGACTGTGAGATCGGCGAGGGGGCCATGATCGCCGCCGGCGCGGTCATTCCGCCGGGTACGATCGTGCCGCCCGGCAAGCTGGTGGTCGGCGTTCCAGGTAAAATTCTTCGCGACGTGAGCGAGGCGGAGACTGGCTACATTGATTTTATCGTTAACAGTTACTGCCAGCTCAATCGTAAACACTCCGCCGGAGAATATCCGAACTGGCGTCAATCCGAGTAAGGTTTTTGCGCCCCCGACGGCGCCCCCGCGCTTCCCACACCGCCCGCGCGAACGTATAAAGAAATCCATGGCACGCTCGAACACTGGCGCGAATATCCTGGCTTTGTGCATGTTGCTGGCTGGCGGCGGATCGCTGTTCGCTTGCGTATACCTGCCGCCGTGGCTGGAGTTGCGAGCTTTACGGGCGGTGCATGCCGCCGAACACCGACGAGTAGTCGCATTGGAAGAGCATGTGATTCGCCTGGCCAAGCAGATCGAGCATATTCGGACAGATCCGGCTTACATGGAACGCCTGGCCCGCCGGGAGTTCGGACTCGAAACGCCCGGGGTGGAAGTCATTCCCGTCGAGGTTCGGCAGGATCCTACGGCGGACGGCGCGGAGCGGACCGAAGCCCCCCCCGCCGATGAATTCGCCGACGAACTCGAACATGCCGTGCAAACCAATCCGTTCATCGCGGTGTTCGTAACGGACGCGACGCGCCCGGTAGTGATGGGCATGTCGGGCGTGGTCGTGCTATTTGGCGTGTTTCTACTAACGCGCGTGCATGCAAGAATCGGTTAATGCGTTCTATTACCCGCTCGCCGGCGCTTGGGGCTCTGATCGGCCTTACCGGGCGTTCTTTTTGGCTCAGGTTCCGAGCTTGCCGCCCAGCATCGCCGCCAATTCCGCCAGTCTCCGCTCCGCCGCACTCTTCGATTCAGATTGATCGTCCGCGTCTTGCTCGGAATCGGCGAGCTCGACGCTCGGTTCGTCCGGAATCTCGTCCGCCGGCGCCTCGGCGGCTTCCGGCATCTCGGTTTGGGCCGCCTCCTCGATCGCCAGCTCCTCGCCCTTCTCAGCATGTCCGGCCGGCGCTGTCTCATCTTGCCCCGCCGGCGCCAAGTCGTCCATCGTCTCGACAAAACCCCGCGGCGGCGGTTCAGGCCGCGTCGTCTTGGATTTATTCACTTGCATCGCCGCGGCCGAGCGTTCCTGGCGCCACCAGCGCTCGACGATTTGATCGACCTCGCAGCCCTTGCCGCCGCTGGACCACAACCCGAAGAAATCCATGTTGGCGCTTTGCGGCTCCTTGGGCGGCATGTCGATCAGCGTGCGCATGGGCATCAGCACGGCGTCTCCGATGATGAAGCCCTCGCCGGGTTTCATGCTTGGCAGCAGATTTATCAGGCTGCGAAACTGGTCGCTGACGACGCGGGCGGCGTATTCCTGATCGTCCGGATTGTTCATGCGCATCAGCACCATCGAGTTGCATTGGCTGAGCACGGTCTCGGATATTTCGCTCGGGCGTTGGCTCACGATCATGGCGGCGACGCCGTATTTACGACCTTCCTTGGCGACTTTTTCGACGGCGTAGCGTGCGAATGCCTTGCGGCCCTCGAGCTGCTTGCGCGGCAAATAGTTATGAGCCTCTTCGAACACCAGCAACACGGGATGCCTAACGTCCGGGGGGGACCAGAAATTGAAATCGAACAATGCGCGCGTCAAAACCGCAACGGTCGTGTCCACTACGTCGAACGGCAAGCCCGACAGGTCGATGATGGTCAGATTTTTACGATCGGCCAACCGGCCTAGCATCTGTCGGATAACGGATACGACGGTCCGGCTCTTTTCGGCTTCGGTAAAGTTCTCGTCAAAGTACGGCGCCAGGTCCATGTTGCGTTGCGCCTGGTCGAAGGGACGCAGCAAGAAGTCGTAACGGCGGTCGTTCAGTTTCGTCTCGATCGAATTGATCAGACCCAACAACTTGCCGTTGAAGGTCGCGTGAGCCGTTTCGCCCTCCGAGGCCGACGGATTGAATTCCATGCGTTTCGTCAACAGGAGCTTTTCCTGCTCCTCGCGCGGGAGTTGGCGATAGGGCAAGCGCGAAAACGCGTAGCTGTCCGTGTTGGTGACGAACCGCGCGTCGTTCATGTTCATCGCGTACATCTGCAATTGTTCGAGCGAATAGTAAACCGGCGTGTCGATCGTAAATTCCCATTTCAAGCCGAGATTCTCGGCCGCCGACGCTTTCAGCTTCTCGAATGCCTGCCGCAAAAAGATGCGTTGGGCGTTAAGGTTGCCGGCGTCGGCGCCGTCGACGAAAAGCTGCTCGAACTCTTCGTAGCTCAGCATCCAGTACGGCAGAATCAAGTTGCGATCGGAGAGGTACGTCACGTTGGGCAGCGGATTGCCGTAGTCGTTGCTGAAGGCGCGCAGATACTCGCCGTGCATGTCGAACATTACGATTTGGGAGTGCGGCAGTTTGGTGGCTTCATAGACGATCTTGGCGGTCGTGACGCTTTTGCCCGAGCCGCTGTTGCCCATGACGGCGACGTGCTTGGCGAAGAAATCCTTGCCGAGCACCTTCACCTCGAAATCGGTGTCGATCGCGAAACGCCCCATCGAGAACGCCTTGCGAGCGCCGTTGTCCACGGCCAGTTCGTCGAACGCGCCGAAAATAAGCTCGAAATCCTCGTCCACGCCCAGCCGCACCTTGTCGCTGAGCGTCGGGTATTCGTTGACGCCGCGGCGGAACTTGTCGCCCTCGACGGTTCCGAGCAACTGGCAGGAAATAGTGATGCGGCGCGGCGCCTCGGGATCCGGTCCGGGCGCCAACTCGCCGGTGGCGCCGACGCGCGTGATGTAACCGATCAGCGTCCGGCGATCCATCGGGATCGTGACGTAGGTTCCCAGGCGTCCGATGCGATAGACCTTGCCGTGATATTCCAGCTTCAGGTCGCTGACGCTGATCTGCACCTCGACATTATCGCCCTCGACGGCGATGACTTTCCCGATCTCTAGCGGATCCATGCGCAAACTCCAACTCTCGGCGCGCACTGCATGTGCACACTTATAGAATCGAATTATTCGCGGCCGAACGTGAAATCCATAAATACATATATATATCCGCCAAGCGACGCTGATAATGTGAGGCCGCAAAAGGCTGATAATGCGAGCGACTTGGCTGCATGGATCTGAGAAAAACGCCGCCGCGGACAAAGCCGCGCCGGCGTCGCGAAGCTCACTCCGTTTTTTACATACTCTACCACATGCGCGTTATCGGTCGGTGAATTGCGCGTCCAACGCCCGATCGATGCGAGACTTGCACTCGTTCAGATGAGCGAGCGTCGCGAAATCCAGGCGGGCGCGAGTCGTGAAATCCGGGCGGACGACGCCGTCGGCGCTCTTGACATCGCCCAACGCGCGGCCGATCTTGTCGCTCAACTCGCGCAGCGCGAAACGAATCATCCCGCTCAGGTCGGGCGACATCCACGAGCCGGGCTGCGACCGCGCCTGAGTCAGCATCATGTTCAAATACTGACGCTGCAGGTTGCGCGCGGACGAGCCGATCAGCGGCGAGGCGTCGGTGTAATGCCCGTCGCCGACCTGTTCGAGCTGTCGCCAGACGCCGTCGCGCAGCGTGGTGATCAGTTCCGCCGCCGTGAATTTGTCGGCCGCGTCGCTCTTTAGCTCGGCGTCGTAGATGCGCTGCAACACGGGCGGAGCTATCAAATCCAGCAGCGTAGCCAACTGGTAACCCGTGATGCGGTCGTGGATCGGATAATCCAGACGGAACGGCGCCCCGCCGGCCCAGTCGCCCCAGCGCGAAGGCGCCAGCATGTTCAATACTTCCGGCGTCGCCTGGCCGAAATCCTCACTGAAGAGCGTATCGACGATCATCTTCAAGGCCGCCCGTTGCGTGGCGGCGTCGACCAGCACGAACGCGGCGCGCGCGTCGGGATCGCCGACCTGATCGCGATGGAAGTACTGCCCGCCGACCAGCCGCGCGACGTAACCGAAATCCATCGCGCGTTGCGAGAGCAGCACGTCGAAAGCGCGTCGGATGTAGTAACGCGGCTCGCCCTCGATCGCCGCCCATTCGGCGACGGTAGCGGAGAGTTCGTCGCACAGTTCGATCCGCGTCTTGACCCACTCCATCGGTTCGTTCGAAAAATCGTAACGGTTGGACGCGGGGTCGGGAGAAAATATGCCGAAAGTGTCCTCGTCGGTGGCGTAATCGAGCGCCGGCTCCGTACAGCGCGACGAGATCGCCTTGAGCATGTCCGCCTCGCCCTGGCCGTTTTCCGGCAAGCGATAACCGTACTCGATCGCCCATTTATCGTACGGGCCGATCGTCGGCGTGATGATGTGGCGCATTTTCTCGAAGTCGTCCCCCTTGAAGAACAACAGCGGGTTGTAATCCATGACCGAGGACGTGAGCGGCTCGTCGGTCTGATCGCGGCGGCGGCGCACTTCCTCCAGCGAAAGCCAGCTCGACCCCTTGAAGTTGTGTCGCAAACCGAGCGTGTGACCGACTTCGTGCGTTATCAATTCGCTCAACGCCTCGCCCATCAGACGCTCGGGAATCTGCTTGCCCGTACCCGTGGCTATCGAGGCGTAATTCGCCAACGCCAGGCTGTGCCGCACGCCTTCGGCATAGGTGCAGGCGCAGCCGCTGTAGCCGCCCAGGGGTTGGTCGAAAACGTGTTCGGCCATCATGTTTTCGTGCAGTTCGAAGGGCGTGGGCGCCGCGTCGGGCGACGGCTGCAATTGTTCGGGCGTCAACCCGGGATATTTTTCGATCAGCAGCTCCAGGCCGGGGCCCTTGGCACGTTCGAGCACCGCCGGCCCAAGAGTATCGAAATCGGACGCGTAATAGCGCATCCAGCCTTCATCCATGACGATGTCGGCGTCCAGAATCTGTCCCGTGCGCGGATCGACGCGGCTCGGACCGACCGCCAACGCCGTTCCTGTCACCGTCCAGCGGATAAAGTTATAGCGCGAATCCTCGGGATCGTAGTCGGCGTATTCGTTGTCGTCCGTCTGCTGCTGGACTACGATAGCATCGACAAATCCGATCTGCTCGAAGGCTTTGTTCCACTCCTCGACGCCTCGGCGCACCCACCGCCGCCATTGAATCGGAACGGTTTTTTCGATAATGAACATGATGGGTTTTTTGGGCGGCGAGAGTTCGAGCGAGGGATCGCGTTTTTCCAGCTTCCAGCGGTTGATATAGCGTTCCGCCACCTCGCGGGCGCCGGTCGGCTTGGTCCAGTCCAGCCGCACGGTGGTGAAATAACCGACGCGCTGATCCGCCGTTCGAGTGCTGTACGAGCCCAGGCTTGGCAGACGCTGGAAGGCATAGGCCACGCCGTAGAAGCGACCGCCCTGGCCCTGTGCTATGGCCAGATCCGCCTCGATCAGCAAGTTGTCCGGGAAAGTCTTGATCTTGGTCCAGGTGCTCAGGTCGGGCCTGACCGCGCCGCCCCTGGCGACGCGGGCGATGTTCGATTTGAGCAATTGACTGAAGTTGACCAGCACGTCGCCGCCCGGGGACAGCGACATGATCGGCAACGAAGCCACATAGCGCGATCCGTAGGTCCGCTTGATCACGTCGGCGACCGGCTTACTGTCTTTTGTAATGTAACGCGTGTTCGGCACGACCATTTTGAGTTGATTGCCGGCGATTTCCCAGCGGAACAGGTAATTCGTCCACATCCAGCCCGTCAACGTGCCGCCGCGCGTGATCGTCGTCGCGAACAGCAAATCCTGATTGAGCATGCCGGCGGGAATTTTCGCCAGCAGCAATTCCGGATCGCGATCCTTGTCGGTCGGATCGTGGCGATAGAGCGTGAACAAACCCGACATCGCCTGCATATCCTTTGTCACGTCCTTCATTTCGGGAAAACGCTTGGGCTTGTCCGTCTGGGCCTCGCTCTGACCGGCGGGGGGTTTGCCGGCGGCTATTTCGTCCTGCCCGATGGCCGGCGGCGTCCACGGCAGACCGACGAGCGCCGGCAAGGTAATCCACAACAAGAGGTGAGCGTGATTAGAGCGTTTAAACATACAATGTCTCCATGGGCGGTTAGATAAGTCTGTCGGGGCGGCTCGCTGATCGAACACAAGCATCCGTTCCGCGGTTCGTTGGCGCAAGTCTATTGAAGCCAGAACATTCTGGCTACGCCCGCCGTTCCTTATACCGTCGGTATCGTCAGGGAATGCAAACAATATTTATGTTTTACGGACCTAAATGGAGTTGTGCGGTTTGAAGATCTCGGCTTTCAGCCCGGGGCTCTTTGCTGAAAGCCGACATTCTTCGTATTTGCTCCCGCCCGATTTTCCCCCTTTCATCTCGCAAGCTTTACAATCGAAGCAAATTCCGGTTTGCTATATGCGTGCTTGCATGCGAATCATCCCTTGTCAAGGAGGCAATTATGAGGCAGTGCGCGTTGTTGATCGTCAGCCTGTGCGTTTTGGCGGCCGTCGGATGCCAGAAGAAGAGTCAGGAGACGGCCGTTCATCAGGAAGAACCATATACCCCGTCGTATTCATCGCTGGATTCAATGGAATCCTCGCCGGATCAAAGCTATACGGACGAACCCGCGCCGATCGAAACCGCTTCGGACACGCAGTCTACTTATCAAGAGCCGGATGAAACCCTGACGCCCGTCGGTACGCGCGTTCATAAGGTCAGCAAGGGCGACACGCTCTATTCGCTGGCCCGGCGCTATTACAACGATCAGGGTCGCTGGCGCGACATTTGGGACGCCAACCGAGACAGCATCAGCGATCCGGACAAGCTCTACCTGGGTACGGAATTAATCATTCCATAGCCGCGGGGCGGAGTCCGGAATCGATGATTCGCGGAATAACCGGGGAATACGAAACTCTGCCTTGCAGTTACAAACCAGAGTTTTGCTCTCCCCGGGCTTCAGCCGTAATGCTGAGCCCTGAATCCTGAACCCCGAACCCTCAAAACATGTCTCTCAACGCCGACAGTTCGATCCAATACGTCAAGGGCGTCGGCCCGCGTCTGGCACAACGATTCGCCACGATCGGCGTGGGCACCGTCGGCGACCTGCTCGAATATTTCCCGTTCCGCCATGAGGACGAACAAGGCGAGGTTGAAATCGCCGACCTGCAAGCCGGCACGAACGCCACCGTAAGGGGCGAGGTGACGCGCGTAAGCGGTCGCCGCGGCAGTCTCAAAGTCGAAATTTACGACGGGACCGAATACTGTCGGCTGCGATGGTTCAATCAGACGCACGTCGGCCCCGGATTGCACGAGGGGGCGCTGGTCGTCGCCTCGGGCAGGGTTCAGGAGTACGACGATCTGTTGGAGATCATCCAGCCGCGCGTTCAGGTATTCCCGCCCGACACTCTGCTAGCGACTCCTAACAAGGGCAGTCAGCGCATCGGCGTCTATCGCGGCAACGCCGAGATAAAATCGTCGATGATCCGCCGTGCCGTCGTGAGCGTGCTGACGCAACGGCACATTCCAGCCGAGGAGATTTTGCCGCCGGAGTTATGCAAGAAACACGATTTGCCGTTGCGCGCCGAAGCGATCCGGCAAATGCACGTGCCCGCCGGCGACAAACAGCTCGAACGCGCCCGCCGGCGCCTGGCTTACGAGGAATTTTTCCTGATGGAGCTGGCGATGGCGTTGCGGCGTTACCGGCTCGTTTCGTTGCAACGCGGTCGCAAATTGCACGTAACGCAGGAGGTCGATCGACGCATCCGGGCGCGCTTTCCGTTTGACCTCACGCCGGCGCAGGACAAGGCGGTCCGCGAAATCGCGCACGACCTGGAAAGCGGACGTCCGATGACGCGTCTGTTGCAGGGCGACGTCGGCAGCGGAAAAACGGTCGTCGCGCTCCACGCCTGCCTGGCGGCCGTCGCCAATCGCGGCCAAGCGGCCTTCATGGCCCCGACCGAGATCCTCGCCCAGCAACACTTCGCCAACATCGAAAAGTATCTCGAAGGCAGCCGCGTGCGACGCCGATTGTTACGCGGCAAGCTCTCCAAATCGGAACGTGCCGAGACGCTGGCGGCGATCGAAGCCGGCGAGGTCGATCTGGTCGTCGGCACACAGGCGCTGCTTGAAAAAGACGTGGCGTTCAAAAACCTCGCCATGGTCGTCGTGGACGAGCAACACAAGTTCGGCGTGATGCAGCGCGCCAATATCCGCACGAAGGGCCCGCTGCCGCACTACCTCGTCATGACCGCCACGCCGATCCCGCGCACGCTGGCCATGACGGTCTTTGGCGACCTGGACGTCTCGGTCATCGACGCTTCGCCGCCCGGCCGCGGCGAGATCATCACGAAAGTCGTCACGCGCTCGCAATGGAAAACCGTGATGGAATACGTGCGCGGCCGACTCGAAGCCGGCGAACAGGCCTACGTGGTATGTCCGCTGATCGGCGAGGATATCGAACCCGAAGACCAATCAGAGCCCCAAGCGCAAGCGAGCTACTCTGTAGCGGCCGACCCCCGTGTCGGCCGTAGACAATCAGTACCCCAAGCGTCAGCGAGCGGCCAATCAGAGCCCCGAGCGCAAGCGAGCGGGTCCGCCTCCAACATCTCGCCGAACCCGACCCCCCGAGCGCGGCCGTCCCACGCGCTGGTTTCCGCCAAGCGCGCCTACGAGCATCTGACCAAAGGCCCGTTCCGCGGCCTCAAAGTCGGCCTGTTGCACGGTTCGCTCAAATCCGCCGACAAACAGAGCGTCATCGAGGCCTTCTCCGCCGGCGAATTACACGCCGTCGTTTCGACCACGGTCGTCGAGGTCGGCGTCGACGTGCCCAACGCGACCGTCATGATCGTCGAAAACGCCGACCGCTTCGGCCTGTCGCAACTGCACCAATTGCGCGGTCGCGTCGGTCGCGGAGGCAAGGACAGCCTGTGCGTTCTGATCGCCCACGGTCGCGGCGAAAAATCCGCCGAGCGGTTGGCCGTCATGGCCGAGACGACCGACGGTTTCAAAATCGCCGAGGCCGACCTGCGGCAGCGCGGTCCGGGCGAAATGCTCGGCACGCGCCAGCACGGCCTGCCCGAACTGCGCGTCGGCGACATCATAAACGATTTCGGACTATTGGAGGCCGCTCGCCGCGACGCCTTCGACGCCGTCGCCCGCGACCCGAAACTCCAGCAGCCGCTCCACGCCCGCATGATTCCCGCGCTGAGAAAAATGTTCGGCGGCAAACTGGCTCTGATCGACGCCGGGTAGCGGCCGACGCCCCTGTCGGCCGTAGTCGGCAAAGTGCGTGATTTTACGAGATCTCCGCGGTCGCCTGCGCATAATCTCTTCCACTCCGACGATCTCATTCGACCTTTATAACCCCGCGCATTATCTGTAATCGCTGATGCATTTCGCAGGCCCCCGTCGCATAGTACGATTGAGGAATGATCGGGGATGCCGCGACGTCGGGCAACGAACACGCCGACGACGCACGCGGGAGAACGGCGTTGAAAAACACGATCGAGTTGGAAAACGTTACCAAAACCTTCGGGGCCCACGTCGCCGTTGACGACCTGACGCTGGCGACGCCGCGCGGCAGCGTCTACGGTTTTATCGGCCCGAACGGATCCGGCAAGACGACCACGCTGCGCATGATCATGAATATCTTCTATCCGGATCGCGGCAAGATACGCGTTTTCGGCGAACAGCGCAGCGACGCCTGCACCGATCGGATCGGATACCTGCCCGAAGAGCGCGGCCTATACAAGAAGATGAAGGTCCGCGACGTACTGCGTTTCTACGGCGGCTTGAAGAACGGCAAGAACATCAAAAGCGAAGTCGAACGCTGGCTTGCCAAGATGGACTTGGCCACCTGGGGGGATAAGAAAGTCGAGGCGCTCAGCAAGGGCATGAGCCAGAAGGTGCAGTTCATCTCCGCCGTCGTCGCGGCGCCGGAGATGGTGATTCTAGACGAACCGTTCAGCGGGCTGGACCCGGTCAACGCCGAGGTGCTCAAGGACGCAGTGCTGGAGCTGCAATCCGCCGGCACGACCGTCATTTTCAGCACGCACGACATGAACGTCGCCGAGAAGATGTGCGATTTCATCTTCATGATCTACAAGGGGCGCAAGGTGCTCGACGGCACGCTGACCTCGATCCAGGACCAGTACGGCGCCGACACGATCCGCGTCCGTCTCGACGGCGATCCGGCTTTTCTCGCAGAACTACCGAACGTTGAACGAGTCAACAATCTCGGCCAGATGCAGGAGCTGCGTACGCAAAACGGCTGCGATTCCCAAGAGCTTTTATCCATGATCATGTCTAAGGGCAGCGTGCGTCATTTTGAGCTGACCCGACCTTCGCTCAACGACATATTCATCCGCATTGCCGGCCCCGAAGCCGAGGAGGCGAAC
>Ga0180434_10003047_pt1 | contig 21628 bp, 10 predicted proteins | sample SS_ome_7_FD_132453 | JGI IMG/M metagenome (GOLD analysis project Ga0180434, IMG submission 132453) | Hypersaline lake sediment archaeal communities from the Salton Sea, California, USA - SS_1_D_2 metaG | ecosystem: Environmental > Aquatic > Non-marine Saline and Alkaline > Hypersaline >...
CACATGCCGGCCCACGCGACCGTCCGGCAGGTTGCAGGATGGTTCTTCGCCTTCAGATCAGTCCATGTGTTGACAGTCGGGTCCAGAGCGAAAGTGCAGCCATCGCTGTAGTAGACAACACGCCTTCGTTTGGAGTCCCAGCAGGCCATGTTAAAGGTATGTATCGGACTGGGTCGCTTGATTCCGTCGAAGTCCCACCAGCGAATGCGATTTGTATGATTGTAGCCGCCAACAACTTGCAGCCTCGGGCCCTCGTCGTACTTCAGGCCGTCCGCTCCCGTTTGGCCGTAGATGCGGAACGGCGGGAATTTCTCGGCGGTCCATTTGCCGCGCATCGTCTCCGGAAACGCAGGCAGCCACCGAGGTGCTGTCGGGGCAAGGCTTTCCAACTCGTAGCGCAGGAACACGTTTCGCGCAGGCTTCTTGCCTCCCGTACCCCAGAGATAGAGCCGATCGACGTTGTCGGCGATAACGAGCCGGGCAAACGCTTTGCCTCCGGAGTTGTCCTCGCGGTGAATCAGCACCCACCTGTTGGCCGGAAGCTTCGAGTAATCTTCGGCGATCACCGCATCCTCTCCGGCTGCTGTGATTCCTACTGCAAGATTGACAAGCTGGCACAAGGCAGCAGTCTTCACAATTGTTGTCGCTCTCATTAGATATGTCCTTTCAGGTATCAGCTTGAATGAAGCCGTTGCGCGGAGAGTGGCGGGGGCTAATGCCCTGTCACGCCGGAATTCGGCCTTGCGTGAGGCACAACGGGTCCGCGCCAAACGCTGCCGCCGAACGTAGTGACGTACATAACGGCGTCGTCCGAAGGGTCAAAGACCACACGCTGAATATTTGAGAACGGCAAATCCTCGAACGCCTCCCAGGTTGCGCCGTTATCTCGTGTGAGCCATAAGCCGGGGCCCGGAGCCCCCTCGGTGAGCGTCATGTAAATCCATCCTTCACGTTGGGGATGGAAATGGCCTCCGAACGTCTGGCGTCCTTTGCGGCCTATGCGCTGCCAGGTCCTGCCGCCATCGTCGCTGCGGTACAAGCCGCCGGACTTGTCCTGCCAGTTCGCATCGCATGTGCCCACAAGGATGATATCGCTGTTTTCAGGATGAACGGTGAAATCCTTAGGGTACAGAAACGGTCGAGACGTATTGACTTTCTGCCAGGTCTCAGCGCCGTCTCTGGAGCGGTACAGGCCGACGCCTTCACTGATCAGCGGCTTTCCGTAGGCCGGACGCTTGGCGCATATAATCGCAAAGAGTGTCCGGTCTCTGTGCAGAATCACACGATAGACGCGCATATTCTTCGGGTGGCCCAAGCCGTTCTTCTTCAGTGTCCAACTCTTGCCATCGTCCGTCGATTTGTAGATGCCTTCCATGAAGACCCCTGCGTACAGCGTCCGCGCATTCTTGGGGCTTTTCGGGTCCAGTACAATCGAGGTAACCGGCTTGGCGGCAATGCCCTGGGCCTCGTGTCTCCAGGAAGCGCCAAAGTCACCAGAAATACACACGCCACCGGGCCGGTTGTGGCCGTGACGCTCGGAGATGATATTGTCGTTGGGGATGTCATGCACGTTGGAGAACGCGCCCCACATCTTGCCCGGGATGTCCGGGTCAAATGCAATCTCATAGCACGTGTTTCGCCACGGCGGCCACGAATGTTTGTCCCACCATATCCATGTCTTGCCGTTGTCTGTGGACCGGCCCAAGCCGATGTCCGTATAGGCGATGTAATGACGGTTCGCTTCGAATGGATCGATGTAGTAGTGCCACGTTGTTGTGACAACCAGGCCGTTGCACACCCACGCAGAGCCCGGCCCCGGCTTCTGTCCCGCCCCGCTCCGGCTCGCGCCTACGCCGAGACGAGCCGCCGGGTAGGTGTGGCCGTTGAACCACGTATCGCCGCCGTTATGCGTGATATAGCATTGGCTCCATAAAAGAATAAGCCGGTCGGGATCGGTATTGCATATAGCTACTCCGAAAGGCACATCACCCCCCTTGTATGATTGCCCCGTCGAGGCGGTGGAGTAGTTGGGGGCCACGTTGTACTGCTTGAAACGCGGATCGATGAAGAATGTAGCGCGCCAGTTCCGGCCTCCGTCGTCACTGCGATAGACCGTCTCATGATGAGGGGGGTGAAACCCTGTGCTGGTATTCATAACATAGACCGTCAGAGGACTCGTGTCGGTGGTGAGAAGCTGCTTGTACTGGGCAATCGAATCATAGGCCCATTGGTCCGCCTTTGTCGTTTCGGTATTCAGCCCAGTGCCCATGGCGCGCTGCCAGGTTCGCCCGCGATCGCTGGAACGGCATATACCGCCTCGGAAAGTACCGTTTTCATCTTTGCTGCGGATAGTGCAGTACAGCATAACGATGTTCTTACTGGAATTGGAACCGCCGGCAAATCCCTGGATTTGCTTGAACGGCAGACCGCTGGTCTTCTCCATCCACGTCTTTCCGCCGTCATCGGACCGCCAGATCCCGTTGTGTGTGGCGGCGAACATGACACGTCCTTTGCGCGTGCGGTCAAAGTGAAAGCCTATGACCTGGCCAGTGGGGCCGGCGCACTCTGTCCATGTACTACCCGCATCGCGTGACAACCAGCATTGACCGCTGCGTGTACCCACAAGTATCCGGTTCGGATCTGACGGGCATATCGCTATTTCGCCATAGAGAGACTGCCTCAGGTCACCGATGGGTGAAAAGCTTCTGCCGCGATCACGACTGATTCGGAGTCGACCACGCGAAGAAGCGTAGATAACGTCAGGATCACACGGATGAAAGCCGGGCTTACACCTTATGTCGGACTTGAGTTGAGCGTGGTGGATGATTCGCCAATTGCGGCCCCCATCCTCGGAGATGTATGCTGCGCTCATATCGCAATTGAGCATCATCAGATTCGGGTCGGCCGCAGAGATGGCAGGTGCAAACATGGCGCCTCCACCGGACAGGCCGACAGGCTCCCAGGGAATCTGCCCGTTCACTGTGCGCGAGTATGAAGATTGCTGTTGATGGCACCAAAAGATTAGCAGAATCGCCAAGAGCATAGAATGCTTGGCAAACGGCCACGGCGTCCGGATTCGCATGATCTGCTCCTTCCGGTCACTATGCCAAAGTGGACAAAGGTTAGCAGGCTGGCCTTACAAGCCCGTCAGGGCTTGTCGCTTATCGGGGCTGTCCGGCCCTTCAGGTCGCCGATAGCAAACTGTACGCCCGCGAGCAGGTGCCTCAGAAAAACCGGATTCCAGTATGTCGCCGGCTCGTGGCCCAACGTGGTGTAAAAAACGCGGCCTTTGTCGTATGCTCGAACCCATGAGACCGCGTAATCCTTGTCCGGCCGTTTCTGTGGGTCTTGCATCCGGCCTAAGTCGAGGCTTGCTATGACGCGGACTTTTTTGCGTGAATACGGCTCGCGAAAGATATATATCTCGTCTCTTATCGTGAACGGCTTTCCCGCAAAGCAGGCATTGACGGGGTGCTCTGGGTCTTCGGGCTTGATGACCACTTCCTGGTGAATGTGCCCATTATAGTAGCCGCCCATCATATCTCCATACTCAGGCCAGTTCTGAAAAGCAGCGGTGGCGGCGTGGATCCCCACAATGCCTTTGCCGCTGCGGACATAGTCGAGAATGCTCTGCTTAACGGTGTCATCGAATTGCCTCGCCGCCGTCTTTTGTTCTTCGCCGAGGCCGCCAAAACCTTCGGGCAGGAATGGCTCGCGTTCGTGGATATTGTTCATCACCAGCGCATCAAACTGTGGTAGACGGTCGCCCAGCAACAGACGCGGATCATCGCTGACCATAACGTCAAAGGCGTCGGTCTTGTGGCCAAGTATTTCCAATGCCTTCTCCGCATAAGGGTTCGGCAGATGCGTCCAGGTGCGACCCCAGACGAGCACCTTTCGCGGCTTGGCAGGCTTGGCCGGCGCGTTGTCTGGAGCTGCCTCTTCGATTCGCTGTATCTGCTGCTCGCTCGGCGTAGGTACATTCCTGGCCTTCATTTTGGCGGCCCTGACATCGGGCGGCGTGGGCCCGGGCGCACGCCTGACCGGACGGTCGGAACGTGGCGCAGTCGGTGCCTCCAAGTCACCAGTGACGAACTGGATGGCATCCAGATAGAACTTCAACAGTTTTGGATTCCAGAAAAGCTCGGTGCGGTGTCCGAAGGATGTGTAGAACACACGACCCCGGCCATAAGACTTTATCCAGGCCAGAGCGAAATCATTGTCTTTGCGCCTAATCCACTTCACCCCCATGTTCGTCCGCTCCGGATCAAGTGAAAGCAAGACGCGCAATTTACCGCGGTCGTATGGATCGCCGTATTGGTATATCTCATCTGCCAGCCGGAAATCCTTTCCCCCGAATGCCGCTGTCAGAGGATGTCCCGGCTCTTCCACCGTGATGCCGACTTCTTCGTTCCAAGGATGTCCTGTGAAGGTAGCGCCGAGAAGCTCCTGGAACTGCGGCCAATGCCGATTGGCACCAATGGCATAGTGAATCGCCAGGATGCCTCCGCCGTTTGCCACATAATCGAGCAGACTCTTGCGCAAGGCTTGCTCAACCGCGGCCTTGTCGGCACCGTATTTCTTGAACGCCTTCTTGGCCATATCCGCGTCGGTGGGCGTGATCCAGGCTCCGGAGCTGTTGTTCATTACTATGGCGTCGAACTGCCGGATGTTGTCGGGCAAATACACATTCAGGTCGTCGCTCACAACCGGCTCAAAGGCGCCGCTCTTGCGCCCGAGCGTCTCGAACGCCGCGGTGCCGTAAGGGATGCAATAGCCCTTGTGCGGGTCCCTCTCCATCAGGTGTGGCGGTGTTATCCAGATAAGCACACGCCGAGGTTCCTTCGGTGCGACTTGAGCTTTGGCCGGTACAGCTTCGGCAATCTTCTTGGCCCGCTGCGGAGGAATCTGTTGCGACCCCGTCGGGCGTCGCCACGGCGAAGCCGGGCTATGCCCTGACGAAGCCGGGCGGGAACCCTCTGCAGAGAATGAGCGGCAAGACAACACCATGGTGGCAAGCAAGCACAAGTATATGTGGTTTCGATCTATCATTAGGAAATCCTCCCTATAAAGACCAACCTTGACGATATGGCGACCGCAGCAGCGCATCAGCCTTTTCGTTATTGAGTATCTTCATGGAGACCGGATCGAATTCAAGCCTGTCCTTAATCTGCGTGGCCACGTTGCCGAGCATGAGGAATTCGTTGAGCGCCGAGGCGTAATCGAAGTTGGCCCAGGCCGGCTTGCCGCCGGGCCAAGCCACAAGTCCCAGTTCAGGTAGTCGGGCACAGGCTCTTGGCCGGGCCGCTCTTTACGGTCCGCGCCGCCGCCGGTGTTCCAGACGTGCACTTGCTCAATCTGCCCGATCGTACCATCGCGGATGAGTTCCAGAGCCCTGCGGAATTGGCCGCTGGCAGTGCCCTGGTTGCCCATAGACGTGGCGACCTCATATTTTTTGGCGAGCTCTCGCAAGGCACGGGACTCGTGGACGGTGCGTGCAAGCGGCTTCTCGCAGAAGAGATGCTTGCCCACTCTGATGGCAGCCGCCGAGGCGACGGCGTGAGTGTGGTCGGGAGTACAAACGACAACCGCATCGATCTGCTCGTCCATCTTGTCGAGCATCTCGCGAAAGTCGGCGAACGCCCTGAGCTTCTCGTCAGCGAGCCGCCTAAACGTCGGGGCGGCGGAGCGCTCCCATTGATGAGGTGAGGTTGCAAAGCGAGCCGCCAGCTCCGCCCAGCGTTTATATGGCTCGGCTATCTTCTGTTCGTCAACGTCGCAGACTGCAACGACGTTCTCCATCCGGGGGATTGTATTGACAAACCACGTCCCACGTCCTCCCACACCGATAAGGGCGACGTTGATCTTTTCGTTAGCCGGGACACCCCGCACGGATTGGCTATCTCTCAGAATCAGCAACCCAGCCGTGCCCGCCGCGAATTTCGAGAGAAAACAACGCCGACTCAGTTTCCTTTTCATGGTAGTGCTCCACTGAGTGTCAAATGATAGACAGCCCCGCATCCCGACTCGGGCACGGCCTCTTCAAGCTAATCTTGCCATTAGTATATCCACGCAAGGTTCGGCCAACAAGCCTCTCCCAAGTCGACTTGCCATGCGCATGCAAAGGTGATCTCTACACTCACGCCAAAAGCGCCGATAATCGAGAACTATGACACTGATGTGAAATATTCGGCTTGTGATCAAAGAGGCTTACCATACGAGACAACTGTGAGCTTCACGCGTGGGGCCGGTCCGTCTACTGTGTTGCACGAGAACCGTATCTGATTCTCACCGGCCGAGAAGACGGGAATGGTCCCATGTGGCGTTACCTCAGTGACCACCTCTCCTTTCGGCCCGTACAGTATGCAGTCTTCGCCTGTTCTGAATTCTATGTAGCTACCCGATTGCATTTCAACAGGCAGGGTCAGCATCTTGCCGTTGATCATCAGGGTTGGATTCTTCACCGTGCAGGTGAGCATCGGCAATGCCTTGATGGGGCCGATGGCGCATTTGACTGTTTGGCCCTTGGGTAGATTGTTGTACCAGAGACTGAGGGATTCAATCGCGCCGAAGTTGATCGTCTCGCGGTAGACGTTATAGAGCCATTTGCCGTCATTCCAGACGTAGTCGCTCCATCGGGCTGATTCTGTTTCGACGAGCGTGAATATCCGCCGACCGGTGAAGTCAACATTGATGTAACGATCCGCCACGGCACCATACGAAATGTGGCGCGGACTCTCAAGCCGGATGGCTATGATCTGGCCTTTGCCATCTCCCTCAATCCAAACGCCTATTGCCTGATGGTCCTTTAGATCGAGATTGGGTGCAAATTTGCGGTCCACCCTGGCCCACGCCGCGTTGGGGGGAACCTTGTCTGAACTCGTTGCAGTGAATATGCCCGCTTGCTCCGACCCGTTTGGCCCTTTCGCCAGTAGGGCTGTTACTCCGCTGGCAGTACGTGGTGGTCCCGTAAACTGGTTTGGATCTGAAAGATCGGCCAAGATTACGTTGTTTACATCATCATACGAACCTGCAGACATGAGGGCTTCAAGACGGAACTTTGTGAGTTGTTCGTTGAAAGGGTTTGTTGCCGTCCATGAAAGGCTCCAGGGCTCCGAACATGAGGCTATATGTGCATCATAATGAGCCGGGCGGAACCGCCACTTTCCGCTATCATCGTGAAAGAGTGAGAACTCTTTTCCCGGCTCGCGCAATTTGGCTTTGATTGTCTCGGCGAAAGCATTGCCTCGACGGAGCTGCTCACACCTACGAAGGACATCCACTCCACGCCGAAAAAGGGGAATCCCATCGAGACGAGCACGGTCTATCGCGCCTGTAAGGGAAATACCCGCATCCCAACCGATGAGCTTGGCCCCAAGATACTCCATGACATCGGGATAGGTAGGTTCGACCTGGGGTGGGTTAAAATGCTGGAAATTCCACCAGCCGAGATGCAGAGGCAACAGCAACCCTCCATTCACAGAGGCAGCGTGTATGTCAATAAAGCGTTTGTGTCCACGCTGTGGGTAGTCCCATGTCTGCCAGCGAGTACGGAACTGCCAGAAATGGTGCCACATGGCACTCATTTCCATACCCACCGGTTTCTTGAGATGCTTCTGGATTTCAAGGACGAATTTGTCCGCCCAGTACCAGCACTCATCTGCGCCTCGCAGGATACTGCTGCCGTCAATAGCATCGAGGTATATCCCGTCAAAATCGCACGAGTTCACGATGTCGGCGTGATTTTTCGCAACCTCTTCATAAAGCGATGACTCCGGATCCGGCACAAGAAGGCCGAAGCACTCCTTAAGATGACGGGCTTTCGTTCCTTTCCGGTGAGCGGCTGGCTTCGTCCCCAATGCGCCGCGCTGGACTTTCGTGAAGCGCCACGGAGGTTCCTGGCTTGCAGCTCCAAAGGTAACAAGTTCATCCTCAATATGAAGTATGATGCTGTTGTGCTCGAAGAACCCGGTAATGGTGCTCATGCCTTCGGTGGATTCGTTGACCATGAACTCCGTGGCATCGGCATTGATGTCTTCAGTGAGAGTAAAGGCTCGGAAGGCATCAAGCCGTTTGTCCGGGACCGGACTGACGTACTTCGATTGCTTGTCGATAAAGAACGCATACGTGTGGAAGATGGACCCGATTTTAGCATCGTGAAGGCGTTTGACAATACCGCGGTACGTGTTCCATCCGTCGGGCCATCCCGCAGGGTTCAGAGTGAAATCACCGAACCGGAAGAATTTGCTGCCACCATGATGGTCTATTTGAGTCACACCAAGTCGCTTGGCCATCGCTATCCATTCATCTACATTTGACTCTGTGAGGGAGCCGAAGTTGAACAGATACGAGCCGTGATTAAAGGGTATACCATGCGCCCAAGGCCCGGCCACCGTACAGTGGGGCATCTCATCAGCATCAGTCAATACCTGCTTGAGAGCACCCAACATTCTCTCTGTCGGCATCGCCACAATTGCAGCCTTGGCCCCTTCCATACCAAACTTGGTGTAACATGACGCCTGCAGCCTGGTCTGAAGTACCGGAAGTTGGTTGACCCGGGTGCTCAGGTTCAGAGATAGAGCGCATGCTCCGAACGGCTCGTCGGGCCGACCATGCAGAGTAAGCGGAACGTTCAAAAAAACGAGCGATTCCACACTATCACCGCTGACCGACTCAACGGCGAGATAAATGTATGAATCTCGAGCTTCGACATGAAGAACTGCCTTTGCGTCCGCCTTGTCGAACTCAAGGGTCAACCGTCCGTTCGCCAAGAAGGCCGAGGTTGCGGGATATTCGACACCATTGCATCGCACCAATGCGCAGACTGACGGGGTATCGCGCTTCAGGTAGTCAATTCCCGTCGCGCGGCCGACAAATCCGAGGTTCTTGCCCTCGGCAGAAATCGTGTATCGCATGTGGGCATTGTCAATTACGATGGGATTCTGTTTCGCAAAGCTCATTAGCGGGCAAATCAAGAGTATGCCGAGAACAACCTGTGTCGTTTTCATAATTGGTCTCCGAATACAAGTATCCAACATTATACAGCATCGTGTGGTGAGATTGCGAAGCGAATAACAGATCAGGTCCGAGGAGGGGCCGAGGACATGCCTATGGCGGGACCCCACTTGCGGGGACCCCCTTCATGCTCCCGGGCCGTAGCGATGAAACATCGCTCGTATCTGCTCGCCACAGGGGCGTGTTGCAATCCGGATTTGTCTACTGCTGGTTTTCGGCATTGCGGTCGGGCGGTTCGATGCCAAGCAGGTGACGCACGAAGAAGTCCTGCATCCGTCGCTGGCCGTAGGAGCCGCCCATGCCGTGGCCGCCCCCAGGAATCACGAGCAGGTCGAAGTCCTTTTCCGCCTTGATCAGTGCATCCACCAGGCGCATCGTGGATTCCGGAGGGACATTCCTGTCCAGCTCGCCGACTATCAGAAACAGCTTGCCGCGCAGCCGGTGGGCGTTTTTGATGTTGGAACACTCGGCATAATGCGGCCCGACCGGGTAGCCCATCCATTGCTCGTTCCAGGAGGCCTTGTCCATCCGATTGTCATGGCAGCCACACGAAGCCACGGCAGCTTTGTAGAATTCGCCGTGGAACAGCAAGGCGCCAGCGGCGCTTTGGCCACCAGCGGAATTCCCGTAAATGCCGACGCGGCTAATATCGTAATATGGATACTTCTTGGCCACAGCTTGATGCCACAGGATACGATCGGGAAAGCCAGCGTCCTTGAGATTTTTCCAGCAGACGTCGTGGAACGCTTTGGACCGATGAGCCGTTCCCATACCATCTATTTGCACGACTATAAAGCCCAGGTCCGTGAGCGACGCGAACCGGCGTACAGGGCTGAATCGCTTGGGGACATAGGAGCTTTGCGGACCGGCGTAGACCTGCTCGATGACCGGATACTTCTTGTTCGCATCAAAGTCACGCGGCCGGCAGATAATACCCCAGATGTCGGTCTTGCCGTCACGGCCTTTGGCAACGAACACTTCCGGCGGCTCCCAGCCGCCGGCCACCAGTTCGGTGATGTCCGCCTTTTCCAATGGACATACCAGCTTGCCATCCGAGGCGCGCCGCAATTCGTGCACCGGAGCCGTATCCACACGCGAGCAGGTATCGATGACATATTTGCGGTTGGGTGAGTATTGAATAGAGTGGTTGCCGTTGCCCTCGGTCAGTGCGACCAGACCGGTGCCATCGAAGTTAACGCGGTAATAATGGAGCCAGTACGGGTCCTGATTCGGGTTTTTGCCGCTGGCGTGGAACCAGATCTGACGCGTTTCCTCGTCGATGAACTCGATACCGCGCACCACCCACTGTCCCTTGGTAATCTGGTTGGTAATCTTGCCTTGCTCCGCGTCCACGAGATAGAGATGATGCCAGCCGTCCCTTTCGGAGGCATAGACGATCTCGTCGGTCTTGTCCAACCAATTGACCCTGTGCAGTCTCAGGTTTTCCGTGTGTGCGGTCCAGATAAAAGTCTCGCTTTTCTCGTCAATGAGATTCCGAACCGCTCCGGTGTGCGCATCCACCTCGATTACACGCAATCGCTGGTGACCTCGGTCCACCTGTTCGTAGGCAAAGCGGCACCCGTCACGGATCCAGCGCAGGCGTGGCGATTCCCATCCGTGCTCGAACCGGTCCACTTCCGGCTTGATCTGTTTGCGCTCGGCTACGTTGAAGACGTTCACTTCGTACCGGCTGAACGTATCGCCTGGCAGGGCATAGGGGCGACTGTGCAGCTTGGCCCGCCCACCGCCGGCAGGTGATGATTCAATTAGGTATACTTCTTTGTTTTCTCCCGGTTCAATGCGAAAGGCGACCAGGGTTTTGGAGTTTGGCGCCCACGAGAGGACTCCGTACGCGTTGCCTTCGGCGCCGTCGGTGCTGAGCTGGATGTCTTGGTCGTCGCCCCGCGCACGGATGAACACGTTATTGTCTTTGACAAAGCCCGTCCATGCGCCGTCGGGAGAATCTGCTGACGGGCCTGGGGGCTGGCCCGGACCCCGTCGTCGCCCGGCTCTCTGCTCGGTTTGATCTGCGGGGAGTTGGGACTTGGCGGCCTCCGTCTTCGAGCAGGCGTAGGATGTCAGGTCGCATGTCCAGGTGGTTTGATCCACTGTAAACCGAATCACCCGACTGTTGTCCAAAAACGCAATGCTATCAAACGGCAGTTGGTCAGCCCGGTAGTCGGCTCCCGCAGCCTCCGACAGGGCTTCGGCCAGTTTTTGGTGGTCAAACGCCGGTTGGCACGTCCCCTGCTCGGCGTTGACCAGGACGAACTGCTTCGTGTCGCCGCTCAGGTCGTTGCGATACCAGAAGCACGTGTTGTCCGCGCCGTCAGGCGTCCTGTGGACAAACCAATGAGGTGTGATTATGGCCTTGTAGTACCCCTCCACTCTGTGCGACCTGCGGAATCTGCCCCTTCGACGTGGTAGCCCGCTTTGCTCGTCGCGGCGAAGGCCGACACCCGAGCGGGGCGGCAACGCTCGCGCAGAGCCTACCCCTTCGGCTGCGCTCAGGGCGGGCATGGTTTGCGCCGAAGACAGAAGACACAATACGCAAAACAGAGCCGCGACCGTAGAAGCTGAAAGTGCAAAGTGTAAAGTGCAAAATTGATTTTGCCTTTTAGGTTTTAAGTTTTTCATTTTTTAACCCATCGTCCTCTTAAAGAAATAGCGATCATAGGGCAGGCCTTCCGGCTGCCGCCTTACTGCCGGTAGCGCCAGTCCACCTTGCCCTTATAGGCCATCGTCTCGTCTACAAGCGCAAACAGATCCGGGTCGTATTCCTTGAGGTCCTCGCGCGTCGTGATTGGGCGGTCAGCCCCTGCTTCCGCAGGGGCAAGCTTGTCCCCGCGAAAGCGGGGATTAGGGGGTGCCCCGGGACCTATAGCGTCGAAGTAAGCCAGAAGGCCCTCGGCCCAGTATTCGACGCGATTGTGAACGGCGGCGGTGCCTTTCCATAAGCCCTTGGTCATCGCACGGTCATAGACTTTCTTGAGCTTTTCGTCGAACCGGACGTCCATGCGCTGGACCCGCAATTCGTACTGCTGCACAGTGCGACCTCTGTTGCTGAAGTTGGGATCGACCGGGCGCGTGCCGGTCACGTAATAGAGCGCCTTGGCCAAGACTCGGATGACCTGGCATCCGGTCGCGTACGGGTCCTTAGGCTCAGCCAGCACGTTTTCCTGGCCGACCACAAGTAATGTGGTCTCCGGCGAGTAATCGAGAAAGCGCACAGCGGGATCAAGGCTTTTGACCCGCTCCCTCACGGTCGCGGCTCTGTTTTCTGTATTCTGTATTCCGTATTCTGTCCATTCAGGCAGGTCAGATATTCTCTCATCGGGGCCCAGCACGACCAGCTTCACGCCATCGGCGATGAGCGCCTTGAGGATGTCGTGGCGGTAGGCAAACATCTTGCGGATCGTGTCGTTAGCCTTGAGCATGGCCTCGTCGCTGCCCTGGCGTCCGAGAACGGCCATGGCTTTGAGCAGGTCGGGCCGGCCGGCGAGCATGTGGGTAACGATATCGTAGGTGCGATGCAGTGCCAGGTCTGCCACTTCGGCCGCGGCCACCACCGGCATGCCCTTGATATCCACGTACTTCTGGTAGAATTCGCGAGCCACATCTCTGTCGGCCTCTCGGACCTTTTCAAAAAACGAATCGGACGGTGGAGTCACTGCCGGGTAAGCCGTGCCATCACCAGAAAGAGTGTCGACTCGTGCACCCAATATCACTGCAAATAGTGCCACGATCATAACCTGCTTCGTTCGTCTCATTCCTAAAACCTTTCTTCAGTAAGAAGCCATCGATGAGCACATACCCTGAAATTCAAAAGTCAGAAATAAAAAATCAAGATTGTGGAGTCGCCCCTCCGGGGCGATGACTTCCTCAATTCTACATTTTGCGGCTTGATTTTTTAATTTTGCGGGGCGGCCCTGGACTTCACACGTTGCTCATTGGTCCCGTAACCAGACAGCAGAACTAACAGCACGAGGACCGCGGCCACGCCCAGCAGCAGAGTCGCGATTGTTCCGGGCATAGTTGGGAATTGCCGTCAACGCAGAACCGTCGGCCCAGGTGCCCTTGATGACCATCACCCTGCCCAGCAAGTCTCCCCTCCACTCGGTAGTCAGGACAGAATCGGGCCTGAGGATATTGCTAATATTCTGGTCAACTTGCTCGACATTGTAGATCAGCGGACCATACCGCAGGGCCACCCGGCCGGTGGTCGCGTCAATTTTGTCGCTGCCTTTTACTCTCTGAACCTTCATCGGCAGTACCACATCGATTTTATCACCGGCCTTCCAGTTCCGCGTGATCACCGCATAACCCTTTTCAACGGGCGGCCTGATCACTGAGCCGTTGACCGAAATCGTCGTGATTCCATCGGATTCCGGCGTGCTGGTATAGAGGTCGCTGACACTGCGGTTCGGCACGCGGACCTTGATGCTGAAGTTCTTTTGGGCCGCAGGATTGACGGTGATGGAAACGTCGCCGCTCCAGGGATAATCCGTTGCCTGAACCATCTGGACATCGGTGCCGGCCACGTCCTCGACCGTCACGGTGCTCCCGATGAAGAGGTTGACGTAAATGCTGTCAGCACTTTTGACGTACATCCAGGTGGGCAGCATCAGCAAGGTTCGTGGAATGTTGCCCACGCAGCACGGACAGACGTGCCAGTCGTAGCGAGGGCTGCGTGAATCCAAGGGATTCTGGTAGTAGAAGTTCTTGCCTTCCAAATCAATGGAGCCCAGAAGGGCATTGTAGAGCGTCTCCTCATACAGGTCCGCATACTTGGCATCATGGTGCATCATGTTCAACTTGTGCTGAAAGAAGATTTCGCCACAACTGGAGCACGATTCGCAATAAGCATTGTGACGCAGCGAGTAATTGGGGCCGAACCCCTCCGATGTCTCGCCGCTACCGACCCCACCGGTGACGTAGTACTTCCTGTTGACGATGTTATCCCAGAGCGACATGACAGCGCTCTGGTAGTCGATGTTAGATGTCTCCATGGCGACGTCGGCCATACCTGCGTAGGAATAGACGGCGCGCACGGCATGACCAACCGCTTCATACTGCTTCACGACCGGCAGATGGCTCTGGTCATACTCATGACCGTCCTTGCGGCAGTCCAGCAAAAACTTCGCTAACTTGATATATTTATCGCCTTTGCCCCCGCCCTCCATCTCATTCACAAATCGGCCGAACCGCACCAATCCCACTTCCATGGCCTGGTGGCCATCGTACCATTCCTTTTTTGGCGGCGGACCAATGTTGTCGTACCAGCAATCAGCGAGCTTCTTGGCCGCATTGTACAACCGCAGGTCTGTGCCTTTAGTCATGAGGTAGTGGGCGACGGCGGCATCCAAAAAATAGCCGGCGACATAGCCTTCATGATCGCCACGATGCCTCGGCGACCAGCGCCGGCGGTCGCCGAGCGTAAACGCCGTCTGGATGTAGCCATCCGGTTCCTGAGCGGCCAGGATTTTGGGAATCCAATCCTGTAGAGTCGCCCTCATGCTCTCCTGAGCTCTGATGATCTCCTGGTCGCCCCGCGGATCGACCATAACAGCGACACAGATCGACTCAATCGTGTTGTACACCCAGGCGTTGGAGAACACATAGCCCCGGTGCTGTCCATGGGGCTTACCGGCCAATTTGTTGGCGGCGTTGATGAAGTTGTTGATGCCACCCTCTTTCAAATTCGGGTCGGAAATCTTGTCGATGCAATGGGGAATCCAGTTCACGATCAGGGCCTTCGCTCTGCTGTTCCACAAGGGATTGTCGATGCTATAGTACTTGGTATCAACCGGATCAAGGCGGGTCGGTGGCGGCGGTTCATCGACCTTGACAGCAAGGGTAGACGAGGCACTCAACGGCCCTTTTCTGGCCGTCAATTTGACGACATAATTGCCTACCGCAGAGAACGTCGCAGTCGTTACCGGCGCATTGGCGTTCTCGAAGGTGACCGTACCGGGACCGGACGCTTTGCTCCAGATCACTGTAGTTGAAGCATCGCCTTTTGCGGCCAACGTTTTGATCGCAGCGCTCAGGTAGGTCTTGCCTCCCAGCACGACCACCCGGTCGACACCGGCATCGACCACAGGCGGAAAGTCGGGCGATCTGCCTGAGTCGTAAACCTTCCATTCCAGAATGCCGGTCGAATAGGTGCCATTGGAATCAATTTCAAGTCTGAGCTTGGACGTGCGGACTTCGTCAAAGGTCGTAGTGTTATACTGACTTCCAACCACCGCCAAACCTGACGCATTACGGACCGGGGCAAAATCCTCGCCGTCCCAATACAGCAATCGACAGGCCTTGGGCAGGCGAACACCACGGTTGTCATCCCACCAGTATACATCGATCTTGTCGGTGCTGATGGGCTGGCTCCAGCCATACTGCGCCCATTGGGTGCCCCTTCGGGGCCAGTTGCCGTACGAGCCCCGGCTTCTATCCCGCGAGCCTCTGGCTTCGTACTCATCATTGAGTGCTGCCAGCGTCGTGTCTGGCGAGACATAAGAACTGGAGGGTTGCGCAACAACGGCAAGATTCACACCGGAATCATTCGGAGCCGCCGGATTCTCTTGCGCGAAAGCTCCGCAGGAAAGTGCAAACACTACACTGGCAAAAAGTGCCGGAAGTCCTTGGGACTCTCCCGAAAGGGATGCCTGACGGTGCTTGTGGAGGACACGACATGATGGTGATGTGTTCATCGGACATCTCCTACGCCAAATATTTGTTGCAGAGCTTGTTTGTTCGCTCGTTAACGTTCCGCGTCAGCACGGATCATGCGAATGCCGAACACGCCCGCTACCGAATTGCCTTCACCAGCCTGGAACCGTCCGGTGATCTTTTCCTTGCCCTGAACCAGGCTCGCAGGGATGGCATACTCGACATCAAAGAACCGCTCGGGGCTGCTCCTTGTCACTTCTTGATTGCCCACACGCTGGCCGTCCACCAGAATCTCGAACTTGGCCGGTCCCCTGCGTCGCTCGGCGCTGTAGTAGGTGACCACGAGGGCCATCGGGTGGGTCGGTTCCACGGGCAAGTCAAAGGAGAACCAAGTCCGGGCCCTCCGTCCGGACCGTCCCATCACGCGCACCACCCGTGCATCGTCCGAGCCCTGGTAATTGAAGTCCCGTTCGGGCTGCATCTGGCCGGGCTGGGCATAGGCCACGGTGGCCAATTCGAGCCGGCGCTGGCGCTGCTGCTCGGCAGCAGACTCTGCTTTTTTCTCCTTCCACTCGGGCTGGGTGAACAGGTCAAAATACACGGCATAAGTACGCCGATGCAGACGGTAGAAAGGCACTAAATCCGCCTCGATCTCGCGGCCTGCACCCGTGACGCGAAAATGCCCCGGTTCATTGGCGACAGGTTTTACCCACTCGTCCACAGGTTGCTCGGCAGCGACAAACACCGGCACAGTCGGCCAGGATTCCCGCAAAGCGGGGTCCCGCTCATAGCTGGCACCTCTTTCGCGTCCTCTCTCCCGCTCAGGACCCAAGTCTCCGGCCAGCACCAGAGGGCCCCACATGATAGCAACGCGGCGCGGATTGTCACGCAATGGCTCCAGGCGAAGCGTCTTGGGCAGGATCAAATCCACGGTGTCGCCGCTTCTCCAGGTACGCTTCAGTTCGACATAGGAGCCCGATTCTTTCATTCTTCGAAGATTGGCGACCTGACGACCCGACTCAGGAACATTGCGATAGGGATCAATCACGTCTTCAGGTACGGCCTCGCCGTTGACCTTAACACTAAAACCATCGCCCGCCCAGTAGGGACGGCGTAGAGCCAGAGTGAATATCTTTGGTGACTTCAGGGTGAGCTTGAGTCTCGCCGAATCCCCTTCCGGGAAATTGGTGTTCATCTGAAGTTTTACCCCCGCAGTGGCCCAATCCGCGGTGGAGGGTACATACAGGTTCACCCAAAGTTTGTCGCCGGATTCGTAGTAAATCCCGTCTGCATGCAGTGCATGGCTCTCCATGCCCGTTCCCACGCAACAGGTGAAACTGCGGAACATCTGCTGGTATTCACGTTGCACGGCCCGGCCCACCGGCACCATGTAGCACATTCGGCCATCTTTGGGGTCAATGGAGGACAGGATGTGGTTGAACAAAGCCCGTTCATGGAAATCAGCGTAGTGCGCATCAGGCCGAAATGCGAAAAGCCTGCGTGTCAGCTTGAGCATATTGTAGACGTTACACGTCTCGGCTGTGCGCCCGTCCACATGATCGCTCAACATATCGGGCGGGCCGAAATACTCGTCCTGGCCGTGGCCGCCGGTGGCGAAGCTGTGGTGCTGTACGACCTGGTCCCAGAAGAAGCTTGCGGCGATGATGTCACCCGGATCACCCGCATAGCCGAAGCGGTCCGCAGAACCGATGAGCTTGGGCACCTGCGTGTTGCCATGCTTGCCTTCGAGGATGTCCTGATGGCGTTGAAGCGGTTCGATAAAAGAGCGATGTTCGAACTTATAGGAGAGGTCCAGCCAGCGCTTGTCGCCCGTATCGGCATAAAGATCGATCAGCACTTCATTCATCCCGCCAAACTCCGTGTTCAGCATTCGTTGTATCTGGGCGTCTGTGAGCTTGGAAAGAATCCTTTCCGCCCATTCGGCGAATTTGATCTCGACGTCCAACGCCGTGCGGTTGCCGGTGTTGCGGTAGGCATCCCGCAGCCCGGCGTATGTCTTGTGCAGGGTGTACCACGGCGACCACAGGCCGTTGAGATCAAAGCCGCTCGAACGAATCTCGCCCCGAGACAACGCATTGAAGGCATCCCTGCCGCCGGCCAGAGCACTGAGGTAGCCATCGCCGTGCTTGTCCTGAACCTCTTTTAGTTCGTTGAGGATGTAGTCTGCCCGCTCCTTGAAACGTGCATCGCCCGTCGCGGCCCACATCAGGCTCGCGGCGGACAGGTAATGTCCCGCGATGTGGCCCGTGAGATTCCTTCCGCCCCCATCCCAACCGTCGTAAGGTTTGGCCTTCGGCTCCAGCCCGGCACGCTGGCGGTAGTAAGCCAGCATTCGATCGGGTTCGAGCTCAAGCAGATACTGGGCGTCCAGGTCCTGGGCACGCTTGAGAGGCCCGCCGGTCAGGCGAACCGCCGATAGGGGCAGCGGACGCGCTACGGCGGGGATGGCACTGCCGGCGGCCGCGCTCGGGACAGGCTTTATCGGCTGCGCCAAGGCGACGCTCACGAGGATGGTCGAGAAAGCAAAGTGACAAATCGGTAAGCTCATCTTCATCATAAAGCCTTTAGCACTCACAGGAGCCGCCCTACGCTGCACAGCTCATCAGGACTATCTTACCATTTCGCTGCCCGCTGGTTAAACCCTCATTTCTGGCTGTTAGATGCGCTTAGTGAGCAGGGTCGGAGCATAAAGCCGGAGATCCAAGGCAGTGGGAACAAAAAGTGGATCAGGACAATCAACATGAAAGGCACCGCTGATGCTGAGCTTGTAGTCGACGTTACTCTCAGCGACCCAGCCAGTGGCAGTTTCGCCAAGATAGTAGCGGGGAGCGCGCAGGGGCAGGATACCGGATACTATGACACCACCAGCCACTTGCGAGGTGAGACAGAGGGTGCCGGAGGTAATATCGGCTTTACAGATGGCCACGTGAAGTGGCGGCATTTCAAGGAGACGGAAACACGCTATGGAGGCAATGGCATGCCTCAGCACTGGTGGTAACGAACCGACCGGCTCGCATCCTGCTAACGGCCCTGCACACGTCTCCCGCAGCGGTAATAAAGTCTTTTGTACCAACCTTTCTTCTACCGGCCTCCACTGGCAAGACCGATCCGCGCATAATCTAACCAGGCCAGTAAAATTCGCATAGTATAAAGTCATGCCTTCCTCCCGGCAACGATCGGGCCGTCGTGTATCTACCTGGGCTGATTTGTCGCTGGGGACGACCGCTTCGGGTCTTGGCCCCTGAAGACGCAAATATTCTCTGTCTTGGCTTGCGCCAGCGTTACGACCTTGAGGGTCTTACCCCTCAGTACAGTAGTCATACTTCTTTCCTTTAGTATGGAGTTCATCAAAGAGATCGCTTCTTCCAAAGGGATAGGCTGACGACTAATGACTGTTATACGACCGTTGTAGAGCGGCTCATCTGAGACAATGGTCAGTCCCGCGGCATCGGATAGGTACTCCAAAACGACTTGTAGAGGAGTATCCTGGAAGTTGAGTTTGATCTTGGTGGCGCTATTGTTCTTGACGACCTCGACGGGCTTGGCCTGAGTCTCGGAAGGAGGTGCGGAAACAGTCTGTTGGGCACTAGTATTCTGTCAGGATTGATTCAGTACCCTGTCATTCCCGCGAAAGCGGGAATCCAGAACCGGTGGCATCCTGGATTCCGCATCAAATGCGGAATGACAACCTACCTCATCGAAGTTGACAGACTACTAGCGTGACCTGACAGTAGTACAATTACTACTGCCCGCACCACGCTAATGATAATTGTTCTGACAGTATGTTTGCCGGCTGCGACACGGGCCCCACTGTCGACTGCACGGCACCGGGCACCGAATGTGTTTGAGTGAGGGTTGTCCTCACCGTCAAATTCTGGTATGGTGAGGCTTTCGGTGTGATGTGTGAGGGCCAATAGTGAAGTGAAGGACCGACCCGAACAAGAACTGAAAGGTAGTATCTTTGATATAAAAAGATATGCCATACACGACGGTCCGGGCATTCGCACGACCGTATTCTTCAAGGGTTGTCCGCTGCGATGTACGTGGTGTCATAACCCGGAGAGCTGGGATAGCGCTGCGCAGCTATGGTATCGCGCCGGCCGGTGCATACGATGTGGCAGATGCGTTGCGGTGTGCGAACAGCACGCTATCTCGCTTAGGGACGAAGGGCCGGTTACGGACGTCGCAAAGTGCGTGCGTTGCGGCCGGTGTGTAGAGACCTGTTTGGCCGGCGCCAGGGAAATCGTGGGCCGGGATATGACCGTGGCGGCGGTGGTGGATGAAGTGGCAAAGGACACCATCTTTTATGATGAGTCGGGCGGCGGTGTCACATTCTCCGGGGGCGAGCCGCTTATGCAACCTGAGTTCCTTGTGACGCTACTGGATAGCTGCAGGCAACTGGACATCCACACCGCAGTGGACACGACCTGCCATGCCGATCCGATGGTTGTCCGCACCGCAGCCGAGAGGGCGAATCTGTTTCTCTGTGACCTCAAACACATGGACCCCCGAAGGCACAGAGAATTTACAGGCGAAGATAACCGGCTTATACTGGAAAACATCAGGCTGCTTTCAGATATGGGCAAAGAAATCATGATCCGAATCCCGATTGTCCCCGGCTTCAACGATGATCAGGCCAACATCAAGATGACGGGTGAATTTGCAGCATCTCTGGGCACCGTTATCGGGATTGACATCTTGCCGTACAATAAGGGCGGGACAGAAAAGGCCAAGCGATTGATGCTTCAGTCCCATCGTATCACGGCCGCCCGTGTCCCAGACCATGAGGAGCTGATGATAATTGCTGACGCCCTTCGAAGCGATCGGTTTAACGTTAAGATAGGTGGTTGAACGCATGAACGAACGAGTGACAAACTTGCGCCAGCGCAGTGTCCAGGCCCGCCCATACATCTCCACGGAACGGGCGAAACTGATCACGGAATTCTACAAGAGCGATATTCCAATGCGTAAGTCCGTGCCGGTTTGCAGGGCGCTGGCGCTGCAGTACCTGATGGAAAACAAGACCATAACCATCGATGAAGGCGAATTGATCGTGGGTGAAAGGGGGCCTGCTCCCAAAGCCACGCCCACGTATCCGGAGCTCTGCTGCCACGACCTTGAAGACCTGCGGATACTTCATACACGCCAGAAGACCTCGTTTGTCGTGTCGGATGAGGTCAGACAAACCTACGAGAAGCAGATCATTCCGTTCTGGTCCGGCAAGACGATGCGCGAGAAAGTCTTTGCTGCGATGAGTAAGGACTGGCACCGCGCATTTAACGCAGGTGTTTTCACTGAGTTTATGGAACAGCGAGCGCCGGGGCACGCCATCCTTGACGACAAGATTTACCACAAAGGTATGCTGGACTTCAAGCGCAGCATTGCCCAAAACCGCAGCAAGCTCGACTATTTGAATGATCCATGTGCTTACGAGAAGGACCAGGAGTACCAGGCCATGGAGGTTTGTGCCGATGCAGTTATTACATTTGCCAGGCGGCACGCGGACAAAGCTACAGAATTAGCGGGAAGGGAAGCCGACCCGGTTCGCCGACAGGAACTGGAAAGAATTGCCGAGGTATGTTCACACGTGCCGGCCCACGCGCCGCGGGATTTCTGGGAGGCGTTGCAGTCCTACTGGTTTGTGCATTTGTCGGTTATCACGGAACTGAATACGTGGGACTCCTTCAATCCCGGCCGTCTCGATCAGCATTTGTGGCCATTCTACAAAAAGGATCTGGAGAGCGACACGCTGACACAAGAAAAGGCAAAGGAATTGTTGCAGTGCTTCTGGATTAAGTTCAACAATCAGCCTGCTCCACCCAAGGTGGGGATAACCGAAGAGCAAAGCGGCACATATACGGACTTCGCGCTGATTAACTTGGGGGGCGTCATACCTGAGGATGGGGCCGATGCAGTCAATGAA
>Ga0180434_10003048_pt1 | contig 21623 bp, 24 predicted proteins | sample SS_ome_7_FD_132453 | JGI IMG/M metagenome (GOLD analysis project Ga0180434, IMG submission 132453) | Hypersaline lake sediment archaeal communities from the Salton Sea, California, USA - SS_1_D_2 metaG | ecosystem: Environmental > Aquatic > Non-marine Saline and Alkaline > Hypersaline >...
CGCCGCAACGCGCGGCTCGAGATCCTTGAGAAGCTCCTCGAGTGCATCGAGTCGTTCGCCCTGAAGCTCGTTCTCACGCTCCAGATTGTAGATGTACTGCATGATGTCGTTCACGACCTGCTGAAGCTCGGCATGGGTGACGAAGTCACCCTTGGGAGTCGAGTCCATTGTCTCCACGACCTCGTCGATGCTCTGATGGAAGCACTGGAACGCATCCACGACCTGACGCATGGTCATGCAACGGCCGTCGAGTTCGAGCTCGATGCCGCACATGTCGTAGAGCCAGTTGGCGTCCTTCTTCGAAAGCTTAAGGCCGTTGTACTTCTTCTCCCAGCACTTGGGCTGCTTGTTGTACACGACCGGATTCGGCTTCGGCTTCTTGCAGTACGGCTTCTTCTTGCAGTCCTGATCGGCGCAGTCGGTGTAGCCGTCGCTGTCGTTGTCCAGTCCGTCGTCGCAGATCTTCTCGCGAGAGTTCGTGATCACTGCCTTGCACTCCTCCCAGCCGTCGTAGCAGATCTCGAGGCTCTCATTGCACTTGGCAAGATCGCCCTTGCACTGCTTGGCGAAAGCGTACGTGTCGTTGACATCGCCGCTCGTGAAGGTCGTGCTGACGCTCTGCTGTTTGGCCGGGGCACCTGCCTCGGCCACGGAAGCCATGAGAATGATCATCGCGAACATGGTGCCCATCAGGGCGTAGGAACGGTTGGTCATGACGACCTCCTTTCTCTATCTGTTGGGTGTTGATTCCTTTTCCAAAAACCTAATGTAATGTACTATTTTGCACACCAAATAAGCATGCTTCAATGCCTGTCATCCATTTTCTATTATGTTTGATTGACAAGCGCTGAAGTTGTTTGGCAAGGACCATTGGAATGAGGAGGAGGCACTCCAGATCCGTCACCAAACAACCACAGAACTCGACAAAGTCCAAGTTTTTTAATATTGATTGAACGTGTTATTTTAACACAATTTTGCCATTTTGTCAAGCCCTCTTTGGCACTCGAGGACAAACCCCTGATATAAGGGTTAAAAAATACTCTAAATATAACGAAAAAAGACCGTTTCTCTTACGGTCTTCTTAGCATTTTTTCCTTAAATTGTCAAGCCCTTATAACAGGCTTACGCCCCATATTCCGGCTTTGGCTTCCCTCGCCAAACCACATATACAAAGCCTAAAATAAGGCCGAAAACAAAGCCAAAAAAAGCATTTAAAGGAATATTGGGTTTTACTGGAAATTTTGACGGCAATGGGTCATCAACAAGCTTAACCTGCACGTCTCCGCCAACATATTCCCGCGCCTCTTGCGAAAGCACGGTTGCCACTGCCTGAGCAATTTCAAGCGACTGTCCCCGATCGGGATGATACACCTCAATTGTGAGAAGACCGGTCCCACCCTCAACGGAAGTCCCAAGCATATCGGCCCATTGCTCGCGCCTCTTTTCTTCATCATCCTTAAAATAACTTTGATCAATACCATATCCACTCTCAAGAACCTTGTTAAAAAACGAGGTCGTATACATTATCTCGGCCAGATTATTTGCCACGCGCTCTGAAGATTTTACCGCCGTATATGGGTCAAGCCCAAGAACGCTTTTTTGTATTACCAAAAATCTTACTGTTGTCCCGTATTCAAGCGGCTGAATAAAGCTCAGACCAACTGCAATTGCCATTACCAAAATTCCAAACAAGAAAATTGTTTTCCAATTATGTTTTATTAACCGAAAGTAATTTGGTCGAAACATATTTTTTATTCGGATAATGAGCCGAGTGTTACGTCGACTGATATTGTCTCCTCGTCTCTCAAAACCTCTAAATTAACTTTATCACCCGGCGCATAATCAAGCAGGATATACGCGAGTGAACCGTGGCCATTTAATGCTTGGCCGTTAACACTTAATATTATATCACCTTTTTGTAATTTTGACTCACTTGCCGGTGAACCTTCTTTAACCGCCGGTTCATCCGACGAAGCATCCCATAATAATGCACCCGCTTCCCTCCCCTTGGAATATTCGGCTTCATTCATATTCGCTCGCGCAAGATCAATATAATTTACTCCAAGATACGGCCTTATAAAGGTGCCGCCTTTTAGAATACTTTTTTCAAGCGGCATCAAAATTTTAAGCGGCATGGCAATTGTTCCCATTGAATTTTTCCCGCTCACGACTCCGACCACTTCGGCGTTATAATTTATTATTGGCGCGCCCAATTTCAAAATTCCATCAACAAGCAATCGCTGGCCTGGTATCTCCGAACTTTCAACAAGGGTCGACTCAGTTACTGGATTAAATTTTGTGGCAATAATATTTGTTTCCCTAAACATATCCGCACCCTCAACAATGACCGCCCGATCCCCCGACTTAGTAAACTCATCATCGGCGATTTGTATAACCGGTAAATTCTCGGCATTAATTTTAATAAAATAAACTCCGGTTATCTCATCATAATTCAATTCATCGATCTCATAAAAATTTCCATTGGCCCGCACAATAACATCTCCTTTTCCAAAGCCTGTCAAAATATTTCCGGCTGTTATAAGCCATCCATCAGAAGTAAATATCACGCCCTGCCCCAAACGATCATCATCGTAATAAACCGCTGATTCCAAATCTCCACCGCTTTTTGATTTATAAAAAGTCACCAGGGCCGGCACAACCTTATTCTCAGCTGTTGCCACTGCCGACTCCAAAGTTCCCGGCGAAACTTCCCTACCCGGCTCATTGATCGTCACCGGCTCCTGCGGCATTACAAGCGATCCGACATAATCCGTTAGATAATTAAAAGAAAGGAGCGCGCCAAGTCCTCCGGCCAAAAGCGCGAGAATAATTACTAATGCAGAAGCCTGAATAATTTTACCGACGTTTTTCGATTTCTTTTTACCCCCCTCTTTTTTTGTATGTTTTTCAGTCATAATTATGTCCAACGTGCGGTTAGAACCACGAATAAAAACATGGTTCCCGCAACAAATAAATATCTTTTAATAATTTTTGTCTCCAAGCGATCCATGAAATGATATCTCAAAAGTCCAAGCGCGAAATAATAAAGTACGCTAAGTATTGTCGCGCTGACGATGAATCCTGCCGGCAAAAAAGTAAGTACGTAAAAAGCTTCAAATATCACTAACGTCAGTACTGCATTATACGGCCACGTCTCCCAAAAATTTACTTTCATCACCCAAAATAGCTGATAATTTAAAATAACCGTAACAATTGTAACTGCAAATATTAATAATAATTTCGGAGCATGCAAAAAGATATAAAAACCAAAAAGACTCGCTGCAAGAAAGAAAAATGACAAAACTACTAAATAAAATGTTGTATTTTCAATCGCGCCGGACTGATATCTCTGCGGCCAATATCGATAATAAAAAAGTTGTTCTGTATAGATAAACAATAAAAACCCTATCAAAAACGGAAACAATACCTTAATATAAATATTCCCCAAAAATAATGATAAAAGTATCGCTGAACACAAAAATAAAAACGGCACAATCAATCCGTTAAAAAACTCCCTAGAAAATTTCTTATCAAACAAAATCCAAATTGAAACAAATGTTACGGCGATTAAAAAAAGATATCCAATCCAGGTAAGTGCCGGCACAAACTCAGCCAAAATCAAACCGGCAGTCACCAAAAAACCTAAAGCGTATGGCGAAAATCTCTTTGCTAAAATCATAATTCATCAAATGTTGTATATTCAATTAAACCCTCGAGCCTAACCTGGCCGTACAAAAGTTCAATATTATCCAAACTGACAAAACCGATAATCGGCAACTGCAAAATATCTAAAATATTTGCAAGCAAGGTATTAAGCACCGTACTGATTAATGCCGACGGTATCCGCAAATTACCAAGTCTTGCCGAGGTAATCTCAAGTTCCAGATTGCCGTCTACCACCTTTGGCATTGTCATTACTGTAAGATAAAAAGGCCGTTCATTTTTTTTACCGTGTATAAAAATTTCCATTCCCTGCGGCTCAACCGCGACCTGCGCATGAATAATTTCATAATCCGGAAGCTCATTGAGCCTTTGCCAGATAAAGGCCGTTAAAACATACTCATCCAAAGACACACTCGCCTCAGTAATCGTGAGTTCACCCGGCGATCCGGTCGGAACTAACTCATTAATTTCACTTTCCAGATGTTCCAAGAGATCAACTTCTTCAATATCGTCTCTGATTTCAACCTCATGAATTGGCGCCGGAGTTTTGAACAGCATTTTTGATAAAACCGGAATTTCATAAAGCCCGGAAAGTGCAATCGCCCACATGCAAATAAAAGCAATAAAAAGTACAATAAATAAAATCAATAAAAGGCAAGAACCGTATCGAAATAACTTTCTTCTTCTTGCCTGTTTTTTTATATCAACAACAACCTGCTTTTTGATTTCCTTTTTAAGCTCTTCATTATTTGATGAGCCTGTTTCAACTCTTGCCATAAAGAGCTAATTTTATTCTTCAATGTATAAAGAATTTTCTGAAAGTATTTGCGAGAGCATTTCTTTTCCCTGGTTTAGGCTTGCCTCATCTCCCTCAAACCCGGCAACAATATAATTCAATGAAACAATAATATCCAGATGCATTGCCTTTGAATCTTCCGGCACACTCATGCCCAGCGCCCCGGCTTTTACTTCTTTGGTAACTTCAAGATAACCATCTCCAACTTCAAGATCTTCGATCGCGCCGACCTCTTTTATATATTCATCGAACATAATTGTAATATCACGGGTATACTGTGCCTGAATAATTTTTTCCTGTTCTTCCGGGGTTAGCTCAATCTCACCATTATGATTGTTGTTTGGCGAGAGAGTAATTACAATCACTAAAACTAAAATCAGGCTTACGCCGGTAAGCAAAACCCAGAAAATTGCTTTTGATATATCAAACTTTGACATTTGTTTTTACTTCTTTCCAATTAATATAAAATTCCTGGATAACAACGCCGATCGCTGTTGCAACCGGTACTGCCAAGAGTACACCAATGATTCCCGCTACCTTCGCGCCAATAAGAAGCGCAATAATACTTATGATCGGATTTAAGCCAACTGCCTTTTGCATTACTTTTGGATACAGGAGATGTGCCTCAAGCTGCTGGATTAAAATAAAAATAATTAATACCAAAAGCGCTTTGAGTGGTGAATCGGCAAACGCAATAAAAACCGCGAGCGTTGCGCCAACAATCGGTCCAAGGTACGGCACAAATTCAGCCAAACCAATAATGATTGCCAAAAGCAAGGCATGATTCACCCCAAGTATTGATAACGCGACATAACTCAAAGTACCGACAATAAACGCCATTAAAAGTTCACCGCGTAACCAGGCGCCAAATTTATGCTTTATCTCGGTGAGCGCCTCAGCGATATATGGATGATATTTTGTCGGAGCAAATGTTCGATAAAATTTACGCGCTGTATCCTCTTCGGCAACCATGTAAAATGTAATTACCAAGACAATAATCACTGCGGCAACGCCGGTGACAATGCCGGTAATTGTTCCAAATATTGCCGACGCCGCAGTTGAAATATTCCCTGTCAACGGTTCAAGCGCCTTCTCGATTTCAATCTCAGCGATACTTAAATCAACATAGCCCAATACTTGTTCAAAATACGGCCTAACATTGTCCCAATAAAATGTGGTATTTTCAACAAGCTCGCCAAACTGCGTCATTATTGCCGGTATCAAAAGTAAGATAAGTGAAACGAGCAACGCCAAAAGTACGGCATAGATTATTAAAACTGCCAGTGCTCGGGGTATTCTTTTTTTAGAAAACCAGTCAGCCAAAGGGTCAATCAAGGCGGCAAAAATTAAAGCAACAAAAACCAGAGCAACAATATCACGAACAAACCATAAAAAAAATAAAGCCAGCACAAGGGCGGCCACCTTAATAAGCGTGGTTGTTGAAAAATTTATCGTCACACTGCCATTAGAATTTGAAATATCTTTTGACATGTTTTTATCTAAATTTATATAGAATTTATATAGTATAGTATACCAGCCAAAAAACTCGGGGTCAAACCAACTGTCCGCCCCTAGACATACCCAAAACTTCATATATAATATGTATATCTATGCCAATGATTGTAAAAAATAAAAAAGGCCTGCATAATTACGAGGTTCTGGAAAAAATAGAAACCGGGATTATGCTCACCGGCCAAGAAGTAAAATCAGTAAAACAAGGCCACTTTCACCTTGATGGGTCTTATGTTAGGTTAAAAAAAGGCGAAGTATGGCTCATTGGCGCCGAAATCCCAAAATACAAGCTTGCCGGAGCACTTCCTGACTACAACGCGAAGCGGGATCGAAAGCTGCTTTTACGCAAAAAAGAAATTAAATATTTAGTCGGAAAATCAGAGGAAAAGGGGTTGACATTAATCCCTATTTCAGTGTATACTAAACGGAGCAAAATTAAGCTAGAAATAGGCATTGCCCGAGGTAAAAAGAAACACGATAAACGTGAATCAATCAAAAAACGAGAAGACGACAGAAAAATCGCCCGAGCAATGAAATCCAAACGCTAAAAACTAACAGGGGGATGTAATAGAATCGATAGGAGCTATTTTCATTGGATGCAATCCAAGGACGACTCAACCTTGCAAATCCTGGGTCAAACATTCAAATGCCAATTTTATGGCGAAAGTGAAGAATGCTTTCAGCGTTCCATCACTTTCAATGGTAGCTGCATAAGCCAACTACCCATCCGCTCTGGCGATGTCTGCTAGCCAGAACCCGGGTGTTATATCTGCAGAACCGGCAGCAAGACCTGCTCAATCTCGCTGCTTAAACAAATGGGCTATCCTTATGGATTTTTGTTGGGTTTTATATCCATAGGGTGAATCAAAAACCCAACTACGTTTGTAGAAATCCAATCTTTAATACTCACTAGACAGGGGTGCGATTCCCCTCATCTCCACCATTCCCACACCTTTTAGTGTACTAAAAGTTGTAGGAATGAGAATTTCAAGAAAAAAAAGAAGGAGAAAGCCTCAGATTTCTGAGCCTGCCTATCGGTGCAATGAACAAATTCGTGCACCTGAAATTCGAGTTATAGATATCGAGGGCGGCAATCTCGGGGTAATGCCGACCGAAGAGGCAATTAAACGCGCTCAAGAAAAAGAACTTGATCTCGTCGAAGTTCATCCAAAAGCTGAACCGCCAATTGCCAAAATAATGGACTACGGTCAGTTTAAATATCAAAAAGAAAAAGAAGCGCGTAAACTTCGTGCAAAACAACACAAAGTTGAAGTAAAAGTTTTACGTATCTCCGTACGTATCAGCGATCATGATATGAAAGTACGACTTGACCAGGCGAAAAAATTTCTTGAATCCGGCGATAAGGTCAAGATAGATATCGTCCTGCGCGGTCGTGAACGCCGACATCCGGAAATTGCCAAAGATCAAATTAAAGAATTTACAGACAAACTTAATCAAGAAATTGAAATTAAAATTGAACAACCAATTGCAAAGCAAGGCAGTGTTATCTCTGCCCTGGTTGCAAAAGCCTAAATATATGAAACAAAAAACCAGAAAATCATATTCAAAAAGATTCCATGTTACGAAAAAGAAAAAAGTCCTTAAGCGACACTGCGGACAGGATCATTTTAACGCACATGAATCAGGTAATACTACCCGTAAGAAAAGACGTGACACCGGTATACATAAGGGTTGGCAGAAACTAATTCTTGAAGAAACCAATAACTAAAGATATGCCTAGAGTAAAACGAGGAACAACTCATGTTAAAAAAAGACGAAAAGTACTAAAACAAGCAAAGGGTTATAAATGGGGACGCAAATCACAAATCAAACTTGCAAAAACTGCCGTTACAAAAGCCGGCGCCCACTCATACCGCGATCGTCGAAATAAGAAAAGAACACGACGCTCCCTCTGGCAAATTAAGATCAACGCCGCGGTTCGCCAATATGACCTAAGCTACAGTAGATTCATAAATCTCCTCAAAGAAAAGAAAATCGAAATTGACCGTAAAGTACTGGCTGATCTCGCTGAGAATGAGCCAAAAACCTTTGAGGCAATCGTAAACACTGTAAAATAAAATCAATTCAAAAATTAGCTCGAAAAGAGCTAATTTTTTGTTTGTTAGTGACCCTGTCCCCGAACACCATCGGGGATTGACAAAAACGCTATTTTATGGTAGTCTAGTAAGTTAATTGGCTCCAAAAGTCCTTTTACACCTTCGTATAATCTGCCAAAAGAAAGGCGGTGAAAAGTGAGAAAAAAACTCAATTCACAGGATATCGAAATTATGGAAGAAGGTGAAGTAGTGCCGGTTAATCTCAAAAACATTCGACGCGACTTCAGGGTAAAGGTGAATCGGCCATTCCTCGGACTCGTACCGACCGGTAAAAAGGTCAAAATCGGTTTCGAATGTCGCGGCGAGCACAACCAAATCATCTCGTGCCTCGTTAAACAGCGTGACACCGGCGCCGCCTCGCTTTCGAACGGATTCATCGAATTCCCGCTCGACAAAAATCACGACTATCTCGAAGTCGAGCAAATGAATCCAGCCGGCAACCCGAGCCAAAAGGTTGTTATCGATATCTTCGATACCCCCTTTGATGCATGCGTTCTCGGCAGCGGCAGCGACCCGGATCATGATCTCGGACCGCATAAACCCAGATGCCCGCATCAGGTTGCGAGTGTAACGATTCGATTCAGCCTCACGTTCGCCAAGCTCCTGGCATTCTGGACCGCGCTCGTACTCTTCGTTAGGTCTTTGCCTGCAAAGGCCCGAGAGAAGATGACGAAAATCTCGGAACGGATTTCCCATGTTCGCCAATCGGCAAGCCAGGGAGTTGCCCGAGTGAGCAGCATTCCGGCAAAGGCTCAAGTCTCAACCAAGATCGCAAGTGCCCAAAGCCGCAACAGCATCCGGCATTTGTCAAAAAGCTTCCATAGACTTAACGCAGGCCTCAATCGCCGACGCCCGGTCGTTATCGGTATTGCACTCCTGCTCCTGCTCGCACTCGGATTCGAATTCGTTAGGGGAATAATTCCTAGGGTTGAAGCGACCAATCCCGTGGCACAAGAAATATTGTTTCCCGAAGAGATCAAGCTCGTCTGCAAAGACAAGCTTATCGAAGTTTCACCGAGTGTTCTCGGGCATCGCGAATGCCGTGTCGCCAACTGGGACGGTAAACAACCGGACGAAGTAATCTGCGGCAAAGGCCACAAAACGGTTGCAACAAGCCAAGGCGTCATAATCACCGGCTGCAAAGCCGTCTGGAACTAATCTCTTTCTCTTGCTCCGATATACAGGGGATCCTGCAACGCAGGGCCCCTATTTTTTTTACTTTTATTCCTATACTTGACATTATTATTAAAAAATGGTAAATAACAATAATCAAAAGCACCTTAACCTTCCCCGGAAAGGAGGAAATAATGAGCTCAAGCCAAACACCTGGTGGCGGCGGAGGAACCAGTCTGGGCCAGCCAACACCGCAGAACCCGCAGGGAACAAGCGGCAACGGTACCGAGCCTCCCGAAGGCACCAAGCCTCCCGAGGGCACCGAGACAACCCAGCCTCAGCGAAGCTGGTGGCAACGATACGGAAGATACGTGGCCTACGCGATCCTCGTGATTGTCGGTGTCGTTGCAATCATTCTCGGCATCCGACACTGCGCGAGCTGCATCTTCTCGGACAAACCCGGCACACCGGCTCCCGCGCCCCAGAAGAACGTCGCCAAAGTCCTGCCTGAGGAGATCACCTGCAAAGACTCCAAGCTCGTGGACGACAAGGATCCCAAAAACCTCGTCTACACGGCCATGTGCCGGCCGGCCAAGTGGGGCTATCCCCCCAAACGCGATCCAAACACGAACTACACCGAGTACTTCCCCACGAAGATCGTCTGCCCCAAGGGCCACAAGGCAAAGCCCGTCTTTGCCAAAGCCATCAACCCCGAAGGCAAGGAAGTCATCACGGCACCCAAGGTCGACATCACCGGATGTACCTGGAAAATGGCTTCCAAGTAGATCCAGCTCAAAGCTCAACTCCCTCGCTCCAACACTAACAAAAAGCGGGGGTTTTTTTATTGCTTTAACCCTTGCCATATTGAACGCAATATGATAAACTGTCCACATCCTAATAATAAAAGCCCGCATCGCGGACGCGTGGTGTAGCCTGGTTAACACGCCTCCCTGTCACGGAGGAGATCGAGGGTTCAAATCCCTTCGCGTCCGCATTGCGGGTTTTTTGTTTAAAATAAAAGTAGGGACAGGTCGCGGCCTGTCCCTACTTTTTAAAAATTCAAAATATTTTTTATATTATCTCTCTTATATCTACAAGATTAAGTCCGCCCGAGCGGCCGACCGGTTCGCCGGCAATAAGTGTTATTTTGTCTCCCTTTTTCACAAACTTATTTTTTTTCAAATACTTAACTGCCCGATCAACCAATTCTTCAAGGCTTTTGCATTTCGGCAACACAAACGGACGCACTGCCCAGGAAAGATTAAGCTGGCGCATAACCCGCTCGTCATAAGTTGATACAAAAATCGGAAGTTCGGGCCGATATCGGCTGATCATCCGACCGGACGCGCCAGAAAGCGAAGCCGTCAAAATAAGCTTTGCGCCAACGCTTCGTGCCAAAAGATGCGAGCCTTCGGCAATCGCTTCAATAACCGGCTGTAATTTTTCAAGGCAGTCTTCATAAAGCAAATCATCATAATGCGACTCCTCGGTCTCACGCACAATCTTTGACATTGTTTCAACAACTTTTTTAGGATATTTACCAGTAGCGGTCTCACCCGAAAGCATCACTGCATCAGTGTGATCAATAACCGCATTGGCAACGTCAGAAACCTCAGCTCGAGTTGGCCGCGGATTTCTGATCATTGAATCAAGCATCTGCGTTGCCACAATCACCGGCTTTGCCCTATTCATGCATTTTTCAATAATGCTTTTTTGCACGAGCGGCACCTCTTCGGCCGGAGTCTCAATCCCTAAATCACCGCGCGCGACCATTATCGCGTCACTCGCCTCAATAATTTCATCAATATTTTTTATCGCCTCATGCTTTTCTATCTTAGTGATTATTTTTACTGTTTCTAAATGCGGCTTTTTAAGCTCGGCCTCATATTTTTTTATCAATCGCCGTAAATCTTTTATGTCTTTTTCTGTTTTAACAAAAGAAAGCGCAACATAATCAACTCCCATCTCCACAGCAAGCTTTAAATCTTTTTTATCCTTCTCAGTTATTGCCGGGATACTAAGCGAGGCCGTTGGCAAATTTATCCCCTTATGGGAAGTTAACCCGCCGCCAATAGTAACGGCGCAACTAATATTCTTCCCCCTCACCCCTAGAACCTTAAATTCCAAAAGGCCGTCATCTAAAAGTAAAATATCTCCGGACTTTACATCCCTGTGCAAATTTTTATAAGTAACCGGCAATATATTATCTTTATAGCCCTGAACTGCGGTTGATAATGTAATCTTTTGTCCTTTTTTTAATTTTATTCCTTTTTCTGGAAGATCGCCAATACGAATTTTAGGACCCTGCAGGTCCCCAATCACTGCAACCGGCTCGCCTACTTTTTTTGCCGCCGCATTAACCCTTTTAAAAATCCTTTTATGGTAAGCATGAGTATTGTGCGAAAAATTCAAACGCGCCACATTCATGCCGGCGCGCATCATTGACTCAAGCATTGCCGCACCTTCTGAGGCCGGTCCGATTGTACACACAATTTTTGTTCTCTTGTCTGTTTTCATCGATTATTCTTTTTTATTATATTCCTCAAGAGTAACTTTCATATCCTTTTCCTCACCCTTGCTTAATATCTTTAGCGTCACCGTATCTCCGGGACTGTATTTATTAATAATGCGACCCAAAGGATTCTCTTCATTAATTTGCTCGCCCTCTACTTCTAGTATTATATCATTTTCTAAAAGACCTGCCTTGTCTGCCGGACTTCCGGGAATAATTGCCAGCTCCTCTGGATTGCGGCCGCGAACCACTAAAGCGCCATAATCGACTGAAATATTATTTTCTTTAGCAATCGATTCATTGAGAATCATATACCGTACGCCAATCCACGGACGGACGATCCGGCCATGTTCGCGCACGCTTTCAACAATTTTTTTAGCTGAATTGATCGGTATGGCAAACCCGACTGATTGAGCACCCTCGCTCATTGCCGTATTTACGCCAACAACCTGTCCCGCCAAATTAAGAAGCGGTCCGCCTGAATTTCCGGGATTAATCGCCGCATCCGTTTGTATTGCCTCTTCAATCACTTCGCTTCGGCCGTATTGGTCGCCGGCAACAACCCGGCGATTTATTCCTGAAACAACGCCGCGGGTAACTGTATTTTGATATTCCGTTAAAGCATTCCCAATCGCAATAACTGTCTGGCCAATCTTGAGATCATCCGAATCACCGAGCTCAAGTATTGGCAAACTCTCGGCTTCAATTTTAATAATTGCAAGATCCAAAAATGCGTCCTGCGCCAAAACCTCGGCCGGATACTTAGTACCGTCACTCAATACAACCGTATACTCTGCATCCTGGTCCGTAACTACATGACGATTAGTAACAATCAACCCGTCGTCAGTGACAATAAAACCTGTTCCCCCGCCAATTTCCCTTTTCATCGGCTCTTCACTATCCGATTCCTCGGATGGTTCAAAAAATGGCCATTCAAAACCAAAAAAATCAAATGGTATATTACTCGGTCCGAACGTTTTAATATTATCAAGCTCTTTTGTGATAACAATACTCACCACACTGGGCGATGACTTTTCGACTACCTGAACCGTTGCTGAATCCTCAATTATTTGCATTATTTGCTCACGGTCCTCAATATCAACTTTTGGAATAATTGAAAGCCCGAGATTCTCCTCAAGCCATGGCATCACATGAGATTCGGAAAATGTACCGCCAATCAAACCACCAAAACTACCGGAAACAAAACCAATCGCAAGCGCGACCGCGGCCACAATTAATACAATCCTAAAAACCGGTAATTTTCTGTTGCCCCCCTGATCTTTACTTGAAAATTCTTCCATATTTAAAAAAAATAAATTACTTCATTAAAATTTGCCACCCTCTCCCTTTCTATAATTACACCCTCGTCCTGTAAAAGTTTCATCTTAGCCAGCCTACCAAGTTTATAACCGCCGACCCGGCCATCCGATTTCACAACCCGATGGCAAGGAATTTTTACCGGCCTCTCATTTTTATTAAGCGCCTGGCCGACTGCTCTTGCCGCCCCCGGAGATTCAAGTGCCCTTGCAACTTCATTATATGTGGTCACTTTTCCGCGCGGAACACTTTTTATTAGATCTAAAACCTTCTTTTTAAAATTATCCATTTGTCGGCAAAAGGCTATTAACTGCCTTCCAAAATTCCTGATAAGCTTCTAAAAGCTTTTGCACAAAAGGCGGCACATAAATAAAAATCAGAATAAGCGCAATAACCAAAATAATAAACTTCACCAATCCAAAAACATTACCCACTCTAATATATTTTTCTGCGCGCCGACCGGTTCGTTCAATCTCTTTACTGATTTCAATATTTTTTTTAAGCAAGGATTCCATTTTAGCAAGCATCTCCCGCTCACTCATTGTTTTTTTATTTTTGTCCATATTTTTATTTAGATTTTGATTTTCCCCCTGCCCTTCGAAGCCTTGGCGTGGAAGAATGCTTTTTTCGGGTCCCCTCCTTTGCTTTGCTCCGGCGAGGCGGGCCCGCTGTGCGGTTATTATTTTTTTTCATGAGCTTATTAAGTTCTTTCTGAAAAGTCTGGACATCTTCAAAACTTCTATAAACTGACGCGAATCGAATATAAGCCACTTTATCAAATCCTTTAAGCCGCCGAATCACTATCTCGCCAACCTCACTGCTTGTGAGTTCACCGCGCTTCTTTTTTTGGATATCGCGCTCAATATTATGAACCAATTTTTTAAAGGCCGGTTCAGTATATGATCTTTTCTCAAGCGCTTTATTAAGCCCGCGAACTATTTTCTCTCGTGAATATGTCTCACGCCGGCCGTCTCCCTTGACCACGGTTAAATCCAAAAGCTCAACCTCCTCAATCGTTGAAAAACGATATGTACACTTCTCGCATTCACGCCGGCGGCGAATACTAAGGCCGTCCGTGGAAATACGCGAATCCACGACTTTTGTATCTTTTGATTTACATACCGGACAGTTCATAATGCTTTCATTTTAGCAAATTTTGGCTAAAAATAAAAGAGACATATTAAAAGCTCCAGGCTTTGCAGGGACGCCCCGATGGCCATCGGGGCGTCCCTGCAAAGCCCTCAATAAAAAACGACCTTGCGTTATACAGGGTCGTTTTATGTCTTTTAGTTTGTAAGATTTCCTGTTCCCGAATTACATCATCTTCTTTCGAATAAAGGCTGGGATCTCCAAATCTTCCTCACCCTCGGTTGCTGCCGGTGGCTGCTCCTTGGGAGCTACTGGCTCAGCTGCAGCCTTTTTGGCAAACGGGAACTTTCTTTCTGCCTCTTTTGGTTCTTCCGTCTTTTTTATATCTACTTTTTTATCCTCTGTCTTTTTTTCGCTTTTTTTAATAAAGTCACTTGGCTCATAAGCCGGTTTTTGCGGTTGCGTCATCGGTTTAAGGCGTTTATCAAAGCCAGTCGCAATAACGGTAACTCGAACATCGTCCTGTAGGCTTTCATCAAGCACTGTGCCGAAAATGATTCGTGCATCCGCATCAACCGAAGCAGTTATTGCTTCCGCTGCGTCTGAAACCTCATGCATGCCCAAGCTATTGCCACCGGAGATCGTAAAAAGAATTCCTTTAGCGCCGTCAATTGAAAGTTCAAGAAGCGGGCTTGAAATCGCTGCTTTTGCCGCATCAATTGCCCGGGTTTCTCCACCAGCCTGACCAATACCCATAAGCGCTGATCCTGCGCCGTCCATAATTGAACGAACATCGGCGTAATCAAGATTGATAAGCCCTGGCACGGTAATTACCTCGGTAATACCCTGCACGCCATGGCGCAAAACATCATCAACTATATCAAAAGCATCTAAAAGGCTTGTTTTCTTATCAACGATCTGAAGAATTTTGTCATTTGGGATTGTTATCAGCGTATCAACATGCTCGCCTACCTTATCAAGTGCATCCTCGGCAATTTTCATTCGCTGCGCGCCCTCAAAGCCAAACGGCTTTGTAACAACGCCGACAGTCAACGCGCCCTGCTCTTTGGCAATTCTCGCAACTTCAGGCAAAGCTCCTGAACCGGTACCACCACCCATACCGGCGGTTAAAAATACCATGTCCGCGCCTTTTAAAAATTCCCTGATATCATTCTCGCTTTCTTCAGCCGCACGGTAACCCATCTCTGGATTCATGCCTGCGCCAAGTCCGCGGGTAACTGTTTTACCTAAATTAACTTTTGTCGGTGCTTTTGAATAATGGAGCGCCTGAACATCAGTGTTCATGGCAATAAAATCAACACCGCGAATTTTTGATTGAATCATCCGATCTATTGCTGAACCGCCGCCCCCTCCCACACCAACAACTTTAATCTTGGCAAAGGCTTCAACATCGGGTTTAATTTCTGGCATAAGTTTGATGAACAAATTATTTATTCAATGTAAAAAATTATATTATCTATTACTAATACTTTATTATAATCAATATGGACTGTCAAGCAAAAATTACACATAAAAACAAGCCTTCTCAATGCCCAACTAAAAAATCCCGCACTGCGGGACCAGGCTATAACATTTTATTTTAAAATTACGGAATAAGTGATTTAAACCACTTTTTGACCTGCCCGCCGGCCTTACCCACTGACTTATACTTACCAAAAATATTTCCTAGCGCCCGTGGTTGCTGACCAACGATCTCACCGCCCCAAAGAACCAATCCAACTGCCGTTGAGTAGGCAAGATCCTGAGTTTTATCGGTAACGCTCGTTACACCCATTGAATATCCGAGTGATACGGGCAGACGCATTTTATCTTTACACACTTCAACAATCCCCTTTAGCTTGCCGCCGCCGCCGGTCAAGACAACGCCCGCCGGCAACATTCCGCTTCGATCAATTTTTTTAAGTTCAGTATCAACTTTCTCAAATATTTCTTCAACACGCGCCTCAATAATTTCAGCAACATATTTCAAAGAAACCATCTCTTCGTCTTGCGCGCCAAAATCAGCAAGATTAAGTTCATCCTTTTTCTGTATTCCGGCAGTTATTGCTGTTCCCTGCTCTACTTTTACTCTTTCGGCAACATCAATCGAGGTGCGAAGACCAATCGCAATATCAGAAGTAATATGGTCACCGCCAATTGGTATTACTACCGTATGCAGAACATCCCCTTCTTCAAAAACAATAACACTTGTTGTTGTGGCACCAATATTAACAAGTGCGACCCCTAGCTCCTTTTGACGCTGTGTTAGCACCGCTTCGGCGCAGGCAAGCACGGAAAGAACAAGGTCCTCAATATCAAGACCGGTTCGGTAAACGCATTTTGTAATATTTTTAATCTGTGAGCTTAAACCCTGAATAATCTCGGCATCAACCTCAAGCCTGATGCCGCTCATGCCAACCGGATCTTTAATACCGGCCTGACCGTCAATTGTAAAACTTTTTGGTAAAACATGAAGAATTTCATAATTCGAAGGAGTCGCCACGGTTCTTGCCGCCTCAATCGCCCGCTCAACATCCTCTTCCTTGATTTCACCGTCACTCCTTGATACCCCAACCACTCCCTTACTTTCCTGAGCAAGAATATGACTGCCGGAAATACCAACCCAGGCATTATTAATTGGTACGCCCGTGACCCGTTCAGCCTGTTCAAGCGCACCCGAAACCGAAGAAACCGCATCTTCAATAGATGTAATTGCTCCCTTTGATATTCCTTCCGACGGAACGTCAACCGCTCCAATTATATGTGTCTCTCTTTTTTCTTCAGTATCAATAATCTGACCAACCGCGACACGAATGTGCGATGAGCCAATATCTAGTCCAGTGATGATTTGATCAGACATATTTTTTATTATCACGAAATTCAACTTATATTATATAACAAATACGCTTATTTTAAAATCATTTTATCCCAACCAGCGAGAAATATACGGAATAAACACCATAAGACCGATTACAACGGCGCCAAACGAGGCAACAAGTACCGCCCCGGCCATCATATCCTTGATATCTTTAACGTAAGGATTTAATCGCGGTTTATATACATCAACAATCCTTTCAAAAATACTGTTGATTATCTCCAAAACAAGCACAAACATAATTACCATTACCAAAATCAGCCTTTCCATTCCCGAAAGAGGCAAAAGAATCATTAAAATTACCACAATCAAAGCCGCCAGAAGCTGAATCCTGAAACTCTGTTCTTCACGAAATACGTGCGCTATCCCCCTCCCCGCGTAACGAAAACTTTTTCCAAGCTTTGTCAATCCCATATTTATATTTCTTTTAATATTTTTTTCTGTAATCGCAACATCTTTTTCTCTTTTTCGGCAGTATTATGTTCGTACCCAAATATATGCAAAAGACCATGGATGAACAATTCTTGCATCTCACGCGTCAGTCTATGCCCTGCCTCGCGGGCATTTTTCTTAGCTACATCCGGACAAATAATTATTTCCCCGGCACTTTTGGCACCGCCACCCAGCGGAAAACTCCCCTTTTCAAGTTCAGAAAATGAGAGCACATCAGTTGCTCCTGTCTTTCGGCGATACTTTTTATTAAAAGTTGCCATCCGTTTTGAACCAACAAGCGCCACAGAAACCAAATATTTCTTTTTATATTTTAAAACATTATTTACTGCACGTACTGCCTCCTGAAGCCAGGCACTTCCAGTCCTATGCTTTGTTTGGTTGTTTAATTCAACACGAATCATTCAGTAAAATTAAAACTATTGAGCATCATCTCATACGTTCGGCGGTATTCAATCGTTGTATTGGCGCCAAGATTTAATGAAATCGCGTAAATCTTACTATCTTGCTGAAAATAAGTTGTTAACCTGTCCGGACTCTGCAAACCGACAAGACCGGCTTTATTCTGAAATTGTTTTAATTCATCCGAATCAACACCTGGTGCCTGTGATAAATACCATTCGTCAAGTGAGAGCCCCTGTTCGTTTTCTTCTACCAAAACCTGAACCGACTCACCGGTTGCCGCTGTAAAGGTCACAAGCCTCCCACCATCACTCGCCTCCACCGCCCAATTGCTTGGATAATAAATTGAATATGCGAATGAACCACTTAGGTACTTTTGGACAAGACCCGATTCAAGCAATGTCACCGGTGCGGTCCCTCCCGGATTATAAAGATGATATACTTCATTACCGTCCAAAAAGCCGTCATCATCTGTATCCGGTAAATTTATTCCTGTTCCATAAATTGCCTCCTCAACATCGGTTAAACCGTCGCTATCGGCATCAACCCCGCCAATTATTATCACCGGCTCTTCAATTTCCGGCGGTAAGGTTACTTCCTCGGTGGCAACCTCCTCTGGTTCCGGCGGTAAGGTTACTTCCTCGGTGGCAACCTCCTCTGGTTCCGGCTCAACAACTTCAGGCTCGGGTGGTTCCGGCTCAACAACTTCAGGCTCGGGTGGAGTAACTTCGATTTCTTCCGGAACCTGTTCTGTTGGCAATTTAAAACCGCCAAGTACAAAAAATACAGAACCAGCGAGAGCGGCAATTATTACAATTATCAAAATAACCCAAAGCCAAGGGAACTTCTTTTTCTTTGCTCCCATTGGTGCCGGCGCCTTTGGTGTTTTTGGCGGCTTCCCGGGTTTTACTGGGGCCGGGACCGGTGGCGCTGTTGCCTTGGGAGCAGGTGCCGCCGTACTTACTTCAGGAATTTTTGCACTCACAGTAACACCGCGAAAACGTTCCGGCATTACATGAATCTCCGGCTGTTTCCCCTTACCCTGGGCACTCTTTGGTTTTTCAAATTGTATTTCTGGTTCTTTTTTATCCATACTTTATGCTTTTGGTTCAGGTGGTGGCGGTAAAACTCCGGGTCCGTTTGGATTATAACCGCTATCAATCTCCACATTATCATTATAACCATCTCCGTCTGTATCCGGATTCGTTGGATCAGTTTTCCAGATTTCACTTTCTTCGAGATCAGTTAGCTCATCACCGTCTGTATCACGTAAATTCGGATCCGTGCCAAGTGCCTCTTCCTCGGCGTCAGTTAGGCCGTCGCCGTCTGTATCAACTGGCGGAACAATTGCCGGTGGGATAACCTCAGGTTCTTCCGGCTCCTCAATTTCCTCAATCTCTTCAACTTCCTCTATTTCTTCTTCGGGCTCGGTCGGCATTGATACATCCGGAATAGTGGTGTCCGGTTCTAAAATATCTTCCCCATCAAGCAAAGAATCAGATTCATCAATCTGTTGGGTTGCCGGAAGATAATAAAAGTAATAAACCCCTCCGCCAACTGCTCCGAGTATCACTATCAAAACCACAAAAAATAATAATATTTTGCCAATACCGCCGGATTTTTTTGGTGAAACCGGTGGCATTGCTTGTGCACCGCCGGGAGAAACACCCTGTATCACCGGCCGACCGCCTTGACCGCCGCCAGACGAAACAGGCCGGCCAGCCTCAGCTTGTGGAGGCGTCGACGGTGCTGGTGATGGAGCTGTCCCGCCACCCGGTGACTGAGGCACGCGTGGCGGTGAAGCGCCGGCCGGCGCATCGGCCTCAACATCCTTAAAAATATCTTCGGGTTCTTTTTGGTCTTCAAATATCATAAAAACAAAAATTATTTATTTTAAAAAGCGCCTTTGCAAATCTCAACATACTCCTCATCATTAATTTGATTGCATTCTTGGCTTGATTTAAATTTTCTAATAAATTGAGTAACGCACTTATCGATATCACTGCCACTAAGCTCAAAGCAATCATTTACATCCCCTGTCGCAACAATTGAATCGATAAAATTCGCTTCTTGGCATGCTTCCCGATTCTCACGTATTGTTAAATATTCACAAAAATTTATTCCATTTCTTGTACCAAGCGTACGATAACAGGTGTCGCGAGTTTGCGAGCTGCTAATTGAACGGCACAAATTGATGTCGTTCTTGCTACTTGCAATTAAAATATTTACCCCATCCTCACATTCACCCTTGGCCAAAGCATCCGTTATTAAACCGCACATTGAAGGATCTTGATTAATCCGCGCCTGAAACATAACTTCTTCCCAGCCCTCAAGCCTCACCTCTTCAACAGGCTTTGCACCGTTAGAGCCCCCTGCCTCTGCCCCGCCTGGAGCTTCCGGACGAACATCAACAACTTGAGAACTCCGAGTCATATAAAAATAAACACTGAACCCCAGAAATCCAAGGGCTATCACAAGTACAATAATTAGTATGATTGCTTTTTTGTCCATCATAAACAAGCTCCAAAAAGGCACGTACAGTCTTCGCGACAAAGCGAATTCATAAGATCATTGACCGCATCCCTTACCCATGAACCCGATGTCCCGAAATACTGGACATAATTGCCTGCACTCCCATAAGGGCTTGCAAAACCTGTAATTGCAGAGGTAAATCTTGACCAATTCCTTAATGGGTCAAATGTATCTGCATCGTAAAGACAGAAATCAAAATCCCGATGTGTATCAACCAGGAACGAAATAATCGGACGCTCCTCGGGACTAAATTCATTAAAATATGAAACAAGGGAATTGATTGCCGTTGTATCAATCGAATCCCAGTCACCGGGATTACCACCACCGGTGCCAATTGCCGTGTTATTATCAAGAACAATAATCCATTTCAAAGCGCCCGGACGCCAATCATGGCTTGCAAGGACGTCTGCCACTGCTTGAGCCCAATAAGGCTCTGAGCCGGTTGACTCATAATTTTTTGAAAAAAGATTTGTACCGCTCTCGCATCCGCCCAAACCCGATGCCCAAGAACGTCCGCAAATCTCCGGATGTCCGGTCATTGGAGTATAATCTACTCCTGCTGCTCCGCCGCTCGAATTCCTTACCTGCCCGCCGGCAATAATACCGTCAATACAGCCATTGATATCCGTAACCTGGGTAGAACTCATACGCTTTGTCTTGCCATTCACAAGATAAAATGAAGAATCAATATCATATTCGGTAAATCCTCCAAACTCTGACCTAAACGACTCACAAAAATCTAAAGCCGTTACTACTCCACAGCCATCAACTCCAAAATACTCTGTATATGTACTCACCACAACAACATCAATCCGATCCTCAAAGTCACGCGACCCCCAATCACACTGTTCGCCATAACTTGAATCCCAGGCACCATCGCCGCAGAACGGAGCAAAAGCAGTGCAGCCGGTATTACAATACTGATTTAAAGTATCATTATATGGGTAAACATTATTTTCACCAGAGTCGCAGACTTCACCTTCAGCTTCAAGCACAAGCACGCAACCGGAACGCGCTTCTGGATTATCACAGCGATAACAATAATCGCCATGGCCGTCAAAATCATCACAAATCTCGTCACCCGGACATTGATTGTCATTAGTACATCTTATAAGGCCTGCTGGCATCTGGGTTGTCCATGGACCTGACGTCGCCCAAAAAGCCACGCCCTCGCTGGTCCACGGCAAAGGTGGATATGGACGTGCCTGCGAAACACCATCACCGCAACGCGGGCTGTCAACACGC
>Ga0180434_10003049_pt1 | contig 21618 bp, 8 predicted proteins | sample SS_ome_7_FD_132453 | JGI IMG/M metagenome (GOLD analysis project Ga0180434, IMG submission 132453) | Hypersaline lake sediment archaeal communities from the Salton Sea, California, USA - SS_1_D_2 metaG | ecosystem: Environmental > Aquatic > Non-marine Saline and Alkaline > Hypersaline > Sediment...
AGACAGAATGCGTCGGATAGTCTGGCAGGAGAACGTTCAAGATGTTATCAAGCATAGTCATGAAAAACCTGTTATCCGCCGCCTGGAAAAACTCCTCGCGGCATAAAATCGGTCAGTTTGAGTTACTTAGAACTTCGAATGTGATGCAAAATGCAATGATCGTCCGGTTTGCTTTTGACCGATTCGCCTGGTACAGTCGGAATCGTTTGTCCAACTGAGGCCGGGATTTGGCACATGGAAGCGGGAAATCTGATAGGTGGTTGTGCTAACAGGTCTCTCGGCGTGTTCTGCCCTGAGTGGAACCGGATTGCCGCTACGACAGGTTCGGTTCCATGTGGGGTATGACCCTCCAAGACCGTTTAGGAATGTCATGAGCCGGATTATGGGTGACTAAAAATGTGGGAGCTGATTAGAGCCAATAAAAGGAGTTCCATCATTCTGATGGTGGTTATGGCGGCTGTGTTGCTGCTGCTGGGCTTTATCATCGGCATGGCTTTCTTCGGCCAGGAAGGCGGTTTCTTCGGCCTGATGATTGCTACGGCAATCTGGCTGGTTCTGACATTGATAAGCTTGTCGAGCGGCGATCAAATATTTCTGGCTGCAAGCCGCGCCAAACCGGTTACCCACGAAGTTCATCCACAGTTGTTCAATGTCGTTGAAGAAATGAAAATTGCGGCAGGTCTGCCGGCAATGCCCAAAATATACATTATCAACGATCCCGCGCCCAACGCCTTTGCTACCGGCCGAAATCCCAAAAACGCATCGGTTGCCGTGACGGCGGGGCTTCTAGGCAGGCTCAACCGGGACGAACTCCAGGGCGTTATCGCTCACGAGATAAGCCACATCATCCACCGTGATATTCTTTTTGTAACGCTTGCCGGTATTATGCTTGGCTCAATCGTTCTGCTCTCTCAGGTCTTTCTTCGGGGTATGTTCTACAGTTCTTTGTCGGGATCTCGTCGAAGGTACTCCGGCGGTGGCAAAGGCGGCGGCCAGGCCCAGATTGTTATGCTCGTAATAGCGATCATTGCCGCGATCCTGGCGCCAATCATGGCTTACTTGTTATACTTCGCACTTTCAAGGCGGCGTGAGTACCTTGCTGACGCCGGCGCTGCCAGGTTGACCCGATATCCGGAGGGACTCGCCAGCGCTCTGGAAAAGATAGCCGGTGACCCATCCCCGCAGTTAGCGTCCGTGAATAAGGTGACCGCGCCGATGTACATTGTGAATCCCTTCAAAAAAAAGAAGCAGATGAAATTGTCCGATCTGACCAGTACGCATCCGCCGATTTCCGAACGGGTCAAGATTCTGCGCAAATTGACCCATGGTGCTTCTTTCAAGCAGTACTCGGATGCCTTCACCGAGGTGACACATAACAAAACCGTCGTCCCCGTTGCCGCTTTAAGTGCAAAAGAAGATGTTGCTTTGCGCCAGGCCAGCGCCGAGACGACAAAGAAAGACCGCGCCGAGAAGCAAATGCGACAGGTTGGTGACATTATGAGAAGGGTCAATCAATTCATTTTCCTGACCTGCGCTTGCGGACTGAAAATGAAAATCCCGCCTAATTTCAAAGGCAATAAAGTCGAGTGCCCTCGCTGCCACAAGAATCTCGACATTCCCAAAAAATAGTCGAATGTACAAACCTGGGTGTCCGGCAACTACTCCAACCTGATAGTTTCGCCGGCCGATAGTATTTGTACTTTGCATTCAGCCGCCCCGGCAAATTTTTCGGCGTCGTCCCGGCCGCCTACGATGTCACCCCAGTGGTATGGAATGGCTCGTTTAGGTTTTATGTGCCTGGTTGCCTCTGCAGCTTCGGCGGCATCCATCGTGTAAGTGCCGCCAACCGGCAGCAGGGCGATGTCAATTTCACTGAGAGCTTTCATTTCCTCGGTAAGGTCGGTGTCGCCCGCGTAGTAAATACGCTTCGAGCCAACTTCGATGATAAAACCGACCCAGTTGTTTGCTTTCGGATGAAATTGCTTGTCGGGATTGTATGCGGCCACTCCGCTCACTTTAACATTGCCGAACTCGATTGTCAGTCCGGGCAGAATCACCTCTCCGGCCTTTGCTTTTGCAACGACGTCGGCCGAAGCGAAAAGTTTCGTTTCCGGCGTGCTCACCCCGTCAACATCCTCCGGCGAGTAGTGGTCGTAGTGGCCGTGGCTGACAAGCACATGCGTGGCATCATGCGGCGAATCTTCCAGTTTCCACGGGTCTATGTATATGACGGTATCTTCGTCACATATCTTAAAGCTGGCATGACCAAGCCATTGCAGTGTCATACCCATAGCAGCCTCCTTTCTTGTTTCTTCTTTTCCTTCTGTTTTTGTGCTTTCCGTACTTACCTTTTCTTTCCTGCATCCACAAATTGCCAATCCCAAGACAACAGGCATGATTAATCGTCTTAGACTTTGCATCTCTTTTTCCCTTTAAGGCAATTACACGACAAATCAAATTATGGCCGGACAAAAGGCCATCTTCTGCTAAAAAGATTTCCGAGTGTATGGCATCCAGCGGCTCTTAGCTTTGCTTTATAAGTATTATCCCTTAACGGAGTGTCCTCTATGAGTTTCTGCACGTAAGCGTCCCTTTCTTCTTCGTTCATGTGGTTATCTCTGATCTGGCTGAGTTCGCCGCTGTCGAGGAAAAAGCCGCCGCAGGAATAGCACTCATCCACATCCACTTGCTTTGCATTTTTGTACTTGTGTTCGTGCATTTCCAGGTCGCACTTTGGGCATTTGAGCGGTCCGCGATTGGTATCTGTCGCCCGTGGGCTTTTCAAGGCCTCTTCGAGTGCCTTGCCGAAGCCTTCGTGGCTCTCGTCCAGATCCTTTAACTGGCCCCGGTCGAACCATATTCCTTTGCATCCGTTCTCACAGACATCGACCGAAACGTTTCCTAAGTCTTTTTTTACCATCGATATCCCACACACCGGACAATTCATATTCCATCTCCCGTTTTCGATTTAGTTTTCGCAATACATTGAGGATTATCTTATTGCCTGTCGCCGCCCACCAATTCTCTGTTATATAATATCAGAAATCCGTCCCTGGTGGAAAGATTTTTTATGTCGCAATCCGTAAGGATTATCCGGGCATAATTGAAAAGGCCCTACAAAAAGCAGGGCCCATTATTTGTTTAAACATTCCAGTTGTTTCGGCTCAGCAAGGTTGCACATTAACCGCTTCAGGGCCTTTCTTTCCCTGGGCAACTTCATACTCCACCGCCTGGCCGTCATATAGAGATCGGAATCCCTCCGCGGCAATGTTCGAGTGATGGATAAATAAGTCCTCACCGCCATTGTCGGGGATAATAAAACCGAATCCCTTCCTCTCGTTGAACCATTTTACTTTGCCTTTATCCACAATGTTCTCCTTGGCCTTTTTTTGTAAGCCAGCAACAAAACTTCCCTCGTATTCGATCAGGAGTATACTTCGAGGGACATAAGAATACCCCTTGACACGAAAAAAATATAAAGGAGCAGCAAACAATTGTCAATAAAATACAAATATTAGAAATATAATTTTTTTTGCCTCAAGCGGCATGTACGGCCCTATATCCGATGTATGGATTATCGCCACTTTTTCGACCCTTATATACAGTTATGAGTTGAGTTTTAGTTAGAATTAGTGTAGATATTAAGCGTTTTCTTATGAACAATATTATGTTGAATCATCCGGTAAAAAGATGGATTATAGACTGACAACATTTGAAATGAAAGGAATTACACGATGTTAAAGATAGGAATGGTCGGAGCCGGTTTTGTCGCCGGTTTTCATGAAAGAGCGTTGTATTCGGTACGTGGCGCCGAGTTGGCCGGGATTTGTGCCCCCGAAGGCGCAGAAGCCCTTGCCAGGCGAGCAGGTCAAAATGGCTTGGGTAATACCAAGGTATTCGATAATATTGCAGATCTTTGTGACGCCGTTGACGTCGTCTGCATTTTCGCACCGAACTTTACTCGCCTTGAGATCATGCGCAATATATCTAAAGCGGTGGAGAACGGATCCGAAATCAAGGGGATTATTTGCGAGAAGCCGCTTGCCCGGAACCTTCAGGAAGCTGATGTAATGGCAAGAATGGCCAAGGCTCTTCATGTTCCTACGGCTTACTTCGAAAACCAGCTTCATATGCCTTGCGTGGTAGAGGCCCGAAACCAGCTTAAGGCGGTGGAACAAAGCATGGGTTCGGTGCACCTTTCCAGAAGCGCAGAGGAGCACGGCGGACCGCACGAGCCGTGGTTCTGGGATCCCACGACGCAGGGGGGCGGTGTTTGCTGCGATATGGGCTGTCACAGTATAGCCGTCGGGATGTATACCCTGACGCCCAGCGGTAGAAAGCCGGACTATCTTACGCCTGTTTCAGTGACTGCGAATATGGCGCTGCTTAAGTGGGATAAAGAGCCCTGGATTAGCCAGCTTAAGGAAAAAGGGGTGGATTATAAATCCGTTCCGGCGGAAGATTACTCTAATGTTACAATTGGGTATAAGGATCCTGAGACCGGGATTAACAGCATAGCACAGGCAACTAATTCCTGGATGTACGATGCGCCGGGCCTGAGACTGCTTATGGAAGCCTTCGGTCCCGGTTATTCCTATACGGTCAATTCTTTGCAGTCGCCTGCCGGTTTGTTTATTAGTGACGCGGCTGCCGCTGCGGTTGCTGACAGCGAGCTTGCGCTTGAGAAAGCACAGGCGACGCGAGGAGCGCTGGTTCTGCAACCGAACGAGCCCGACTTGTATGGTTATATAGCGGAGTGGCGGGATGCCCTTTCGGCCTTTGAGAAGGGCAAAAATGCGATGCTCGATTTCCAATACGGCCGGCGAATCACAATGCTCGTAATGGCTGCTTACATGGCGCACGAAAAGAAAGCGACAATTGACCTGACGGATTCGGAAGTATTGCAGGAACTCGAAAGCTACGTCCCCATGATTCAACAAGGCAGGGGGGCGGAAGTCCTTCCTGGTTGCTGAGACTTACACCGTTGGAGATATATACACAGGCCAATACTATGAAGCTGGTAGTGAAAAAATCTCGGTTAAAAGGAACAGTAACGATTCCAGGGTCGAAATCGCACACGATTCGTTCGGTTGCTATTGCATCTTTGGCGGCCGGGCAAAGCCTCGTCCACAATCCGCTGGATTCGAGCGATACAGAGGCGGCAGTGGCTTGTTATCGGGCGTTGGGAGCTGTAATAGACACTACCAACCCCAAGCTTTGGAAGATAACCGGCACGAACGGCAAGATTACGCCACCGCAGGAAATCATCGACGTGGGTAATTCCGGTACAACCCTGCGTATCGCGATTGGTTCGTCTGCTCTGGCTTCGCCCGGTTGCAAGACAACCTTCACGGGCGATAAACAAACCCGGACCCGTCCGGTCGGGCCGCTTTTGGAATCATTGAACGAGATGGGAGCGAAATGTGTGAGTCTGAAAGGAAACGGCAAAGCCCCTCTTGAGATTACAGGACAACTGAAGGGCGGGAAAACTGAGATTGCCGCCGCTACGAGCCAATATCTGTCGAGTTTGCTTTTGTGTGCACCTTTGGCGTCCGACGATACGCAGATTGATGTTACCCTCCTTAATGAGCCGGGTTACGTGCAAATGACGCTTGACTGGCTCGATAAACAGCAGATCGAATACGAAAATCAGCAAATGCGCAGATTCAAAATCAAGGGTAATCAATCTTACAAGGCTTTTGAAGCCGACGTACCCGCCGATTTTTCCAGCGCCACTTTTTTCCTCTGTGCGGCGGCTTTGTTAGCTGATGAGGTAACCTTGCTCGGGCTGGATTTCGCTGATAGCCAGCCGGACAAAGCTGTGGTCGATTACTTAAACGCAATGGGAGCTGATATCAATATCGAGCCGAATTCGGTAACGGTTAAAGCCGGCCCGCTCAAGGGTGCTCAGATTGATATGAACGAGACTCCCGATGCATTGCCTGCTATGGCTGTAACTGCCGCCTTTGCCGAGGGTACGACGAGCCTGCTAAACGTCGCCCAGGCGCGAAGCAAAGAGACCGATAGAATCAAATGTATAGCCGAAGAGTTGAAAAAAATGTATGTAGATGTTGAAGAGCTGCCGGATGGCCTTATAATACGAGGCGGCAAACCCAGACCTGCAGAACTGTACGGCTGGGCGGACCACCGGATAGTGATGGCTTTGTCACTGGCAGGTTTATGTATGGACGCAAAATGTACTATTGAAACTGCCGAGGCCATTAGCGTTACATTTCCCGATTATGTAGAATTGATGAGAAGTATCGGTGCAAATATCGAAGTAGAGAGTTAGAAAACGGCACCGGAGAAGTTATTCCTGTGCGAGCGAGAATTAATACCCGGAAAAAATTTTAGGAGATAATACAAAAATGTTAGGTTGTAGTATAGGACGTTGTTTTCAGGTGACAGTTGCCGGGGGTTCTTATCAGGAGGGCCTTACATCGGTTCTGCAGGGCGTTCCGCCGGGCATTTTATTAACCGAGCAGGAGATTTACGGTGATTTGCTTCTTAGAAAGCCGGGCGCCGATGAATTGAGCAGCCCGCGAAAGGAACCGGACCTTCCGGTCATATATTCGGGCCTGAACGCAGCCGACACCATCGAAAATGCAGGAAATAAGAACCATACCAACGGCACGCCGCTGGCAATCCTGATTCCCAACCTGGATCGCCATTTTATTCACATCAAGCAGTACCAGGATACGAATCGCACGCCCCGACCGGGCCATGCGTCTTATGCTACCTTTGCTAAGTATGGCCCTGACGATGATGCGATCGGCGCCGGCATTTTCAGCGGGCGTTATACATCGACCATCGTCGCGGCCGGATACGTCGCAAAGAAAGTCCTGAAGAAATGCGGCATCGATGTGTTCTCCTATGTTAAGGAGATAGCCGGTGTGCGTTGCTCTGAGGTGGACGCGGAGAATGCCCTGAAATATACCGACGATTACAAAACGATGCGGCGGGATATGGATCCATTTTATCAGGAGGTTTACGTCAAGAACCGTATCACCATGGAGATGAGATTTCTGGAAAAAGTCGGGATATTGTCTAAGATAGAGCAGCAGATTGATGATATCCGGGCCAAGGCTCCGCAGATGGCGGCGGATGCGGTTCGGGACAAGTACGGTGTACATCCGATTGTGAATTGCCCCGATATCGATGCGGCTCAGGGTATGGTCGATGCGTGTAATAAAATCTCGGCTACGGGAGATTCGGCCGGCGGTGTGGTTGAAGTTGTTGTTGCCGGCATTCCTGCGGGCCTCGGCGAGCCGGTGTTCTATAAGCTTGACGGCGAGCTGGGCAAAATGCTCGGTATCGGCGCCGTAAAGGGTGTTGAGGTCGGGGCGGGTTTTGCCGTCAAAGACATGACCGGTTTCGACAATAACGACCAGATGCACGCCGAAGACGGCAAGATTGTTTTCGATTCGAATAATGCCGGCGGAATAACGGGCGGCCTTTCCACCGGCCAGCCCATCGTTGTCAAGCTTGCCGTAAAACCGACGCCTACGATTGACAAACCTCAGAACACGATTGACAAGTATACGATGGAGAACAAGCAACTGGCTGCAATCACCAGGCGTGACCCGACGATTGTGGCTCGTATATGGCCGGTCGCCGAGAATTACACGGCCATGGTGATTCTCGACCACCTGATCGCACACTACGGCTACCAAACGCTCATGGCAAAGATGCTTTAGCCTGAAATCAAGTATTTTTTGTCACTGTCGGGCTTAGCTCCGGCGATATCCGCAGTATAAAAAAAGCCTCTCATGCAAATGGTAAATAGCGTGAGAGGCTTTTCATTTCATGTTTATTTTATGCCGTTAATCGGCCGGGTCCTCGGGCGACCAGGCAGTTTCATTTCCGTATTGATCTCGGGCCTTTACACGGAATATGTGGCCTTGTCCGCTTCTGCCTACCAGGACTATGTATAACGGATCGTTTACCCAGCCGCTGTTGAAGCCGTGTTCGGTCGTGCATTCGAAGAAGTACTGCACAGCGCCGCCGCCGGCATCTGTGGCGATAACTGCCGTCATCTCGGCGTAATAATCGAACGTTCCAAGGCCGCCATAGACTTCGTGCGGCGTCCCGTCGACACCGTTGGCGTCCACAGTCAGGTCCCATTCCATCGGATCGGGGGTCGGAGGAATCAGATCGGGAGGAACGGGGAACGTAAACGGAACCGTTGCTGACCAGCCGGTTTCATTCAGATTGGTCGATAAATCTCTGGCTTTGACTCTATAGCTGTATTCGGTGTCGGGAGCAAGATTGACATCTGTATAATTCGGTTCGTCTATCCAGCCGCTGTCATTACCATCACCCACTACGTTCTCGAAATAGTATTGTACGTCACTATCATCGTAGGCAATTGTCGCAATCATTGTAATCGACGTCGGCGAGTTCGGATCCATACTTTCTATGCGAGGCGCCGGCGCCGGCGGCACGGTATCAATGCCGGCATAGCGGACTTCCGACCAATCGGTCATGTTACCGTATTTATCTCTTGCCCTTACTCTATAGCCGTATGAAAGGCCGGTCGTAATACCACTGTCTGTAAATGTCGCGCTTTCCTGCCAGCCGCTGTCGTGGCTGTCACTGTCAACGCGGTCGAAGAAGTACTCGACGTCCCTGCTCCAGGCATCGAATGCGATCTCGGCTTCCATGCTAATAGCTGATGAATAGCTTAAATAAGGCTCAATTTCCCATTCACTCGGGTCGGGAACAGGAGCATTGATGTCACTTATGCCGTTGCAGTTGACTAAGAATGCCAGGTCGTCCTCGTCCACGTGCCTGTCCGTTGTAATGTCTGCACCGTTTAGCCAACTGTTTTCTTTGGAGCTCGGTATGTCGATTGGTTCTTCAAGCCATTTATCGGCGAGTATTGCAAAATTATCGAAGTCGATTAATTGTGCAAATTTATCGAAGTCGAGCGAGTCAATAACACCGTCAGCAATGAGATCGGCAAGTCTGCACTTGTCTTCGGTATTGTAGTGGTAACCCATATCGACCTTGTCTTTGTCACGGACGTGGTCCGTGCGGGTAGTATATCCGAGCAGGCCGACATGACTTGCGTAATCACTGCCATTATTTACACAGGGACTGGTTTGTGACTGGCCGATGATACCGGTCTGGCTGAGATAATAGTCGCCGAGCGGCCCGCTTACAAACAGCGGATCTTCGCTGATGTTTCCATCGCTCGTATTCAAATTGAGGGTACAGTCGATATCAACCCACGTGTTATTCAGTGACGATTTGACATTGCTGTTTAAGACTGTAACCGTACTGCACATCGGATCAAGCTCGAAGCCGGAACCTACGGCGATCTCCTGGCCTTTTAAGCCGAAATTGTTCCAGAAAATGCTGTCGGTAATAGTGACCTCGCTCTCATAGCCGCAGTACAGTGCACCGCCATAGCCGGTATCGTTAGGCTCGCCTACGAGGCCTGCGGCTGCGTTTCCGACGAATGTACAATTCGCAATTGTAGGCATTGCATACCAGTTTGTAGAAATACCGCCACCATCCCGGCCGGCTGAGTTATTTAGAATCAGGCAGTTAGTTATCGCCGATCCGTTCTCGCCTCGCAGGTATAATCCGCCGCCTGCGCCGTCTGCCTGGTTGCCGCTGATGTTGCAATCCTGGACGGTCGCATTTGTCGACCAGATACATAAACCGGCACCAATACCGAGAACCTCATCATCGTTCGGGTCGTTAACATCGCCGATGGCTTGGTTGTTGGCGATAATAGTACCTTTTATGCCGATTAAACCTTCAGCGCCAAAGAATCCACTGCCGCGAAGTGCCGTATTCGACACGATATTACAATCGGTGATTACCGCATCGGCATTACTGATGTATATGGCGCCGCCGGAATCAGCTTGATTGTCGACAAAATTACAATCGGTGAAGAAAACCGATGCGCTGCGCTCGGCAGAGACACCACCGCCGTACCCGATATAGGGACTAAGACGATCGTTAGGATCGACTAACGTTTCGGACGCTACATTGTCCTCGAATGTACAGCCATCGAAAATTGCTTTCGTTTTGGCTGCGCAATAGATACCGGCTCCGTAACTTGGTAGTTCATACGGTACGAGAGGTTCCAGTTGTCTGCCGGCGGCATTCTGTACACCACCTTGACCGCTCATGCCGCCAAACGTACGATTGCCCCTGATTTGGCAATTGTCAAACGTTACGTTGGTTCCAATATCACAGAATACGCCGCCTCCGTATGCGGAATACCATCGGTAGTCATCGAGATATGAAGTCAGGTTAGATTGACCATAAATAGGCCCGTAATTGAGTGCAAAATCCCATTCCCAGAGTTGCCACAAATGACCTTCTATCAGATTTGCGGCTATAGTATTAGCAGTAGTTGGAAAATCGTATGTCGGATTTAATGCGCTGCCTTCTCTGCTGTAGTTACCTCCGTAGTTCGCATAACCACCGGGGTCGGCATAATCGCCGCCATTGCCGCCATTGCCTCCGTTGGCTATATTTCCTTCGATAATGCAATTAATCAGCGTAGGATTAGTATATGGGCCGCAGTATATGCCGGCGCCGCGTGCCCAGCCGCCCCAGCCGCCTCGACCGGCGTTGTTATCCTCATCTGCGCCGACACCAGTTCCACCATCGCCGGCGTTCATTATATTGTTTCTGATGATGCAGTTCTTGATAACCGGGCTGGCTCCAGCTTCAATATAAATTCCGGCACCTTCACCCGGTGTGCCGTCTTCGCCGTTGGGATGACCTTCGTCCCGGTCTCCGTCATCGCCATCTGTCCAGTTTCCTCCGAAATTCTCAATAGTAAAACCGCTCAAAACTGTGTTCGCATCTGTGGTCGATCTAAACACAACACCAATATAGTTGAAATCTGCAATTCCTCTGTTTCCTCTAATAATCGTTGAAGCCACGGTATTGGGATCATGGGGGTCTCTCGATGTGATATAGACAGCCTTGTCGATTAACAGCGAGTATTGTAAATACCCACCGTGATAAACTCCCGTATCGACTACAATCTTATCTCCATCATTGGCGGCAGTAACCGCATCCTGGATTGTTTGATAATCACCGGGTACATTAATTATGGACGGTTCCCAGAACTCAACTTCAACATAGGCGTCAGCGCCTACTATAGTTACAGTATTATTGGAGGATTCGGACGAATCATTGTCGGTTCCAGACCAATTTGAAACTCGCCAGCCGGCGTCGGGAGTTGCAGTTAATTTTACCACGGTCCCGGCGTAATAGGTGCCGCTGGAAGGTTGAATGGAGCCTTGTCCGCTTGCCACTCTGGCCGTCAAAGTATAGACAGGTATGTCTGTTTGATTGTGATAATGGTAACCGATATCGACTACTCCCGTATCTTCCTCGCCGTCGGTGCGAGTAGTGTAATCCGACAGCATGAAATTTATGGCCGGTCCGCTTCCGGCATTCAGGGCGGGACTATCCGCACTCTGGTCGGAATCACGCTGGCTGAGATAATACTTGCCTAACGGACCGGCGACAAACAGCGGATCGCTTTTAATATTAGTACCGTCAAGCTCGGGGCCGGTAGATATATCCGCCTGATTTGAAGTGGTATCGTAAAGCACGTAATCGCCGTCCGAGTTCTTATCGAATAAACAGTAATTCGCTGTTGTATTGCCAAAGTCTTCTTCGGCTATCGCGCCTTTATTGCAGTCCCGGAATATAGAGTCGGTAATCGTCGCATCCGAACTCCAGTCACAGAAGATCGCACTTCCCATGCCCTGAACCCGGTTTTCACTAAAGGTACAGTTTTTAATCTCGGGCTGTGCGAATATGTTGACGGATATGGCTCCGCCATCCACGGCTGAAGAATTGCCTGTCAGCAGGCAGTTTTTGACTAAGTGCTTGACATATCCGCCATAGAAGTTAATTGCGCCGCCGGAACCGTTAGCACCTTCTGCGGCATTATCACTCAAAATACAGTTCTCTATTGTCGCCTCAGTATCGGCACAGGCCACACCACCACCGATGCCGTTACTGACGTTGAAAACGCCGTCGATGTCGGTACTTTCAAAGGGGCTTGCGACAAAGTCATCGGACGTTAACAAGCTCGACAGGTAATCGTCCATAAGATTTTGATCGCTTATTACGCTGATACCGCTTCCGCCTGTAGATCTGTTACCTTTTATAACTCCACCGTTTATATCGACGGTTCCAGCCGAAAGGAACAGGCCTCCGCCGCTTTTTGCGGTATTGTTGATAAAGTAGCAGTCATTGAAAACGGCTTCGAAGTCCTGGAAGTGCACTGCGCCGCCCCAGCCGTAAGTACCTTCTAATGCCTTATTTCTGATAAAGCGGCATCGGTTGAAGGTTAATTTTAATATCACACGAATATCAGGATTATTCGTATCGAAGTAAGCCTCTATTGCTCCGCCGTTTCCGCCGGTTATATTGTGGTTGAACGAGCAGTCTGTGAAATCGGCGTCGCTATCCGAATATATAGCACCGCCATCGGTTAAAGCAGAGTTACCCGAAAAGCTGCTGTTTTTAATGTCCGCTTTGACTCTTTCGGCGATATAGATTGCACCGCCATTTGCCGCCTCGGTGTTGTTCTTAAATGTGCAGTCATTGACGTCTAACGTACATCCGGGTCTGCAATAGATTGCTCCTCCGAGGTTGCCTGTCAGGTTGCAGTCATCAAGGATGACAGTATTGTTTGACACGGAATACAAAGCACCGCCCCTGGTATATACAATAGTACCTTCGGTAAGTCCGAATATATCTGAAATCATTTCATAGGCCGAGTTATCAGTGAATGTGCAGTCGATGAGGTTTGCATCGGAAGTACGGCCGAAGTAAGCTGCGCCGCCGGCTATACCGCCAAAAGACTGGATTCCGCCGATCAAGCCGGGCTGAGCAGGCGGATCAAGATCACCGCCTGTACCCACGGCACCACCTTGTCCGGGTATACCCGTGGAAGCGACATTTTTTATGAAGCTGCAATTGGTAATTGTCGGGCGGCTTTGGTCGTCGCTGTAGATTCCGCCGCCGATGCCGTCGCCAATAGCATCTCCGCCGTTTCCTCCGCCGCTTTCATTTCCGCTGCTCACGCTTCCGCCGTCGCCGCCGTCACCACCCATACCACCATGTGCGAAATTATCTCGAATAATACAATCAGTGATAATCGGTGAGCTTCCGGACAGGCAGGCGATAGCACCGCCGTAACCGTATCCTGTACCGGCACCGGCGTGGCCGCCGAATTGTCCGTCACCGGATGTTTCAGGATCATTGTTTGGATCTGCCGTTGGTGGTATAAAGGACCACTCATCAGGTAAATCGTCGAGATCCATACCGGTTAGATATGTAAACATACCATCAGCACCATCTCCGCCATGTGCACCGGTAACCGTACAGTTGGTTATCACACAGTTTTTGATAGTCGGAGAGCTGCCGTTTTCGCAGAGAATACCGCCGCCGTAACCGTCACCCTCAATGTCGCTGCCTCGTTCGGCTCTTGGAGGAGTGGCATTTGGGTCGGGATCGTCATCCGGCTGAAGTTCATACGGATCCGGTTGAATTGCTCCGAACTGCCCGAATGCACCGTTGCCGCCGTTAATGTAGCCGTTTCTGATTGTGAATCCGATTACCCGGGTATTGTGGTCTTCCCCGCTGTGGAAGTGGAAGGCGCGGACATTGTTTAATCTGGCGCCGTTGCAGTCAATAATCGTGTTGGCTATCACTTCCGGGTTGTCCGGATCGGTTGACATCAGAGTGATGCTTTTGCCCTGGAAGTCAATGCCGTTGGGACTGGTAATGTTGTAAACTCCCCGGTCGACAACAATATTTGTACCGTGTTGATCAGCAGCCTGGATAGCTTGCTCGATGGTTCTGTACTCGGTTGGAACCTTCAGGACGCGGTTAACGGCCGGCTCGAACTCGATGCGAACCGTCTGGGTGCCATCGACCGTCAACGTGTTGGTATTGGAATTCCAGGATGGTTCCCTGTCCGTCCCGGTCCAGCTTAATACACGGTAACCCTCTTCGGGCGTTGCCATGAATCTGACGATATCGCCTCGGTGTTGTATGTATGTATATGTATATGTGCTGCTATCTGCATCATACAATGTCTTTTCGGGAACGATTGTATTGGGATCGATCTTAACAATCCCCGGGCCGACAACGACAACGGTTAATTCATGCTCTTGGCCTTGTACCACATAATGGTAACCCATATCCACGACGTCGGTGTCGGGGATACGGTCGGTTCTCGTGGTAAACTGATCCATGTTCAGATTGTCGGCGAGGTCGCTGCCCGCATCGATGCAGGGGCTGTCCTGGCTCTGTCCGGTCTGCTTGTGGCTCAGGTAGTTAGCCCCGGTAAAGAGCGGATCTTCATCGATATTGCCGTCCAGCCAGTTAAGTGTGCGTCCCGGTTCGACGTGAATAGCTACCGGCGACCGGCCGCCCTGGATATCGGAATATGAAACTGTAAGCGTAGCGGGCCTGTCAAGATAGATCGGCTCTGTATCGCTTCCGATTGAGATTTGGTTGCCGTTGGTACCTCTGTTATTCCAGAGAATACTGTTAATAAGGGTTGTTTTTGTTTCGTAGGAGCAGGCTAAGCCACCGCCACTTCCACGGGTGGCCTCGTTGCCGTCATATACTGTATTGTTAATAATCGTGCAGTTTGATATTGTCGGCTCTACGAACCAGTTCGAAGCAATGCCTCCGCCGTCGATTGTAGCTGTATTTGTGGCAATCAAGCAGTTCCTGAGGATTGGCGCGGAAGGATCTCCGCCGAGGTAAACACCGCCGCCGGTGCCGGCAGATACATTATTGCTGATTACGGAGCTTTCGAATTTTGCGTCTGATGACCAGCAGAAAACTCCTGCACCGCCACCATAAGTAGTAACAGCACCGGGAATTGGCTGAACCATACCGGTAACCGGATCGATAGCACTGGGATCAATTATGCTTGCTTCGGCGATATTGTTTTTGATTGTACAGCCTGTAATTTTGGGATCGCCGCGGCTGAAGTATAATCCGCCTCCGTAGCCGGACATATTATCACTGATAATGCTGTAAGATACCGCTACTTCGGAATCTTCGCCGTGCCAGTACAGGCCGCCGCCGAATGACGCTGTGTTGCCGAAGAAACGACTGTCTTCGATTTTAATATTGCTTTCGTTGAACCACCTGAATGCTTCGGAATCCCACGCACCGCCGCCGTATAAACCACCGCCGGAGACGGATGCTGAGTTTTCGGTGAATCGGCTGTTGTCGATATTCAGGGCGCATTTATACCATGCATATAGTCCGCCGCCGTCGAGTCTGGCGATATTTTCGTCATAGTCGCAGTCAATTATCTCGGACGTGCAGCATGGATCATAGAATTGTCCGCCTCCGTAGTTGGCCGTATTGCCATTGAAAATGCTTTGGTTTAGTACCGCCGAGGAACCCTCTGCGTAGTATTCGCCGCCGCCGTCATTCTGTTCCGATGCGTTGAAGCTTATCGTGGTCTTGTTCAGCCTGACTTTCGAGTCGAGATCGTAGTAATTGCCGCCACCGTGGGTCGAAGTGTAGCTCCATTCGGGTAGACCCGGTAGGCCGTCCAAGCCATCGGCGCCGTCATTGCCTGGGGCGCCTGCTACGCCGCCTTCACCGCCGGGATAAGGTTCTGTTTGAACGTTTGTAGTGGTTGCATTATAAGCGATTACCGTGTCGGAGATATCGACCTGGCAGTTCTCGCCGAAAAATATAGCACCGGCCCATGATCGAGCCCCGTTTGTGCTGGCATTTCCGCCGTTACCGGCATTTCCGCCGTTACCGCCGGGAGCCTGTGTACCGGAGTTATCCGTGCCGGCCTCGCCTGCAGGATCGCCGTCGCCGCCATCGGCGCCGACTCCTCCGACTGCACCGGTTCCGCCGTTACCGCCGTTGCCGCCTAATCCGCCGTAGCTGCCCAGTCCCTGGATAGTCGTACAGTTTAGAATTGTACAATGCCTTATTGTCGGACGGCAGTTGGGACCGAAATATATCGCGCCACCCAGGGCTTCAGCGCCTGCGCCGCCGTTACCGCCTATTCCGCCTGCGCCGCCGCTGCCGCCTGGTCCACCGGCGCCACCGCTGCCGCCCATGCCGCCTGCTCCTTGTGCTCCGTCTCTTATTCCTTCGCTTCCGGCCTGGCCGGGCTGTCCATCCTGGCCTATCTGTCCATCCTGTCCATCCTGTCCGTCCTGTCCCTGGCCGCCGAAACCGCCGTTTCCGCCGATCGCGTTGCAGCCGGTTATCGTGCAATTCAGGATGACCGGGGCGCTATTGGCGTCAAAGTACATCGCGCCGCCGTAGCCCAAACCGCCTTCGCCGCCGTTAAAGCCGGCCATGCCGTCGGCGCCATCCGCTCCGGGCTCGCCGTCTGCACCGTTTTCGCCGGGTAGACCGTCAAAACCATCTATAGGAGCATTGGGATCCTCGGGCAGCTCGGGCCCGTTAGGATCTTCCGGATACCACATGGACGGATCATTCGGATCCGGTACGGGTTGATCCGGCAGTGGTTCGAGCGGGGGCAGTGGATCAACTGGGGGTGGAGCCGGTGCTGGAGGATCGGGTATCAAAGAGGCATCCTCACCGTTCTGACCCCAGGCACTGCTGTTGCGGATAATCAGATTAGAAAGAGTGGGGCTGCTTCCGTTCAGGCAGGTTATTGCACCGCCGAGAGCGTCCTCACCCTTGGCGCCGGTGCCGCCTGTATCGGTCGGAGTATTGGGATCGATAAGTCCCGCCGAACCGTTTATAATCGTGAAGCCGTCCACGACGGAGTCATGGCCCTCGCCGCTTTGGAAAATAAAAGCCCTCGAGACGCTGGCGCAATCGATAACCGTCGTACCCACGGTCGCCGGGTCGTCAGGATTCTCGCTGGCGATAGTAATGGCCTTGCCCATGAAGTCGTAGCCGCCCGGATAGGTGCCGGCCGAGACGATCACCTTGTCGCTGTGATCGTAGGCCGCTTCTATGGCATCTGAAATAGTCGTGTATTGTCCCGGTACGTGCAAAGTTTTCGGCTGCCGGAACAAGACGGTGACTTCCTTGTCGGCATCTATCGTTACGGTATTCTCTTTCGACCAGGATGTGTCGTCATCCGTTCCGGTCCATTGATCTATGTCGTAGGTTTTGTCGGGTGTGGCGACAAGTTTTACAACTGTGCCTTCACGATAATATTCGCCCCTTCTGTGATGAGGCGTAATTGTTCCGTTACTGCCGACGACTTCGGTGCGCAACTGATATAACGGAATCTCTTCGAATTCGATCGCGATGTCCGTATCGGCAATCATCGTGACGATCTTATTGGGCTCGGTTGACGAGTCGTCCTCGGTCCCGGTCCATGATTTAATTCGATAGCCGTCGTCTGGATATGCTTTGATCTGTACCACTTCGTACTGGCGGTAGGGCCCGCTGTCAGGCTCGACACTGCCCTCGCCCGTTACGGTGATGTTCAGTTGGATGCTATTGGCCGGCAGGACCGGGTAGTGAGCTCCCATATCCACCACATCCGTATCGGCAACGCCGTCAGTTCTTGTAGTATATGTATTGATTTGCAGATTTGGATTCGTAGCGGGATCGCCGATGTCCACACAGGTGCTGTCACTTAGCTGTCCCGCCGCCGTCTGGCTGAGATAATAATTACCAAGAGGCCCGGTTACGAATGTAGGTTCTAAGTGAATATTGCCCTTGCCCTGGTCATCGTCCTCGATGCAGGAATAGGTGGCCGAACAGTTATACAGGTCGTCGCCGTTACCCCACAGGATGCAGTTTGTAATGTCCGGAGAAGAGTCATGATAGGCAAAGATACCGCCGTCCTTAGAAGCGTTCGGATCGTCAACGATAATCGTACAATTTGTGATCTCCGGCGACGAATAGTCCAGATCGATTCCGCCGCTTTTATAAACCGCCGAATTATTCGCAATAACACAGTTGAATATAGTCGGATTCGAATGATAGCATGCAATGCCACCGCCTACGTTGTCCGCGAAATTATTTTTGATAAGACAGTTCACGATTACCGGCGAAGAATTCTCGCAATTAATACCACCGCCTATAGCGGTGCTCCCAGTGGTTTGGTTGTTCGTAATCGTGCAGTTTTTGATTGTCGGCGAACTGTTCGAGCAATCGATGCCGGCGCCGTAGAATTTAGCGAAATTATTAGTTATAATGCAGTCGGTAATCGTAGGCGAAGTTCCGTCGCAGCGTATTCCGCCGCCGTAATCAGCATTGCCCCAGCTAACAGTGAAGCCTTTCAAGACGGTATCCGGGCCTTCGTTATTGGCGAACGTTACGGCCGAACCGTGATTAATTATTCCTACAATATAAGTGTTATCCGGACTTATCGCCGGGTTGTTCGGCTCGTTGACATCGCCGCTGCGCAGCGTTATCGCTTTGCCTTTAAAGTCGATGGCTTCGATAAAGAGGCTGTTGGCTTCGGCGATCAGCTCGTCACCGTCACTGGCCGCATCAATCGCCGCCTGTATTGAATTATATAAATTGTCAGGATCGGCGGGGTCGTCCTTGCTGTTGAGAACTTTACCCGGATCTCCGGCCGGGATTAAAGTAAGGGCGTTGTGGAGATTGACGCGTCCCCCGGATAAACATCGCCTGGGCGAAGTCAGTACCGGATCGACTGTCTTAATCAGAAGCCCCTTGATAATGTCCTGTGACAGTGCCGGGTATTGAGACCAAACCAAAGCGCAAGCACCTGAAACGTGTGGCGCAGACGTCGATGTTCCGCTTAGAATATCGTAATTGGTTGATACTCCGAAAACGACCATCGCAAAAGTCTGAGAACTCGGAGTGGTGCTCAGGATATCCGTGCCGGGCTCGGCTATATCGACCGTAGTAGCTCCGAAATTGGAGAAATCCGACATCTCGTCGTTGGGATCGGTTGACATGACGGAAATGACATTATCCAAATCGAAGCTCGATGGATAAACGGGAGTTACATCATTATCGTTGCCGAAATCATTACCTGCCGCGGTTACGAACAGCAATCCTTCGTCACCGGCTTCTTTAACAGCGTCATAAAGAAATTGTGAATAGTATTCGCCGCCCCAGGAGGCGTTGATAATCTTGGCTCCGTTGTTAACGGCGTATCCGACGGCTTCGGCCGCATCGCTGGCAAAAACTTCGGGTACAACGTTGAAATCGTCGGCGAATATCTTCAGGGCCATCAATTTGACATTCCAGCAGATGCCGGTAACGCCCAGGTTGTTATCGCCTACGGCGCCGATGGTTCCAGCGACGTGAGTGCCGTGATACCAGGCGTCTATCGGGTCGCTGTCGCCGTCGCCGGTCCTTGCTGATCCGGCGCCGGCGAAATCGTAGCCGTAAATGTCATCGATATAACCATTTTCGTCATCGTCGACTCCGGACTTTCCGAGTTGCTCTGCGGTATTGACCCACATGTTATTCGCAATGTCGGGATGCCAGTAATCGATACCTGTGTCGACTATGGCTACAATAATATTGGGATCGCCGGTTTGTACATCCCACGCCTCGGGCGCGTCAATGTCCGCATCTTCCGTGCCTCCCGTCTGACCCGTGTTGTTCATACCCCACAAATCTGGGAAATTGGGGTCGTTGGGTGTGACAAACAACCTGAACTTGTAGTTGGGTTCAGCATACAAAACGTTAGCCGACATGTTGAATTGGACGAAGGCGTCCAGTACGTTCGTGCCTTCCGGTAGTTTTACAACGGCAAGGCCGGGCTTAAGAACGTCGTATTCTTTGTCCACCGCAGCGCCGGTAACGATGTAGTCCGAAATCCTGCTTCTTATCGCGCGACGCGTCAACGGCCCCATTAACACCGGCCCTTCGGGAAGTTGGGAGCCTGCTTCCGGATCGGCAAAGCGCACAATCAATTCGTTTTGTTTATAGGCTGTCGAAGTATTGTGAAGTGGATCGGAATATCCGGACCATTGCAGATCCACCGCCCCCGCAAAAGCGGATGCGAAAAACAAAACGAATAAGCTAATCAGAAATTGTCGTTTCATTCTGCCTGTTCTTTAATAGTAGTTATTTCTGAAACTGTTAATCGTCTAAGACACTCCAGCGTGCTAAGACGTCACAAATTACGTTTCACAAGAATGTGGTAACTAACGTAAGAGACCCCTCTAACTGACCGATGTCTATAACCCGCTTTCCATTTTGGCAATTGCTTCAGCTTCTCGTTCTTTCTGCAGCATTATCGTCGGTTTCACCAGTATCAATAATATCTTTTGGTCTCTAACCTTGCTGCGGTTGCCGAACAGTCTTCCAACGAGAGGTATTTTGCTCAATATCGGGACTCCTGATTCATTTTCAACCTCCGCAGTTATTCTCTGACCGCCCATTAATAAAGTCCCGCTATCGGGCACACTTACACGTGTCATGAGTGAAGATGTTTCTGTCTCGGGAAGACGCACCTCCCAAGTCTGAACCTCCCCGGCTCCTCCACCGACAATAGGCGCTTGAACCTCACTTGTATTAATTCCAAGAAAATCCTGCTGTGTTGTGATGATATTGAGCAACACATTCTTCTTATCATGGGTGATAATCGGCGTAATACTAAGAGCACTCCCAATCTGTACCGGCATATACTGCGGGACGTTGCCCCCGCCCGCCTGAGTTGTGCCGCCTACCGTACCTACCTGAGTGACTCCTTGAGTCTGAATGGGAGGCAGCGCAAAAATCACAGTCCTATTAATATTGAAGTTGGCAGATTCACCGCTCAAAACCGTGGCTACCGGAGCAGTCAATGCTTTTGAGTCTCTGTGAGCCACAGTAGCACGCAAGAGGAACGAAACCTGCAAATCATCCAGTATCGAGCCGTACCCACCTGCAATGGACGCCGCCGATGCACCGATGCCGCCAATACTTAGAGGAACCTGCGTAGGCGATGGCTGAGTCATAAATGCAGAGTCCTGCTCGAAAGTAAGCTGACCCCACTTGCCGCCGAGATTATTTACAAAATCTATGTCTAAACCGATGTCTTCGAGAAAGTTCTCATTTACGACCAGGAATCTGGCCTCGATAGAGACCTGATGTCCAAGTGACTTCCGCAAAGACTTAAGCAGGTCCTCGATTTCTTGATGGACCTCATGTGTATTGTACACAGCAAGTTTCTTCGGTGACTGATTCGGATAGGGTGTTATAGTCCCTTCTCCCAAGTCACTCAGGTCGAACCAGCTTTCCGGATCAATACTCTCCTTAATGAGCCCTACCAGGCTTTGTGCCTGCATAAAGCCGCCCTGGCCGCCTCCTCCTCCGCCATAGCCGCCGTAGCCGCCCGTGCCGCCCATGCCGCCGCCGTAGCCGCCCATGCCGCCCATGCCGCCGCCGTAGCCGCCCATGCCGCCCATGCCTCCCATGCCGCTCATGCCTCCCATGCCGCTCATACCGCCGCCATAGCCGCCCATGCCTCCCATGCCGCTCATGCCGCTCATGCCGCCCATGCCGCCCATCATGCCCTCGGACTGTGCCACCTTCTTGATGGTCGAGGCGTCCGAGCCCTTCATCAGCTCCGCCCTCACCGCGTCGGTGACCATCAGTATCTCGTGAATTCCGGCCCTGCCCGAGTAGCCGGTCTCCAGGCAGTTGGGACAGCCGACCGGCCTGTATATC
>Ga0180434_10003052_pt1 | contig 21602 bp, 18 predicted proteins | sample SS_ome_7_FD_132453 | JGI IMG/M metagenome (GOLD analysis project Ga0180434, IMG submission 132453) | Hypersaline lake sediment archaeal communities from the Salton Sea, California, USA - SS_1_D_2 metaG | ecosystem: Environmental > Aquatic > Non-marine Saline and Alkaline > Hypersaline >...
ATGATCGGTACACCTGGGCAGACACCTAAAACGATTGAACTGAATAAGAAATATATAAGCGAAGTCCCGCATACTATTGTCTCATGTACGTCCTTTATACCGATACCAGGATCGGACGTATGGTATCATCCAGATGAATACGATATTGAAATCCTCTCAAGGGACATGAGGGATTATAACTTTTATTTCTTCGGCCCTAATGGTGTGAATGATCTGAAACCAGTGATCAAGATGAAGGACAGACCGCTTGATGAGTTTGTAGAAGAGAGCAGAGACTTCAGGCAATGGCTGTTCGAGAGGGAGGATGTCAATCGTGGATGAGAAGTATTTAAAGATGCTTCATCCCGTGACTGCGGTACTTCATTGGAAGATACTGTCTATCTTGAAGCAGTATGACATACAAACCGTGCTCGATGTAGGTGGTGTGGGGAAACTTGAAGCACTGAGCGATTATCATGTGAACGATGCAAATCTCAGGAGTGGTATAAACGGGTGCGATCTTCCATTTGAGGATAACAGCTTCGATGCAGTGGTGTCGATTGCTACACTGGAGCATGTGGAGGATAAGGAGAAGTTTTTAGAAGAGTGTAATCGTGTGGCGAAGAAGGTAGCGGTACACTGGTTTCCTTGTGGTATATATGCTGAAGATGTTGAGGAACTTAAAGCAAAGTATGGACATTGGCACCCGTGTAAGATTCCCGCATTACCATTACCCGATAACACGATGTTTGAAACGTTTATAGCTTGTGGTGAGCACCTTCTTTTGTGTATGACACTGACACCGTCGTTGAAGGTCGCTGAAGTATATGATTATGCGATTAAGTACTATTATGCCCCATACGGTGCAATTATAACGTGGGAAAAATGAGAAAGATATACCTCTTACACAGTCAATACAATTGGGATTCTTACTCCTTGGTACGTTCAATGGTGGAGATCCTCAAGGAACGTGAAGATGTAGAACTCGTGAGAGAGTGGACGGGTGATTGCGAGGTGTGGTTGTACGATTCGAGAATGAATCTCACACCGAACCTGAAAGACAGGGCTATCATTTTCGGTCTCTCTGATCCCAATATGTTCGATCCTGAGCGTGTGAAGAACTGTGACCTGTACTGTACCAATGACCTGAACACTGCCCGATGGAATAAAGCGTACCATTTCCCATACGGTGTTGATCTCAAATACTTCAAGAAGATGGATGTTAAGAAAGATATCGATGTGCTGTTTGTGGGTACACGCAGTCATCCATACATACCGTACAGGAAACCGTATATCGATCAACTTATGAAGGAAGTGCCGTTATCTACATTCGGTGCTGGCTTTGGGACAGAGCTGAAGGGTGACGAGCTCGTGGAAGCATACAACCGAGCACACCTGAACATTGATGTGTGTACCAAGGTTTCATCTTTAGCGAGTAGGATATTCCAAGCTGCAGCATGTGGCACACCGACACTGACGATGAAACGAGAAGATGTGCTGGAGTGCTTTGAGGATGGCAAAGAAATAATTACCTACGATGGTGGGTATGATTCAATGCGTCATATGTTAGAAGATGCACTCAAAAATAAAAGTTGGATTGCTGAGATAGGTGAGGCAGCGAGGCAGCGTGTTATAAAAGATCACGGCATGAGAAAGCGTGTTGATGATTTGATTAAATATTTAGGAGAGGTAAATGGAAGCAAAGATCAAGCTCAAAATTAAAGATGTTGAACTCGAACTTACTGAGGAAGAGGCGAAAGAACTCAAGGATATACTTGAACGCTTAACGGGCATGAGGATCGAAATCAAGGAACGAATAATTGAGAGAGATAGATACCCTTGGTATTATCCAATTTGGGTTGATACCCCGAAGTATGAAAGATGGGAAATCACTTGTGGTACTACTGGAATGGGCGCCCCACCTTTCAATGAACCGATAAGCGTTTGTTATAAATCATATTTGGAGGATAAACAATGAAGTCAGGAGATGCAAGAAAGGCAGCGTGGAAAACCTGGATTGATGGTCTTGAAGGTGATACGAGATTACTGGCCCATGACAGGGGGATTCTCACTGCATACAAAACAAAACTCGATTCAGGCACCAGCGAGAAAGAGGACTTGGAGGTTCTGGAGATTCATAAGAAGTTCTTTCGTAAAATCGTATACTAAGGGGTACGCCATGATTGAGCGTGTCCGTTATTTTGCTGGTTTATTCAATTGGGGGGATGATATCAACCCCGAACTGTACCAGTTAATCACCGGCAAAGAGTGTAAGAAGATGCACGTATTAGATCAGACACCTGAAGATCATTTCATGATGTGCGGTTCTATACTCAACTTCGCCAATGAGCATTCAATTGTGTGGGGTGTGGGATTCATGCACAGTAAAAGTCCCATAGACGGTGTACCCAAGAAGATACACGCAGTACGAGGGCCACTTACAGCAAAGAGACTTGATGAATTAGGGATAAAGGTAGATGTGCCGTATGGTGATCCCTCTATGATCATAGGTGGGTATTACGCCCTTGACCCCTCTCCTCCAAGTTACAAGTACGGCGTAATCCCTCACTATATGGACAAGCTCATTGTCAAAGAGTGGCCCGACGATATCCTTCAGATCGATATCCAGAGGGAAACCACGGATATTCTTGATGACTTGTCACAATGTGAAATGATCATATCGAGTTCGCTACATGGGCTGATTCTTGCAGATACATACAAGAAACCGGCATTGTGGGTGAAGGTTTCCGACAATCTTGCAGGGGATGATATGAAGTTTCACGACTACTTTGCATCGATTGGTAGAAAAGATGTGACTTTCTTCGATTTGCGTGGTGGATATACGGATGAAGTAAAGAATGCATTTGAGCATTACAAGGTAAAGATAGATTTGGATGCGCTGTTTGAAGCGTGTCCGCTAATTAACTAATGGAGGAATAGATCAATGGCCCATACAGCTAGTAGAAAAAGAAGGACGAGCCGACCCAAGAAATTAAAGGCGACCAAACAGTACAGATATAAAAACAAACAAGGTAAATGGGTCACGAGTTCTAAGAAACCCAAATAATTCTGTACGTGGATTTCTAAACTAACAACTTATTAAACGGAGGGACGGAAGCTATGAGCGACCTGAACGACAAAGATCAAGAAGATTTTAAGTTTGATTTGCAATTATTCGCCGACGGTGAGGGCGAAGGTGGGGAGGATGGATTCCCATATCCTTACATGTCTCAGTTTCCTGATGAGCTCAAGAAGGATGAGTTTTTCAGGCCATACAAGACATTGGGTGATGTGGGAAAGGGTTTTAAAGGAGCAAGGGCAAAGATAAACAGTACTCCCACGGCCCCTGAGAAAGCAAGCGAATACGAGTTACCGGAGGATGAGAAAACCGACAAGGATTCTCTTGATTGGTTCCGTAAGACCGTATTCGACCTGAAAGTACCGAAAGAGACTGCCGAGAAATTGTACGCTGCTACTACGCAGTATGCGGGAGAGAAACTCTCAAAGAGAGACGAGGAACGCAAGAAGGAAATCGAGAAATCTGACGAGCTTATGCACGGTGAATGGGGTGAGAAGTTCGATGAGAACATGAAACTCGTGGATAAAGCCTATGAGGATCTCGGTGGTGACGAACTGAGAAAGGTGCTGGAGAATGTGGGGATTGACACGAACCCCGTTATACTGAAGGCACTGAAGCAAATAGGATTCGAGCATAGTGAGGACAAAATACGAGAGGGTGTAGTTGCTGGTAGTCCGAGTAAGAATGACTTGGATGAGGAATACCCCTCGATGAAAGGTATGTAAATACGACTCGTTGAGTCTGTAGGAACCTGAAAACGGTTTTTACAATGACCTGAAAAGTAAGTGTGCTGACGACCGGCTAATGGAAGTCACAACTACTTGATGGGAGTTGCAAAACAAGTTCGACGGAACTGTTTTTCATTTCCATTAAGGAGAACAAAAGTGGCTACAGAAGTTGATGTCAGCGCACAACACACGCTGGTTGAACTCGCCAAACGTACTAACAACAAGCAAACACTTGACATAGCCAACGTTCTCTCCAAACTCATGCCTGTTGTCGGTGATGCTTATTTTCAAGAAGCTAACCGACAAACAGACCATGTCCATACAAGGGCAACATCTCTTCCTTCTGGAACTTGGAGGGCTGTCAACGAGGGAGTCGATCCCGAAGCTGCACAGACTGAACAGGTGACAGAGCCTATCGGCTATCTTGAGAGTAGAAGTGAGATTGATGAACTGCTTATCAAACTCGCTCCCGATGCCAAGAAATACCGACACGACGAAGATTTGCTGCACCTCGAAGGACTTGGACAGGCTATTGAGACTGCGTTCTGGTACAGTGTCGAGTCTACACATCCCAAGAAGTTCAACGGGATTGCTACTCGATACAATGCGCTCACTCCCACTGCCCCTGATCCTGATAATGTATTTACTGCTGGTGAAGATACGGCGAACAAAGGTACATCTGCATACATGATCAAATGGGGGCCAGGTTCAGTTTTCTTGATATATCCAGGTGGTTCTAAGACCTTGGGCATTGAGAAAAACGACATGGGTAGAGAGCTCATCACCACGACCGGAACGAAGAGGTTGTACAAATGGGTATCGCAGTTTGTATTCAACATGGGTATTTGTGTACGTGACCATCGTTGCGTACAGAGACTTGCCAATATTAACGGCACAAGCGGTGAAGCTACGAATCAGATTGATGAAAACAAGCTTATTGAAATGTACGGAAACATTCCTGGCGGACACGAGGGATGTGTTTTGTATGTCAATAAGTTAGTCTACACGCAATTGGCGATTCGGGCGAAGGATAAACCCAACGTTTTTTGGCCTACCACAGATGCTTTTGGTAGACCGGTGATCAACTTTTGGGATATTCCAATCCACGTTTCGGAAATGATTTCCAATACCGAAGCGATAGTGGCGTAAGGGGGCTGACACATGGCTATACTTGACGACAAGCTGCATTTCAGTAAAGTTCAGGCGATTGCTGCTGATGAGGTCTCTGACTACTACCTCGACGTAAAGAAAATCAAGGAAGTTGGTAAGGGATCTCCCCTCTATGTAAACGTTGACGTTTGTTCAATTTTCAAATCCACCGCTTACAATACGATTGATATTTGGCTGTGTACCCACACAGGAGCACCGGTGTCCGCTCATAAGATTGCTGCAATTTCTTTGGGCCATCTTACGGCGGGAGGTGCTGGTGCTGCGAATACCCTGCATTCCGTTGGTAAGAAGGTGAAAATCCCTCTGCCTTCGGTGAACCTCAAGTCTCACATTGGTCTGTTTTACAATGTGACGGGAACGGGCCCTGCAAGTGGAGCTTTCAACGCTTACTTGACGGTTGGCTAAACAAATACAGGGAGGGGGAAACCTCTCCCTGTTCTTTAAAAGGTGTGAACAATGGCAGACAAAACTCAAATCTGCAATATGGCACTTACTCCCTTGGGAGACCAACGTATACACGATATTGACGACGATTCCGGTGAAAGTGCGGTGCTGTGTCGGCTCTATTATGACATCATCGTCGATGAGGTGCTGAGGTCTCATCCGTGGAACTGTGCTGTATGGTATCAGTCTCTTGCTGCGCTTTCAAGTGATGATGACGATTATCTGTTAGATATGTATGAAGATTATGAATACCAATATGTGCTTCCCACAGCTCCGCATTGTCTGAGAGTTTTGTCCATTCCATCGTATCCCGATGAGGACTACAAGATTATAGGTGGGTATCTACTGTGCAATCTTGAAGAAGTGACCATCGAGTACATTGGGCGTATTACCGATCCCACAAAGTTTGATCCTCTACTGGTGGGTGCAATAGCCTACCGGCTTGCTGCTGATCTTGCCATGAAGATTACCGAATCTGAGAAAACACGTAACGACATGATGAGTATGTATGAATGGCAACTTAATCAAGCAAAGACTATTGATGGGATCGAGAGCGAAGCACCACAGGTAGAAGAGTTTGAAATAAGGGACGCAAAGGATGAGTAAAGCAAGTCCGATAATCACGAACCTCAGTGCTGGTGAATGGTCTGCCCGTATGGAGGGGCGTGTCGAGCTTGAAAAATACTATTCAAGCTGTCGAATACTGAAAAACATGCTCGTGGTCTCTCAGGGTGGAGCAGACTTCAGACCTGGAACGAAGTTCATTGTAAACGGTAAAACCAATGCTGATACTGTTCGACTCATTCCCTTCAGTATTAAAAATGTAGGTGAATACATCCTTGAACTTGGTGATAAATACATACGTTTTATTAAGTGTTCTACTCATGCACAGATAGAAAGTGCACCGGATACTCCTTATGAAGTGGTGACTCTTTGGGACAAGGATGATCTTTTTGAATTGAAGTATGCACAGACACAAGATGCAATGTATTTCGTTCATCCCTCTTATGCACCACGAAAACTCATACGGACAACTGATACAAACTGGTCACTAGAGACCCCTACATTTTCTGGATGGCTGAAAAGTAGTGAGATAGACATCGAGGGGATAACTCAAGCGAACCCTGCCGTGATAACCTCAACCGACCATGGACTTGTAACAAGTGATGTGGTTTATATCACCGATGTTGTGGGGATGCTTGAATTAAACTGCAATATTTATGTTGTAACGAAAATTACCGACGACACATTTTCCTTAGATAACACAGATAGTTCTACTTATACAGCCTATGTGTCGGGCGGGCATGTAAGGAAAGCTGGTAACATATTCGGGTCTGCTAATAATTATCCTGCTGCTATAGCGTTTTATCAACAGCGTTTGATACTCGGTGGTACAAACAACTATCCCGATAAAGTGTGGCTCTCCAAGGTGGGTGATGTTCTTGATTTCAAGATGCCTGAAGGGTTGGAGTTCCAGGTATGGCACAATCGAGGGTTAATTCTTCACTGGCTTGCAGGGAAGTCCGAGATTGCTTTCGGTGCTGATAGCTGTGAGGGCGTGGTGTCGGGTGCGCCTATCTCAGATGCCAATTATCAGTTAAGAGTGGAATCGGGTTACGGTGTTGAGAACGTCCAGGGGCAGCTCGTCAACGAACGAATCATATTCATTCAAGACGGTGGGAAACGTGTAAGAGAGTTCGCCTACCATGAAGAGGCTGCAGGGTGGCTCAGTCCTGACCTGACGTTATTCGCCGATCACATCACGGGAGACGGTATCGTCGAGACTGCGGTACAACGTTCGCCCGACACTATCCTCTGGTGTGTGCGTTCCGATGGTGTACTGGCTGCACTCACTTACGAGTACAGGTATGGTGTGGCTGGCTGGTCTCGTATCGTAATGGCTGATTCGGGAATAGTTGAAAGTATCGCTATTGTACGGGGCACTTCTGAAGACGAAATCTACGTGTCCGTGCAGAGGACAGTAAATGATACGACAAAACGGTTCATTGAATACTTTGCTCCACGAGACTTCGGGTCAGATCAGGCAGATGCGTTTTTCGTTGACAGTGGTATCACCTGGGATGGCGACGATGAGGAAACACTTACGGACATCACGCAAGCTGAACCACCTGTGGTAGCATGTGCCAGTCATCCATTTTCTGATGGTGATTTGGTAAGATTCTCTGATGTGGTCGGTACAGATACAGGTTATGTAGATTTACGGGATTTTGCTGAAATAGATGAGAATGCCCGTATTGATGTGGCTGACTATCATTCAATGTCAGTGACCGAGTTATACAGGGATGAAGACGGTATTTTATATCGACACTTGGGTCATGAGTTTCTTGACGGTTCCTTCGAATACACTTTCAAGTTCACTCCTTCGACTTTTCCTACATCGGCAAAATCAATGTGTGGTATTTGGGGAGTATGTGACGTTGGAGAGAAGCATTTAGATGAGGTCGATGACGATGGGGATTATGCACTTGCGATTATAGCAAGAAGGTCATCACTCGGTGCGTATAAGTTCCAAGCATGGGAATTGAGAAGTGGATGGGATTACACCGTAACATTCGACATGGAGTTTTCTCTTGCTACTGCATATTACTTCAAAGTTGAAAGAACTGCTACAGGTGGGACGAATGATTGTGGGACGTTTACCGTTTCAATATATTCAGATGCCGGCATGACTACTCTCATTGAAACGCAAACCATGAACCTTCATGATGTTATCAGCTATGAATATATCTACATGACATGGAACTACAAGAGTACAGATCATGAATATTCAAGTTTTTCTACTGAGGATTTGAAAGGACCAGCGAATAGAGGTTCGTGGAATAATGTTGTATTTAAGGTGGATAGTGCCGGAGCGGATGACTTTGAGCTTGATGATGAAGATGATAACGACATAAATGGCTATCACTACGAAGAATATGTCTCTGGTGGAACAGTTCAGAAGGTTATTCAAACCGTGACAGGACTTGACCACTTGGAAGGAGAAGAAGTTGCAGTCTTGGTTGACGGAGGTACTCATCCAGAAGAAACCGTATCCAGTGGCTCTATTACTCTTGATCGATACGGCAACAAAATACATGCTGGTTTGCCGTATAGTCCTGAATTAAAACTCATGAGAATCGAGGCGGGAGGAGACTACGGTACAGCACAGGGTAAGAAGAAGAGAATACGCAAGGTGATTATACGTGTGTATAAATCACTGAACTGTAAGGTGGGACCCGATGAAGACCACTTGACAACTGTGTTGTTCAGAGAAGGTGATGCACCGATGGATTCTCCGCCGGAACTTTTCTCTGGAGACAAAGTGGTGTCGTTTGATGGCCCGTGGGAAAGAGCGGGAGATATTTATATAACCTCAGATACACCGACACCATTGAACATACTGGCAGTTATGCCTGAAGTAGAAACACATGGTTGAGGTTAGAACATACACCCTGGAACATTTCTATCAAATGCAAGAAATGGGGTTACGGGCAGAAGATAACAAGAGAGTTGAAGATCCTAACTATTGGGAGATTATGACGAAATTCAGCGAAGCATATTCTGTGTTTGTCGATGGAGAAATCCTTTTTTCTGGAGGTGTATTGATGCTCCGCAAGGGATTTGGCGAGGCGTGGTTATTGTGTTCGATACTCGCCTACCGTTATCCCATAACGGTGTATCGAATGGCGAAGGGAATATTAGAGCAGATTATTGAAGATGGCAATCTATATAGAGTGCAAGCGACACCGAGAACCAACTGGCCCACGGGATACAGATTTGTCGAGAGATTGGGGTTTCAGCGAGAAGGTGTGTTACGTAAATACGGGCTGCACAAAGAGGATTGTTTCATGTATGGGAGGATAACATAATGGCAGATCCCGCAACGTGGTTGATGGCTATAACAGGAGCAGTGAGCACTATAGGGGGAATTGCCGGTTCCTCGGCGGCTCAACAACAATCAGAGGCAGCATATAAAGCGTCTCTTGAAGAAAAACTAAGGGCCTATCAAGCCAATATTGGAATGACAAAGTATGCAGGGGAAACGGAACGAGCTGATATACAACGTGAAGGTGAGCAGTTTATACGAGGACAGGAAGCAGCCATTGGAGCGTCTGGGGCAACAATCGGAACAGGTACTCCGCTTATGACTATGATTGATACTGCACAGACTCTTGAACTCGATATGCTGAGATCACACAGAATGGAAAAGATGCAAGTTGAGTACATGGAGAGTGAGATGGGGGAAATAGAGAAGCTTCTTGGTATTAATCAACCTGAGAAAGAAAAAAAGCCAGTAAAATCTAAAATTAACACTGGTGGAATGTATGATAGTCCTTCGAGTAGTAAATCGAATATATAGGATAAATAGGCATGGAAATACCACAAAGGAGTCAACGGGTAGGCCCGCCGACCTATAGGCAACCTGTATCAACGATTAGAGCCGAGGAACATGCCCACGAAGCAAGGCAGATTCAATATAAAACTCATATGTTTACATCTGTCTTGGATTTGGGGCAACAGGCTATAAGTGTTTTTGATAAGGTTGCTGCTGCAAAAGAAGCTACAGATTTAATGAAAGCAGAGACAACGGTTTTCGAAATGCAGCAAGAGTTTTCAAGAAGTCTATACAACTATGAAGAACCTGAAAAATCTGTTCCTTATGACGAGTGGGAACAGAGAACGAAAGAGATCAATGAAACAATAAAAGAAACAGTTTTGTCTGAGATGTCCTTGCCACGTTCGAAGGAGGAGTTTGAGAAACGATACGAAAGGATTGCAAGCGAGTTTACTAACAAGATGGCGTGGGAAGTACAACGAAGAATGGAATTAGAAGCAGAAGCGGATTTCGAGGCATCTTATAAATCGGTTCTTACTAATAACAGTATGACTGATGATGAAAAAAGAAGAAAGGCATTGGAGTACATTGCCGGTGCTGAGGCTGCTGAACTGATTACACCGAAAGAAGCAGATCGGAAGAGGGCTGAGGTCGAGAGCGTCATTGCATTTACCAATATATACCGTGAGATGCAAGGCATACTTACTACTATGGGACCCGAAGAGGCCCGTGCATACCTGTACTCTGATAAATGTTCTGCGTTATCTGAAGAAGGATTAACAAAACTGGAGAAGGTGATTGAGAGATTCGAGAAAGAGAAACTTGATGGTGTGATATTCGACCTTGCAGTAGCAGAGTCTAATGGCGAACTGACTTATCAGATGATTGACAATGCTGATATTCCCATGAAAGGGCAGTATGGCAAACTCTGGTGGAGAAACAAACTGGATAAACGGGCCAAAGAGGAGGCTGAGGAGAATAAAAAGGCCCAAGAGAAAGCTGAGTATACCAGTAGAGTGAACGCTGCTATTGATGAGGCGAAGACCGTTGATGTCACTGACCAGAAGAACGTGGATGACTTTATCACAGGTTTAGAGAAACGGGATTTCAAGGATGGAGACCGAGATGACATCCGGCGAGTCGTGAATGCTCGACGTAGAACGTATGAAGCAGAGCAGAGAGAAATTGAAGAAGCTGAAGAAGAAGCAGAAGAGAGGGCTGAAGAAGAGCGGGAACGGTTACAAGATGAGGACTATTTCAAAGCATACGAGGCCATACGTACTAAAGCAATAACAAGTAAAGATGGGTACCGAGATAAGCGGGAATACCCACACCTGACCGATGAGGACAAAATCAAACTTGATAAATATCTGGAAAGCACACAAACAAAATCAGAATCCATACAAAGTGATCAGGCGACCCTTGAATGGCTTGCACACAACTATGGTAATCCAGACATAACGAATGAAGAGTTTAAAAAATATGTGCTTGATAACCATGATAATCTCATGGGCCGGAAGGGTAAAGACTATTTGGATTGGGTAAAGGACGCTGGAAAACGGGATGTAACAAAGATAGATTCTGCTCGTGAACCCGCTATGGAAATCTTTGATATCGCTTATAAGGTATTTAAAGAGAAAGCAAGTGAAGAGGAACTGATCAAGCTTGAAAAGGAAATGGGCTATACGAGATCGACCTATCTTAAATGGCTTGCGGAAAATGCAGATCTGAAAGAGGAACAAAAAATAGAAAAAGCTCACGATATGGTTGCCGGTTTCAAAACGAAAAAGATTGAGGATATTTTGGAGGGATTAGTTGAACAGCGAGGCGAAGCTGAAGGAGCTTCGGTTGGACTTACAGAGTTCAGACAAAAATATGGTGAGCCTGATGATGTAGAACAAAAAGGTAAATATGAGATGTATGCGAAAGATAACATCCTCTATCGCTACGATCCTGACAAGGAACGTCTTGAATATTACGACCAAGACAAAGAGAAGTGGAGAAAAGCTAAGTGAGTGATGTAAATACCCTCTTGGGACAATTGGGACTTGCTGAAGAAGAAGAGTTTGAAGAAGTCACTGAAGAGCCGAAAGAGGAAAAATCTCTCATTGATACCATGATTGAAGAGCAGGGTGTGGAAGTAGAACCCGATACCGATGTGAACTTGCAACCTGTCTATGATATCGCCGACACCATGGAAAACCCCGAAGAGGAGAAGCGTCGTATTGAGGATGCATACATAATCTCTCAGGCTTTCAAGATGGCACCGAGAGCAGCGTATCGGTATCGTGATGAGATGGTCGAGGGGATGAAGCATGTAAAAACCGATAACGGCTATGCAAAGTTGTTATTGGATACATTTGCTCAGTCTTTCGCTACTAAGACTGGTGCAATGGCTGGTGGACTTACTGCATGGACACCTGGGGAGATGTGGGGGTTTGATCCCCTATTACTTAAAACGCAGGATTGGGTCGAAGGTCTGCAAGATCCCGCAAAACAGAAGATAGTGGAGGAACGTTTACAAGGGCCATTGTGGCCCGTGAAGAAGGGTGATAAATGGACTGACTTAGATATCAATATGGTACCCGAAGTCTTGGGGAATTGGGGTGTTCAGATAATCGATTATATCCCACTGATGATCATGACATATGGCGCACAGATGACTTCTGATAAACTGGCGGGATTGATTGCGAGTACTATTCCTGTTCCCGTGTTGTCACAAGCTGTACATCAGATAATCAAACATGGGTTAGCTGCACAACCTATGATCATGCTTGAAACAGGTCATTATCTCGATCAGGCAAAAGAGATGGGCGTAGACCCTGATATTGCTGAGAAATATGCACGATGGTATGGACTTGGATCAGGTACTATCGAGTATCTACAAAATGTACATAACTTAGAGGCTTTCAAGGGTGTGAAGGACGTTCTCCAGAAAACTATCTTCAATAGGATACTTAATCATCTCGGTGTTGGTTTCCTTGAAGGTGGTGAGGAAATGTCTCAAGGGGTATACGAGAGAGCCTTGATGAACAAGATGATAGACGAACAGGCTGAGAGAGATGCGAGTGGGCTTATAGCTACACCAGAAGAACTCAAACAAAATATTCTTGATAAAGAACAATTAACACGAGAGGGAGCAATTGGTACCGTAATCGGTTTAACCATGCGGGGCGGTGGTGCTTTTTCAAATAAGATATACCAGAAGTTAACCAAGGGCAAGCCCACTGGCGAGACCGAACTCCTCAAGCAGAGAATGAGAGAACGTGGCTATGACGTTGACGCTATGGAGAAAAGGAAACAAGAGGAAGCCACTAAGCCGATAACAATCACCGATGAAACAGAAATCCCCAAAGAGGTTCAGGAAGCAAAAGAAGCAGGGATTGAGATAAAGAAGGGCGAGGCCATTGAAGAAGTTAAACAGGTTATTCCCCCTGAGCAACTAGAAACACAACTCCTACCAGAAGAGACACCTGCCACTGAGTTTAAGCAGAAGACACAGAAAGCCTTCAATATTACTGAGGAGCAAGCTGATGCGGTTGGTGGCTTAATAGAAGAAGCTGCCAAGGCCAAGGGAGTGTCTTCTGACGAGTTTATTGCTACCCACATATCAGATGTGACAGAAGGTGGAGAACCCTCAGTTAATGCGATGTACAAGTCTGCTCTGGCAGAAGTAGAAGAACAACAAATCCCCGAATACATGGAACGGCATGCTGCGGATGACAATGTCGGATATACACAGGATATCGTGGATTTTGTGAAGGAAGCAAAGAAAAACCAGAAAGAGTGGGCAGTACAACCGAATAGCAAAACACTTCTCAGTATAGATTTTACCACTGTTATGCGAAAGATGGGAGCAGGATGTGCTTACTGCTATGTAGACCAGGGCCGTGCGAAACAAGAACTTCTCAGGGCAGAGAAGGGGGAGCCTGAGTTCCAATACCCCCAAACAAAAGCCGTCATTGAAGAACTTTCTTATACTGACCAGATTTTGAAAATGCCACAACCCCTTATTGATTTTCATAATAGTACAGGCGGTCTAAGGATGTTCTCGTGGTCAGATTTTGAGGAATGGATGATACCCCATATCGATAAAGTGCTCGAACATGCTGAGAAGCGTGGACTCCAAATAAAGGCCATCACCAAAGAGAGGTCACTGGAGTTTGTAAAAAAGTACGGTAATCATCCCAATATGAATATCGATGTGTCAACTGATTTTGAATTGGCACCTGGGTATGTGGGTGAATGGGGGAGATACATCAGTAATGCTGCACCCATTGCTGAAGTGGAAGAATTAAGGAAAGAGTATCCGAGAATTAAGATTCGATATATGGCGGTCAACCTTGAAGATGCTATAACTGCAGCCCTCGATGACAGAATAGATGTGGTCACAATGTATCACGGTGCCACGGAGGATTTACCCAATCTATGGCGAGTTCAGCATCCCCATTTATTTGAAATGCTCGGTGAAGAAAATGTCAAGAAGATGGCAGCCGAGTTTGAGAATGTAAGTCCGAAAATATGGGAACGTAGTGATGTTGCCAAGAAGTTAGAGAAACTCCTCAAGGACGATCCTGATAAAGCACGTGAAGTGCTCCGTAAGTTTGATGAGAAGCTCTGCTGTCAAACAGGTCGATGTGGTAGCTGTCCTATATGCTGTGCTCATAAGGTGGGAACGAATGTCCTCTTCAAGACCCAAGAGAGGAAACGAGGGTTCGTAACTGGTGCGAATGTTCAGCCTTATCAGGATGCGACAAAGAGAACCTATACCGAGTACTATGTGAATCCCTCTCAGGCAGATTTGAAGAGGATAACCGATGCACAGAAACAAGATAAAAGTTTTGGTAGTCCTTATGAAACGAGATTCAGACCCACTATAAGGGTTGCTGTCAAGCTGAATGAGGATGGCCCTGCTGATGTGTACGCATGGAGAGGGGATGTTCTCCATGAGACAGCTCTTGAACCTCTCGGATTTGACTATAACGAGATATATCCATATGAGTTCTCGGAAGATGGTGAGTTGACTTCTTTCTATGGTTTGGATGGAGACCTTAGTTTGTGGAAAGACAAATATCCTGACAAGGTCAGTGATGAATTAAAACAGCGTAGGGCGAGAATAGTCACTGCATTAAAGCACTACTTTCCCAATATGGGCGATGTCATTTATGAAGAGGGTGCGGATGGGGTTCTTGGAGAGGGTATCCCTGTAGAGGATATCATAACTCCAGAAGCATATCAGGAAATAGTCGAAGCAGACAACCCCCCACTCACAGCATCCGATATCCTCGAAAAGCTCGGTGATGGCAAGCCTGTTGCATCCATTGAGTTTGAAGCGGACGGTAGGGCTATTATTAGGGCTTTCGCCGGCGCAGACCTGAACGCCCTCGTTCACGAGCTCGGTCATGTATTCAGGCGGGTACTTGATCCTGAAGCGATGAAGGTAGTGGAGAAGTGGGCAGGGGTTAAGAATGGTGAGTGGACGGTAACTGCTGAGGAGAAGTTTGCTGAGGGTTTTGAGAAATACCTGAAGACAGGCAAAGCACCGAGTTCCAAATTGGCAGAGATATTCCAGAAGTTCAAGGAGTGGTTGAGCAATATCTACATGAGGTTGAGGGGATCGTTGCCCTTAGAGGTAAGAGAGGCCTACGATACACTGTTTGTACCACCAACTTCGGTGGAGGAGGTGGGAGCGTTCTTTGAGGAACGGGTGGGGAAAGAAATTGTTCAGGTCATACATCGGGCTTACGAGGGTGAAACTTTCGATACTCCACCCATGCCAGGGTATGTATTCCGTGGTACTACATTAGCAGAATATGAAGAGGCAAAGCAGAAAGATCAGTACTTGGGACAGTTTTGGGCTTCTGACCCTCGTGAGGCGGTTACTGCTGCTGGTGATAATGGCATTATTATGATTGCTAAACAAAGTGGTTCCGTTCGATTGAACGGTTCACAAATTACAGGGATGACAAGAGAACAGCAAGAGACCGCTTATAAGAATAGCGAAATACACTATCATGATCTTGGATTTAAAGAGACATCTGAAGTTGTCGCAATTGTTCGACCATCGGAATTGAAACAGCCCCCTACGATATTATCCAAGGCACCAGTAGAAACATCCATTGAGTTCGATGAGAAGATAGAGAGGGTACAGAAACGATACGAGAAGAAACTCGAAAAGGAGTCTGTCGAGGCCGTTATGGTTGAGATGGAGCCCGAAGCAGATGAAATCCTTGATGTGGCACGTATACTCAGGGATCGGGAAATGGATGCCTGGAGATACGAGCAGGAGTTTCTCAACCGTATTGCAGACCTGGGGAAAATAAAGCCCAGGTATTTCAAGGGAGCAGAAGAACTCATCCAGATCCCCAATTGGGTAAAAGCCAAGGTTTTCACGCAAGACCCGAATGCCATGGATTTTGATGAAATGGCTCAGGCTCTCGGTATGACAGACACCGAACTCGTAAGTAAACTTGGAGAATATGCGGGTATTGAAAAACCTTCCATGGCAATCAGGGATTACATGGAGGAGGCCAAGAGAGAACTCTCTGTTGACAAAGCTAAATACGTACGTACTGAGGCAGCTAAAAGAATAACCGAGAAAGGTATTGAAACAGGAGCGAAACGAGGAATAACAGAAGGCAAGAAAATCGGTATTGCTAAGGAGAAGGCACGGAAGAAAGAAGTTGAGGCCAAGGCCAGGGCAAGGAAAGCGAAGTCTGCAGAACTCAAAAAGATGGTCAAGAAACTCAAGGATGTGGCTAAGAAACTTGACAAGTTCGATCCTGCGTTCGCTGACCCTATAAGGGAAATCATCGAGGGCGTTGACCTGGTAAAACATCAGAAAAAGACTGTTGTTCGATTAGAGAAGATGCGTGAGTATCTGGAAAATAACCCTGATGCGGAACTTCCTGAGCAGTACATGGAGAAGCTGAAGATATTGGACAAACGCCCCTTCGGTGAAATCAGTATAGAAGAATGGCGTGAAATCTACGATACGGTAATGCACTATGCTCATCTAAACACAGTGAAGAAGCAACTCAAGATTGGACGGAGGAACAGGGAACTCGCAGAAGTTATTGAAGAGGCGATGGCGGTGATGAAACCCGCAGAACAAATAGAAGAAGATATTATCGATTGGCACAAGGATGTGGGAAGTAAGGCAGAGAGTCTCGGTAAGAAACTCAAGAACATTTTTGGCATGAGACACAATCAATACATGCTGATTTTGGAAAAGTTGTTCGGTATGAACACATTGCCATATAAGGTTTTTGGGACAGAAGTCAAGAAGGGTTTAACTATACAACGAAAGCACGAGATTGAATCGGGAAAAGTGCTGCAGGACATGATAACCAAAGGATTTGAATCCAAGAATCTACAGGTAGATGATATATGGAAATGGAGTCATGAGAAAGTAAAAGCCGGCAAAATTACCCTTACACGACAGGAACGTATTGCCCTGTGGTGTCATTGGCAGAATGAAGATAACCGTACTGCTTTCTTGGAAGGTGGATTTGGAACACGATTAGGAAAGAATCCCGACACAATTTACCAGTTTGATGAAGGTCAATTCAAGAAGATTTTCGATTCATTAGAGGAGGAGGAAATCGCCGTAGGAAAAGCTGTAATACGGTTCTTAGTATGGCAGGGTGACCTGATGGAACCTGTTTTTCTTGAGAAAAACGGATACAGAATGCCCAGGGTAAAGGGGGTCTATTATCCCAAGGATGTTCATCCTGTTGCTTATGCGAACATCGATATAGAGGAGCAATCTGCACTTGAGAAGTTCAGGGGTATGACCCTTCGACCTGGAGTCTATAAGGGCATGCTCATTGAGAGGGTGGGTTCCAAGAAGGCCGTTTATCTCAATCCTGTATTCTATGATATAGCGAAAAGTGTAAAGAGGGCTGCAGCGTACATAGGATTAGAGATTCCTTTCACTAATGCAGGAAGGCTGTTGTACAACGATATATTCAAAACAGAGATGCGTAAACGATACGGAATAGAAATGTGGAAGGAACTTGAGTTCCATCTTAGGGACATGGTGCTTGAATACAAAAGCTTCACCGATGTCGAAAGCATCATGATGAAAATCAAAAACAATCTTGCCGTGAGTGTCTTAGGATTAGATCCGTTTATTATGGTTAAGCAAATATTTTCTGGTCCCTTATATGCTGACTATGTAAAACCACAATATTTAGCGAAAGCGATGGCAGATTATGTGGCAGACCCCAAGGGGATAAAAGAACAGATTAAGGCTTTCTCGGTAGAGTTTGAACTAAGAACAAGGGGTGGGTTCGAACGAGATGTAGCGGACGTTTACAAAAAGGGATTTGAGCGACAAATGGTAGGCGGTAAGCGAGGTTTTAATTTGCAGTCTGCAAAAGAAGTGATGATGATGCCTATCAAGTTTACTGATACAAACACGGTAGCGGTAGGAATGCATGCTGCTGTTCTCCAGGTGATAGATGAGATCGAAGCAGGGCATCTCTCCAGAGAGGTCGCCAGGGCTCTCGACATGAAAGATTCAGATTTAGGGGGACTTACACCTGAGCGGAAACTTGAACTTGCTTACGAATATGCTGATTATGCAACGGAACGCAGCCAGCCATCGTTTTTGAAGGAACATCAAAGTTCTCTACAAAAAGGGACTCCGGTAGAAAAGTTTTTTACCATGTTCTCCTCCTTTACGAACCAAGCACTCAACGAGATAAGACGTTCCTATAACGATTACAAAACAGCTCCTGCTGCAGAGAAAAAGGCTGCAATGCGAAAACTGGCAACAGCAGTATTCGTATTGGGAGTCATTAATCCTCTCGCTATGATGGGGGTTAACAGGCTGCGTGATTTAGCATATGGCAGAGAGGGCGATGACGAATGGTGGGTTGAATGGTTACAGAGCATATCGTCATATATATACGGTGTTAGGGATATTGCCTTTGTCTTACCTAGTAAAATTAAGTATGGGCCATTTGGACACGACCTCGATTTTAACATACTGCAGCCTTTTAATTTAATCATGAGCGGAACAGCAAAAGCGATGGATGCTCTTACTGAATCGAATAGCAAGAAGAGAAAAGAAAAAATGCTCAAGGCTATTGATCAGATTTTATATGGTAGTCTGATGCTATTTGGATTCCCATACTATGGACAGAAGAAAATGGCAGAAAATCTATTGGAGGAGTTTTAAATGCCAACCGAAACAACGATACGAAAGAAATATTATTCCTGTAATGGCTCTCAAAAGATATTCCCGTTCACGTTTCCTATAAGTGCTGAAACCGATCTCGTGGTGAAGGTAAGAACGGATGCCACGGGAGCTGTGTCTACATTAACCCTAACAACGGATTACACAGTCAGTAAAACAGGAGCTAATTGGGATTCTGGAGGGAATGTCACAACGGTAGCTGCGTATGCTTCAGGGAAAACACTGGTAATTATACGATCCACACAAAAAACACAGACAAAAGACTATATCGAAGGTGACGACTTTCCCGCAGAGTCACACGAGGAAGGGCTTGATAAACTTACACGCCTAATGCAGGAGCGTAGCGAAGAGTTAGACAGATCACTCAAAGCACCTGATACCGATTCTGAAGATTTGGATATGACCTTGCCGACATCGGTAGATCGGGCGAGTAAATGGTTGGGGTTCGATGCAGACGGTCAACCTACGGGAGTACAGACCACACCCTCGTCGGTGACGGTTACGGCTGCAGCGGAAACGGTACTCGACGATGCAACGGTAGCAGCAATGTGTGATACCCTAGGTGCGTTTGATGTGAATAATGATGATTTGGATGATATCGATGACGGTTCAACGTATGTCAGGGTGACTGAAGTAGATAGCACGTCCCACAAAGTTAAATCGGGTGGCGTGAACATGGGACAGGGGCTTGTAGATAACTCTGATGCAATAGATGTTGATGGGATAGTAGAACAGGGAAGTGGTGCTGCGGAACTGAAGTGCAAGGTTGTAGAGATTGGCGTTTGGGATATGAATGTAAGTGCAGATGGTGATGCGACTGTTAGTGTTGCTCACGGTTTGACGTTTACCGACATACGTTCTATTACCGGAGTAATCAGAAATGATAGTAATGACGCTTATTATCCGATTCCATTTTGTACAAATACAGAGACCGATGTAAGGAATGCCGGTTGGGATACTACCAACGTTACGCTTGCGGTAAGAACTGGTGGAACTTTTGACGGTGCATCATTTGATACTGATACCGACTACAACCGTGGATGGATAACTATCTGGTACGAGGCATAAACCATGATGACAGAAGCATGGATCGAACGATTAGACAACTTTCTGATTACTGAAAGGACAATCCCCTATGAAGATGCACCGGAGGGGGTACCAATATTCGGCAAAGCGGAGGATCTGAACAGCGATTTCGTGTTCGATTTCGATGCCTTTGTACAGAAACAGAAAGAGGTCTACGGTTGGAGAGCTGGTCAATGTATCATACACGATTTTAATATGCGCTCTCATCTCGGCAAGGATCATCCTGCAGGGATCGCTGTTGACTTCCATTTCAGGGGTATTCCCCTGTTTCATACGGTCATGGCCTGTCTGGAGTGGGGATACAAAAAGATATTCTTCTATCCTGAATGGAACAATCCAGGTGTGCATGTAAGTTGGTATCCGGATCTTGAGCACGTACTACTTGGATTTGGAGAATACCAGGGTGGCAAATTAGAGATTACGACAAATACATATCATCCACAATTAGTGAGAGAGAGGTTAATAAAAGTGGCATGACCGAGATAGAGTTCAAAAACAAGGTTGACACTCTTTTTCTTCAGGCAGAGAGATTAGTGGAAGATTTAGAGAAAGAGTTTGCATATGGATATGACCTATACAAGCCGGTTAAAAACCTGCATCTTCTCTTCGGTAGGATGAGAAGACAGATAGAAAGGCAGATGAACGAGAATGGGACTGCTTAGTAAACTGAAGGGTGGGCCGACGATACGGGAACTTGCTAAAGACGCTATGGATCTCGGTTCACAGGCTATCACTGACAAGGACAAACTCAACGATCTTCAGTACAAACTTGCACAGATACAAGCACAGTCTATGCTTACGGGCAAAGGACAATCTGTCACAAAGATTACGATTTGTTTTTTGGTATCCTTGGTAGTAACAGTAGGTGCTTATGTGTTTTTACGAGGATTTGAATACATGATAGCTCATGCCTTTACAGAGGAGAGTATACAAATAGCAAAAACCATGATGGGGAGTTACAAGGATTTTGCGTTTCCTGCATCGGCGATTATCGGAATAATAACAGGTTCGTATGCCACAGGCAGCTCGTTCAAACGCTCGAAATGGAGCAAGAATAATGGGGACACCGAATAGAACATCCCCTGAACGCCTTGCTGAAATAATAAACTTCGCCTTAGAAAACGGGGATGAAGCAGCATGTAAGATTTTTGATCTTAAATCGGAAACATTAAATCGGTATCGAAGGAAATATCAAAACGAGGTTAATCGAAACTTTAAAATCACGGCTACTCTCAAGAAAATCGAGGAGCAGTACGACGAGAAGGAACTCAAAGCTATTGCTGCTGGCGGTCGCATCGTCCCCGGGTACGGTAAGGTTCCGATGGTGGACTTTGAGGGGGAGGCAATCAAGTTTACTCATGTTACTGACACCCATATGGGTTCTCTATTCTTTCATGAGAAACATTGGGACATGGTGCTTGAAGAAAGTAGACGAGAAAAGGTTGATTTTATCTGCCATTCGGGTGATGTCACTGAGGGTATGAGTAAACGTGACGGGCATATCTATGAGCTCTCTCACCTGGGTTATGATAAACAGAAGGATTACGCCATTGAACAACTGAGCAAGTGGCGTGG
>Ga0180434_10003053_pt1 | contig 21597 bp, 18 predicted proteins | sample SS_ome_7_FD_132453 | JGI IMG/M metagenome (GOLD analysis project Ga0180434, IMG submission 132453) | Hypersaline lake sediment archaeal communities from the Salton Sea, California, USA - SS_1_D_2 metaG | ecosystem: Environmental > Aquatic > Non-marine Saline and Alkaline > Hypersaline >...
CATGTAGACTAGTGTGTCGGGATTCTTGATCTCCTGGGCGATTCCCGCAGCGGCGCACGCGAAGACAAACACCAGCGAGATTGCGAGAAGTTTCTTCACTGTACTACCTCCTAGTTGCTTCTCCGGTGTGTTGGCGGAGAAAGCCACCGCCAAACCATGCGACACTCTCCTTTGAGCACCGTCCGTTCCTTGAGGAAGGCGCCCTACCAACAACGTCATCTAGTGAACGAGGCGAACCAGTATACCGCACGCCCTCCCGCGGAATCAATACGGCAGGACGATTGGAGAGCGTCCTTGGATCGGTGAAAACAGCGTTGTGCCCCGGACGCAGCGGCGACGTTCGATCCTGTGCGCCTCCTAGCTCAGCTGGACCCGAGGATCGAACCAGGCGTAGAGGATGTCGACGATCAGATTCGTGACCACCAGGAGGACCCCGTTGAACAGCGAGAACCCGAGGATGCTGGGCATATCCAGTTGGACGGCCGCTGTGGCGGCGAAGGCTCCGAGTCCTCGGAAGTTGAACACCGTTTCGGTGACGACGACCCCGTTCATCAGGTTCGCCACCATCAGGCCGGCCACCGTGGTCACCGGAAGGAGCGCGTTTCGCTGAGCGTGCTTGTTGATGACGACGCGTTCTTTGAGCCCCTTCGACCTGGCCGTGACGACGTAGTCCTGGCGAAGGGCCTCCAGCATGCTCGAGCGCATCAACCGAAGGATCAGCGCCCAGCTGACGTAGGCGAGAGTGATGACGGGGAGCACGAGGTGGCGGAGCGCATCACCGAGCACGGCCAGATTCCCGTTCAACACAGCATCGACGGTGTGCATCCCGGTGTAGGACGTGAAGGCGCCGGAGTAGACAATTCGGGATGCCCAGAGCGACAGACGTCCAGGCGGAAGCCAACGGTGCATCCCGTAGAAGAGCATGAGCATCAGGATGCCGAAGACGAACGTAGGAAACGACCATCCGACGATCGCCGAGACGCGGGTCAGGTGGTCAATCGACTTGTCTTGGTGGACGGCGGACACCTTGCCGAGCCAGATCCCGAGGAAGACGACGGGAAACGCCGCGTACAACGTGAGTTCAGCGGACGCGGGAAGCAGCCTACCGATCGCCTGCATGACTGGCTGCCTGGCGGACTCCGACCAGCCGAAGTTGCCGTGCAGCAGCTCGTTCATCCACCGCGCGTACTGGACCCATGGGGGGTCGTTGAGTCCGAGCGACTCGACCATCGCCTCGAGTTGCTGCGGACCCTGCTTGAGAGCATCGGGGCTGTCGACGTACACGGCGAGCCTGGAAAGCGGGTTCATCAGCATCATCAGCGAGAAGATCAGCACGGAGACCCCGGCGACGACGACGGGCAACAACAACAGTCGACGGATGATGTATGCGATCAAGGTACGGTTACTCCCCCTCGAGCGACGAGTTTCCCCGGCGGCGATGCATCGGCCCGCGGGGCGCCAGCGCGCGTTCCGGCCCCATCACATCACAGGGTCGTGCCGACTACCGTGTCCCGCGCATCCTCGGGTCGAGGACGTCGCGCAGGGAGTCTCCGACGAGGTTCCACGCGAGGACGAATAGGATGATCGGGACGCCGGGGCAGACGACAGTGAACCAGTAGGCGGCGGCGTTGCCGGCGCTTCCCATCATCCAGTTGCGCGCCAGGCTGATCATCTGGCCCCAGTCGGCGTAGCCGACCTCCGCCCCCAGTCCGAGGAAGCTGAGCGTCGAAATGGAGATGACCATCGACCCGATGTTCATCGACACCATGACGAAGATCGGGTAGAGGGCGTTGGGAATGATGTGTCGGAGGAGGATCCGCAGGTTGCCGGCTCCCAGCGCCCGCGCGGCCTGGGTGTAGTCGATCTCACGGATCTTGAGGATCTCCGATCGGATGACACGGGCGTATCCCATCCAGGTGAAAGAGATGAGCGCGATCATCGAGTTCTCCAGGCTGCGCCCGAGGACGACGGTCAGGACCATCGCGGCGACGAGAAACGGCAGGGTGTAGAAGATGTCGGTGATCCGCATCAGGATCTCGTCGATGAACCCGCCGTGGTACGCCGCGACCGATCCGATCACCATGCCGATGGCGCAGGCGGAAAGCGTGATGACGATCCCGACCTTGAACGCGGTGCGCGTCCCCCAGATCACACCATAGAAGATGTCGTACTGCCCCTCGGCCGTGCCGAGCAGGTGGTTCGCGCTCGGCGGCTTCGGCTCGGCCCAATACCCGTCGCGCGGAATGCGATACGGCTCGTGCGGGTACTTCGGCGGAGCGATCCACGGCGCGAAGACGGCGATCACGATGAACGTGAACAAAAGCAGGAAGCCAACGAGCGAAAGCGGTCGAGTGAAGAGCTGTTTCAGTACCCACATGGTCTTGTCACTACTCCAGTCGCACGCGCGGATCGAAATACGCGTAGAGGACGTCGACGACCAGGTTGACCAGCACGAACACCACCCCGTTGAACAGGACGAAGCCGAGAACCGATGGGATGTCCAGCTGCGTGGCTGCGGAGGCGGCGAACGATCCGAGGCCGGGGCGGTTGAACACCGTCTCGGTGACGACAACGCCGCCCATGAGCCCGGCAAACATCGTTCCGGCGATCGTCGTGACCGGCAGCAACGCGTTGCGTTTTGCGTGCTTGTTGATGACGACCTGCTCCCTCAAGCCTTTCGCCCGGGCCGTCGTGATATAGTCCTGGCGTAGGGCTTCAAGCATGCTCGAGCGCATGACCCGCATGATGAGCGCCCAGCTGAGGTAAGCCAATGCGACAACCGGCATGATCAGGTGCTTCAACGCGTCGGCGAGCACGAACCCATTCCCGTTCAGGATGGCATCGATCGTCAGCAGACCGGTGTAGCTCCGAAACGACGCACCGTTGACGATTCGAGACGCCGCGATCCCGAGGCGTCCGGGCGGGAACCACCGGAGCATCCCATAGAAAATGAACAACGCAAGGAGTCCCAGCACGAACGTTGGGAACGACCAGCCGACGATGGCGAACACGCGCCCCGCGTGGTCTAGGGGCTTGTCCTGGTGGACAGCGGTGAGCTTTCCGAGCCAGATCCCTCCGAAGATCACGGGGACGACCGCGTACAGGGCCAACTCGATCGTGCTGGGAAGGCGAGTCACGAGGGCCCGCACCACCGGCTGTCGCGCGGATTCGGACCACCCCAAGTCGCCGTGTAGCACTTCGTTGAGCCATCGCCCGTACTGGACCCAAATGGGATCGTCCAGGCCGAGCGCCTCGACCATCTCCTGTAGCTCCTCCGGTCCCTGTTTCAGCTGGTTGGGGTCGTTGACGTACATCGCCAGGCGAGAGAACGGGCTGAGAAGCTGCAGCAAGGCGAAGATCAGCACGGACACCCCAACGAGCACGAACGGCAGCATCAGCAATCGACGCAAGACATAGGAAAGCATCGCAATATACGCTCCTCTGGCTCAGACCATCGACGGCCCTAGCTCGCGTCCTCGCCCATCGTCCGGTCTCGAACGATGGATGAGGAGGAGAACGCGTCTCCTCCTCATCCGGACTCTCAGACTCCCTTCAAATCAGGGCTCAGTACCGTCTCCTACCACTGCTCCACGAGCATGTCTGGGAAGAGGACGAGGTCGACGGTGAAGCCGGGACCTCCCTCGGCCTTCCACACGTCGTAGAGCTTGAAGTTGCCGGAGCTGGCGCCCATCGCGTGGAACGCAACGCCGTTGACCCACGTGCGCTGCCAGAATCGTCCGGTCGGATCGACCATCGGAATGGTATAGGCGCCGTCGAGGGCCCACTTCTGGACTTCATGGCAAAGCTGGTTCAGCTTGGCCGTGTCCGTCTCGAGGGCGATCTGCGCGATCTTGGCATCGATCGCCGGATCGCCGAACCCCTGAGGATTCATGAAGTTGCCCCGGGAGTGGTAGTAGGGCTGGATGAAGTTGTACGGATGGATGTAGTCCGCGCCCCAACCGCTTCGATACAACGGGATCTGGTTCGATTGGAACGCCGGAAGGAAGCTCGCCCACTCCAGGCCGACGACTTCGATGCGGAACTTCGGGTTGACCGACTCGATCGTCCCCTCGAGGATCTCCAGGGACGCGCGTCGCATGTCGTTCCCGATGTTGTACGCGAGCGTCAGCTTGAAGCCGGTGTCCCACAGCTGTTCGCCGTACGCGGCGCGGAAATGCTCCTCCGCCTTCTCGAGGTCGAGGCCGTAGTAGTACTCCTGCAGCACGGCGTCGCCAAAGACGATCGGCAGTTGGCTGTAGGACGGGATGGCCTCCCCGAGGTAGATCTGCTCGGCGTAGGTCTCCGCGTCGAAGCAGTAGGAGAACGCCTTGCGGACGTCGATGTCGCTGAAGAACTCCGGCGGAGCCCCTTCTCCGTCGAGCTGGCCGCTGTGGATGTACGGGCTCTGCGGATTGGTGAGACTCAGCATCATGATCCCGCTGTTCCCAGCCGTACCGTAGTTGTAGACGGTCAGCAAGCCGGGGAGGCCCATGAGCTGCTCCTGGTACTGACGCGGCACGTTGCAGATGTCGAGATCGCCGTTTTCGAACATCGTCCGGCGGGTGCTCCACTCGGAGATGTTGAACGTGATCATGTAGTCGACGTGGTTGCCTTCCCAACCGCCCCAGTAGTTGTCGTACTTCACCAGGCGGACTTCCTGGACCGGGATCCACTCTTCAAGCATATAGGGACCCGTACCGTTGGGGGCGTCATAGATCGGGGAGGCCGCGCCTTCCGGACCCATCTTGTAGTCCACGCCCAGTTCGATGTCCCAGGTTCCCGGCCAGTTGCCGTTTTCGATGCAGTAGTCCTTGTCGACGATGTAGCCCCAGTAGGTCCGGTCGTTGATCAAGCTCTTGAAGAACAGACCTTCCGCTCCGTAGAGCTTGAACGTGACGTTGACCCCTTCGGCTTCCACGGCCTGGTCGATCATCCGCTTGGCTTCGTCCTGGCCGAATGCGTCGATGACGTCCTCGATCGAGTTGAATTCCACGCCGAAGAACACGTTGTACGCCATCCACTGCGGACCGCCGTCAGGGTCGGCGACCATGCCGCGCTCGAACGTGTACTCGACATCCTCAGGATCCAGTGCGTTGCCGTTGTGGAACGTGACGCCCTGGCGGATCGGGAAGGTATACAGCGCGAAGTCTCCGTGCTGATCCGACCCGTACGTGACCAATCCGTTGTCCACGCTGGGGACCACCGTGGCGAGCATCGGCTCGAAGTCGGTGATCGAGGAAGGCGCGTACTTGATCAGGCCTTCGTACATCTGCAGCAGCTGCAGACCACTCGACGTGTCATACGCGTTGACGGGATCCAAGCTGACTGCTTCCGAGATCGCGCCGATCCGCAATGTCTCCGGATACGGAACTTGACCGACTGCACACAGACCGACTCCGACCAACAAGAGCGTGAGGAGTAGCAGCGACTTTCGCATGAGTCAACCTCCTACATGGCTGAACCACAAACTTTTGGTGGAGAAAGGATCGGTCGCTGCCCGACACCCCGTGGGTCGAAACGACTCACCGGGTCGAACCTTCTCCTAACCCCCCACCCCGTGCTTCACAAACTGCCCTAGTGGAGAGCGAGCGGATTCTACTACGGAGCGAATCGGGGTTCAACCTGGATCGGAGCTGTCCGGTGGATGAGGCGAGGAAGCGTGCGGGACGCGATCGGGCATGCCATCTCTCCTCGGTGGAGCCATGCGGCAGCCGCTGCGCGTTCCGCGGCCGATGGAATCGCCTTGCAGGAGAGGACGACAAGGTGGATCCTTGTTGGAGTCCCGTATCGGTGTTGAAGTGCTCGTTGGTGCGGCCGCAAGCGCGACCGGCAGAAGGAGGGCGTACGGATGGAAGCGACGAGCCTGGTGAGCCTGAGTGCGATCTCTTCCGAGGATCTGTGGGAGCTATTGGAGACGGCCAAGCATCTGAAGTCGGAGCACCGCGCGGGGATCCGGCACGAGGTGTTGGCGGGCAAGGCGCTGGCGATGATCTTCCAGAAGCCGTCGTTGCGGACGCGGGTCTCATTCGAGACCGGCATGGGGCAGCTCGGGGGGCACGCGATCTACCTCGGCCCCGAGGACATCAAGCTCGGCAAGAGGGAGACCACGGAGGACATCGCCCTGAACCTGTCCCGGTACGTCGACGGGATCATGGCGCGCGTGTTCGAGCACCGGACGATCGCGGAGCTGGCCGAGCACGCGAGCGTGCCCGTGATCAACGGCCTCTGCGACACCTACCATCCGTGTCAGGGATTGGCCGATCTGCTGACGATCTGGGAGAAGAAGCGACGATTCGAGGGGCTGACTCTGACGTTCATCGGGGACGGGAACAACGTCGCACATTCGTTGATCAACGGGTGCGCCAAGGTCGGGATGAGCTTCCGGATTGCGTGCCCCGTGGGGTTCGAGCCGAACGCCGAGATCGTCGACGCCGCACGGGAGGTCGGGGGGCGCATCGAGATCGGGCACGATCCGCGGGAGGCCGCGGCCGGAGCCGACGTCGTCTACACCGATGTCTGGGTCAGTATGGGCCAGGAGGACTCGGCGGCCTCGAAGCAAAACGCATTCGACGGGTTCACGATCGACGAGGAGGTCCTGGGTGTGGCCAAGCGCGATGCGATCGTTCTACACTGCCTTCCGGCGCACTACGACGAGGAGATCACGTACGAGGCGTCCCGCAGCCCGGGAAGCGCGATCTTCGACCAGGCGGAGAATCGGCTTCATGCTCAGAAGGCGGTCATGGCCCTGCTGATGGCCTGAAGGAGGCGCGATGAGCGTTCGGATCGGATCGGAGGGCAAAGGGGACTGCACCGTCGAGATCCTCTCGGATCGCAGCGCCGGCGTCGAGGTGGAGACGAAGACCCCCGAGCTCCTCGAGGACGGCCTCCGTTCGGTCGTCGGGGAGACGCTCTCGGCGATCGGGGCGGACTCGACGGCCGTCCGCGTGACCGACCTCGGCGCGCTCGACTACGTGATCGCCGCGAGGATCGAGGCGGCGATTCGGGCGTCCGATCCGGGTCGTCCGGAGTTGCCTCCCTCCGTGGTCGGTCGGGAGGCGTCCGAGCGGGATCGGCCGCGACGCAGCCGCTTGTACGCGCCCGGGAATCAGCCGCGCCTGTTGGTGGGTATCGAGATCCACGGCGCCGACTGCGTCCTGCTCGACCTCGAGGACTCGGTTCCCCTGGCGGAGAAGCCGGCGGCGAGGATCCTGGTGAAGCACCTGCTGGCGACGATTCGATTCCCGGACGAGGTCTGGGTGCGGATCAACCCGCTCGATGGGGGTGGGCGGGAGGACGTCGCGGAGGTCCTGATCGGTCGGCCGCACGGGATCTGCCTGCCGAAGGCGGAGTCGGCCCGGGATGTTCTCGACCTGTGCGAGCTGCTGTCTCGGGTCGAATCGGAGCGCGGGATCGACGGGGGGACAACGTGGATCATGCCGATCCTCGAGACGGCGAGCGGCGTACTGCACAGCGAGGAGATCGCCGCAGCGTCCGAACGGGTGGTGATGCTCACCTTCGGGGCGGAGGACTACACGCGGGACGTCGGCGCACGGCGGACGTGGGACGCCTTGCTGTTCGCCCGCTCGCGGATCGTCGCGGCGGCGGCGGCGGCGGGGACGCAGGCGTCGGACACGGTGTACGCTGATGTGGACGACGAAGCCGGGTTGATCGAGGAGGCGAGGCGGGCGCGCGAGCTGGGATTCGACGGAAAGGCTGCGATCAACCCGCGCCAGATCGAATCGATCCATCGGGCGTTCTCGCCGACCTCCGAGGACCTCGAGCGGGCGCGGGCGATCGTCGAGGCGGCGCGCCAGGCAGAGAAAAAGGGGCTCGGCGCCGTCGCCCTCGACGGGCGGATGGTCGACCGGCCGGTCCTCGACCGGGCGCTGCGCCTGATCAAGTACGCCGACCGGCTGACGAAGGGGGGCGGGCGCGATGCGTAACGCTGTCGATCGGGAGATCCCCGAGCGGATCGGAAGCTGGACCGTGAAGCCTTTCGAGGGCGCGTTCGCCACCTCGAGGACCGGGTCGAAGGCGGCCCGCGTCCAGAAGAGCGCCCCGCAGCGAGAGAACAAGGTCCTTCCGACGGTCGAGGCAGCGATCGAGGCATGCGGCCTATCGGACGGGATGACGATCTCGTTCCACCACTCGTTCCGGGAGGGAGACCGCGTCGTCAACCGGGTCGTCGACGCGTGCGCGCGCATGGGAATCCGGGATCTCCGTCTGGTTCCGACCGCCGTCTTCCCCGTCCACGAGCCGCTGATCGAGCACATCCGCTCGGGTGTCGTCACGCGGATCGAGGGGTCGATGAACGGTCCCATTGGGGCGTTCGTGAGCCAGGGAGGGAAACTCGCCGAGCCGGCGGTCCTCCGTTCCCACGGCGGCCGATGGCGGGCCATCGAAGCGGGGGACGTCGACATCGACGTGGCGTTCATCGCGGCGCCGCAGACCGATCCGTACGGAAACGCGACCGGGGTTCGGGGGATGACCCCATGCGGACCGATCAGCTTCTCGACCGTCGACGCGCAGTACGCGCGCCACACGGTCGTCATCACCAACGATCTGCAGCCGTATCCCGTCTATCCGATGGAGATCCAACAGGGGTGGACCGACTGGGTCGTCGAAGTGGACGAGATCGGCGATCCGGAGCACATCGCCTCGGGCACGCTGCAGTTGACGCGATCGCCGACGAACCTGCGGATCGCCCGACTGACCGCCGACGCGGTCGCCGCGTCCGAGGCGTTCGTCGACGGATTCAGCTTCCAGGGGGGCGCAGGTGGGATCTCGCTTGCGGCGACGAAGTTCATCGGGGACGCGATGGAGAGCGCGGGGATCATCGGCTCGTTCGGGATGGGCGGCGGGACGAGGCTTCTCGTCGACCTGCTTCATCGTGGCCAGATCCGCGCGATCCTCGACGGGCAAGCGTTCGACCTCGACGCGATCGCGTCCCTCCGCGACGATCCAGCGCACGTGATCATCGATCCGGGCTTGTACGCCAACTACGATTCCCGCGGCTGCGCGACGTACAAGCTGGACGCGGCCTTCCTCGGGGCGACCGAGGTCGATGTCGACTTCAACGTGAACGTCAACACCCACTCCGACGGGCAGCTCCTCCACGGGATCGGCGGGCACCAGGACGTCGCCGCCGGCGCGGGGATGACGCTAATCACGGTGCCGTCACTTCGCGGTCGGCTGCCGATGATCCTCGATCGGGTGACGACGGTGACGACGCCGGGCGAGGTGATCGACGTGATCGTGACCGAACGGGGGATCGCAGTGAACCCGCGGCGCGACGACCTCAAGGGCCGCTTCCTGGCCGCCGGGCTCCCGGTGAAGACGCTGAAGGAGATCCGGGCGGAGGTCGAGCGACTGATCCGACCGGCTCGCAAGCCGGTGTTCGGAGACGAGATCGTCGCGGCGATCGAGTGGCGCGACGGGACGGTCATCGACGTCGTACGAAAGGTGGAAGGATGGGCGTGAGAGAGGAGCTGCTCAAGCTGCTGCCGGAAATCGAGTGGATCGAGGACGCGGACCTGCGCGAGAAGGTCGTCGCAACGTGGATCGACGGCCTCGAGCGGGGCGGATGGACGGTGGCGGACGTCGATCGGATGCCGTTCACGTTGGCCAAGAAGGTGACCTCCAGCTTCGCCAAGCACGTGCGCAGCGTGACGCGGATCTGCGCGTTCGTCGCGGACACGTTCGACGAGATCTACGGCGGGGGCGACCTGAAGCTCGACAAAGACCTCCTTCTTGCCGGCGCGCTGCTCCACGACGTCGGGAAGCTCGTCGAGATGGAGGAGGAGGACGGGGCGTTTCGGAAGAGCGCCGCGGGAAAGCTGGTCCGGCACGCGTTCTCCGGTGTAGCGCTCGCCGACGCCCACGGTCTGCCCGCCGAGGTGCAGCACATGATCGGGACCCACTCGAAGGAAGGGGATCCGTTCAAGCGGACACCCGAGTCGGTGATCCTGCATCTGGCCGACTTCATGAACTTCGATCCGATCGAGGGGTGAGCGACGATGCGGATGACGTTTGCGCAGAAGATCCTCGCCGCGAAGGCGGGACTCGACCGGGTGGAGGTCGGGCAGATCGTCGAGATCGAGCCCGACATCTGCCTGTCGCATGACAACACAGCGGCAATCGCGAAGATGTTCGCGAAGATCGGCGTCGACCGGGTGAAGGATCCGGACAAGTTCGTTATCGTCCTCGACCACATCGTGCCGGCGGCGGAAGCGAAGTACGCCCAGAATCACAAGGAGATCCGCGAGTTCGTGGCGGGAAACGGGATCCGGCGCTTCTACGACGTGGGGGTGGGGATCTGTCACCAGGTCCTGCCGGAGAAGGGGTTCGCCCTTCCAGGTCGGCTGATCCTCGGCTCGGACTCGCATACGACGACCTACGGCGCCTTCGGCGCGTTCTCCGCGGGGATCGGGCGATCGGAGACCGCGGCGCTGTACGCGACGTCGAGGATCTGGCTGAAGACCCCGGCGACCTTCAAGATGGTGGTGAACGGAAGGTTGACCGACCCGGTGACGGCGAAGGACCTGATCCTGCACATCATCGGAACGATCGGGGCCGACGGGGCGCTGTACAAATCGGTCGAGTACACCGGGGAGGCGATCGAGGCGATGAGCCTCGGATCGCGGATGGTCCTGTGCAACATGGCGGTCGAGATGGGCGCGAAGAACGCCTACTGCGCCCCCGACGGCAAGGTGTATGCGTTCCTCGAGTCGCGGGCCGAGACCGAGTACACGCCCGTGTTCCCCGACGGCGACGCGCAGTACGAGCAGGTGCTCGAGTTCGACGCAGCGTCGCTCGAACCGCAGGTCGCCAAGCCTCATACCGTGGACAACGTGTCGCCGATAGGAGACGTGGCGGGTACGCCGATTCAGCAAGGGTTGCTGGGCACATGCACGAACGGCCGGATGGAGGATCTGCGATTGGCGGCGAAGATCCTCTCCGGGCGAAAGGTTGCGAACGGCGTCCGGCTGCTGATCCTGCCGGCGTCGCAGGAGATCCTCCTCGACGCGCTCCGCGAGGGCCTGATCGACACGCTGGTCAAGGCCGGCGCACTCCTGCTGAATCCCGGCTGCGGCCCGTGCCTCGGCGCGCACCAGGGCGTCCTCGCGCCGGGGGAGGCGTGCTTGTCGACGGCGAATCGGAACTTCAAGGGGCGGATGGGATCCCCGGACTCCGACATCTACCTCGGCTCGCCCGCGACCGTCGCGGCGTCGGTCGTCACCGGCGTGATCACCGATCCGCGCGAGTTCTTCTAGGGAAGGGTGCGCTCTCGCTAAGAAACAGGAGATGACGAACGAAGGGCGTCAACGAAGAGCCAACACCCAAGACACCCAAGGGCATCTCTCGCAGAGCCGCAGAGAACGCAGAGTGAACCGAGGAGCAGAGAAGCAAGGCCGGGGAAGGACATGAGGAGGTTGAAGGAGTTGCCGAGAGGCGAGGCTCATTATGGGTTTGCGTTGCCCCCTTCGTGTCCGTCATGGTTGGTTTCGTGCTGTCCACTCTCCGCGCCCTCTGCGCCTCTGCGAGAGAGATTCTGAGGTTGGAGGAGGAATGAAGACAGGCAAGGTCTGGAAGTACGGCGATGATGTGAACACCGACGTGATCTTCCCCGGGAAGTACACCTACCAGCCGATGGAGCCGTCGGAGATGGCCGAGCACGCGATGGAGGATCTCGATCCGGACTTCGCGAAGAACGTGAAGCCGGGTGACGTCATCGTGGCCGGGAAGAACTTCGGCTGCGGTTCGTCGCGAGAGCAGGCGGCGACCTGCCTCAAAGCGGCGGGCGTCGCCGCGGTCGTCGCTCCGTCCTTCTCGCGGATCTTCTTCCGCAACGCGATCAACGGCGGCCTCCCGGTGATCGAACTGCCGCGCGGGACCGACTTGATCGAGTCCGGCGACGAGATCGGGATCGACTTCGAGTCCGGCATCGTCGAGCACGAGGGGAGAAGCTACTCGTTCCCGCCGCTCCCGCCCGAGGTGCTCGCCATCCTCGAGGACGGAGGTCTCATTCCCCACGTGAAGAAGGTGCTCTCGACGAGAACATCGGGCTGATCGACTGGGCCGTTATTCGCGGCTTCCGTGAAACGTGATGCGGTCCGAGACGACCCACGCGCCGTCGTCGGTGGGAGTGACCTCCCGTACGACGACCTGTCGATCCTGCTCGCGACGGATCTGTGGGCCTCCGAATTGGAAGAGCCTTTCGTTGACCGATACGAAGCAGAGATCGGCCGCGGCTTCCGGTAGACGCCCGATGATCTCGCATTCGATCGCGCTTCCGTCAGGGTCGATCCGGACGATCTCGTTGAGGAATTGGTCGCCCTTGCCGCCAAAGACGAGGATCCGACCGTCGAGAACCTGGGCGGCCGGCCGCGAGCGGGGCGACGCGAGCTGGCCGGTCCGGACGACCTCCCCGCTGGCCGGGTCGAACTCGACGATCTCGCCGACGTACTCTCCATCCCATCCGCCGATCACGTACAGCCGGTCCTGATGTGCGACGAGGCTCGCGCTCTCCCGTGGGGTCGGTAGACGACCGACGATCCGGGTTTGCCCTGTCTTCGGGTCGAATTCGACGATCTCATCGAGGCGATCCGCTCCGTTCCACCCCCCTGCGCTGTACAGCATTCCGTTCCATCCCGTGACGCCGTTCAGCCCCCTCGGCGAGGGCAGTTCCCCCACACGGGCGACGTTCCCGCTGTCCGGATCAATCCGGAGGATGCCGGCCTGGTACGTGTCTTCCTCATGTGCGAACCCTCCCACCACGTACAGTGCCCCGTCGAGCGCCGCGACCGGCGGGTAGAGGGTGCTCCAGGGAAGGCGAGCCGCCAATCGTACGGTTCGGTCGGTCAGATCGAGTTCCAGCACCTCGTCGAGCAGCCCCTCGTCCGCGACACGGCTGGTGCCGCCCACCACGTAGGCCCGGTCGCCAATGGGCGCGACGCCGATCTGCTCCCGCGCAATCCACGGTTGCTGGATGATCGTTCGCCCGAAGTAGAACACGGCCACGGCCGCGATGGCGAGGATCGCGACGTAGAGGAGGACAATCCCGTTCTGGCTCCTCTCACGCAGCCGGCGTACGAGGTTGCACAGCCTCGCATGGTATCTCCTGGCTGATGGATTCCCTTGGGAGGGGTGAGATCGTTCCACGTCTGTACGCTCCTTCCCTCCGATGCACTTCTCGGAAGGTGTTCTGGACGCCCCCCGCGGTCGCTATGCCGGCTCTCCCGGTGGGCGACCTCACCGTGTCTCGACAAAGGGTACTGAATCGGCGCCCGGCGTCCAGCGCCCCCGGATCGGCCCACGGCGACGTGTCGAGAGCCCGGAGCGCCGCGCGATCGTCGGAGTGCGAGCTCGATCCTCGAGATCCCTCGATCGCCTTCAAGGACGGGCGTGCAGACTGCCACAACTCAGTTCGCCTCGGCGGCTCGAAAGGCTTCTCTTCGGGCTTCTCTTGTCCAGCCTACGCGCTTCCGTGCACATCTCAGTCGGTTGAGTACGCGACCAGGGGGCCCGGAGGGCGGGAGCAATCGGTGCCGTCGGGCCGCCTGAAGCTGTTCCTCGTGCCGATCCTGAATCCATCGTGCGACTTCCAGTTCGGTCAGCATTCTCTCTCACCTCAGCTTGTATGACGCTGGGGTGCGGCGAGGTGTTGACCCGGCCGTAACGGCCTCCGGCGTCCGGGCGGATGCGGGGGTGGGACGCGCGAGGCGCGAAGCTTGACGAGCGCGCGGGGATCGGCACACTCAGTGGGCCGGGTCACGGCCCGGAGACAAGACGACGACCAGGAGGAGGATGCGCATGCCGGAATTCGGAACAGCGTTCTCGGGATTGGCCAACGATCGCAAGCTGACGCATGAGGAGCTCGTCCGGGCGATTCGGTTCATGATCGCCGCCGAGTACGAGGCGATTCAGCTGTACATGCAGCTCACCGAATCGACGGACAACGAGCTGGCGATCGAAGTCCTCAAGGACATCGCCGACGAGGAGCGCGTGCACGCTGGGGAGTTGCTGCGGCTTCTTCGCGAGCTGGCGCCCGACGAGGAGTCGTTCTACGCCGAGGGAGCGGAGGAGGTCGAAGAGGAGATCGGAAAGGGCGGGTAGGACGTCGCTCGGAGACGCTGCCCCGCCCGAAGAGGCGGGGCGAATCAGTCGACCGGGGGCCTGATCTGACAGGCGGGGCAGTCCGGATTCGCAAGCCCCCAGGCCCTGAGGATCCCGTCTTCGAACTGCAGCACGACGAGGCCGAATCGAGCGGTTCGGTAGGCCCAGTCCTCCCGTGTCGAATCCTCGCCCAGCGGGCGGTCCACCGACCTCGGGTCCCCCCGGCCGGCCAGGATCATCTCCTGCGTCATCCCGATCCAGATGTCGCCGCGGGCGAGCTTCTCGCAGACGTTCCGACCCCACACCGAGTGGTTCGCCAAGCAGTCCTTCACGTCGCGATCGTACTGCGCGGCCAGGCTGAGCGCGATCGGCGGGGCGTCGGGCGCGACGACCGGCCTGAGAAGGATCGCGGTCAGGCCGATCGCAACGACGAGAAAGAAGAACGGCATGCTGCGAAGCGTCATCGACCTTCCTTCCTGTTGGGGGAATCTTACCCGCGCCCCCAAAGAGGGCCAACAGCTTGCGCGGGCCGGACCAGTCCAGCTGAGGCCTGCGGGCACCGGAACCGCCTTCTGAAATGCATCGTTCACACGTCCATGACTAGCGCGAAGCTCCTGAGGACAAGATGGCTGAAGCTCGGTTGGATTGGGCAGTACCTCAAGCACCACAGTGCAGCGTTCTGTCTACACTCCGACCCGCAGACCACAAACGGCCTATGCGCCTATGTCACCGGAAGTCAGTATGTCACGTGTCCAAGGACCATGTCAAGGGAGATCGCGCATCGTACGTGCCTACAGAGAGAAGGGGTTCCGGAATCCGCAAGTCGTTCCCCCCCTGCATTAACTGCTTTTTCCGACCCCGAAATGGCCAGGAACTTCGGGCTAAAGCTTGACAGGCATGTCAAGGATACCCATTCCTCGTCGATCAGGAGGAGCGGCGACCGACGCGGACAAGCGGCTACGCTTTGCGGAGCGTTTCGGGTTTCGCCTGGCGGAGGAACACACGATGCCCCACATGACGGGGCGCGTGGTGGGGAGCCTTCTGGTGACCATGGAATCGGAGCGATCGATCGACAGCCTGTCGGAGGAGGTTCGAGCGAGTGGAGGAGCGATCAGCATGGCGATCAAGGACCTGTCGCGATTGGGATGGGGGGGAGAAGGTCAGCCTCGCGGCACCGGCGGGGAGGATTCTCGAGCGCGGTGGCCCCCGTCTCACGGCCCGTGGGGCCGCCGGCGCGCTTCTGGTGGGTCCGGAGGGCGTCGTCTCGCTCGGCGGCCGATCGGGCGGCTCGGTCCGTCGGTCGATCGTCTCCGGCGGCGGGGGATGGTCGAACGCGGCGCGTCTCGCTGATCTTCCCCGGAGGCGGAGCGGACGGGGCTTGGTATCGAAGATTGGGCCTGTTGGTGGCGGGGGTCCTTCGCGGGGGCGCATCCGGCGACGTCCGCCTCGTTCCTATGCGCGAGGAGAACAGCTCGGACCTCCGCGTGTACCGCGCCCTGTCGCGACTGGGCCGACGTCGTGTGCGCCGCCCTCCGATCCGCATGGTGGTCCGAAATCCGGAGCCCTTGTCTCGCCTCGTTTCGGACCGTCCTCCGAACCGCGGGAGATCCTGGACGCGCTGCGGGAACGCTACGACACCTCGTTCCTTTGAGGTGGCGCCGGCAAACAGGCCCAACGTGAGGTGGCCGTACGCCGGATCCAGCGCAATTCGCCGGACGAACCAAGAGGCGACATCGAAGCCGACCGCCAAGAGGGGACGAAAGCCCGCCTTCGGTTCGTCCGAAACAGCATGTCGTCGCTGCTGCCGAACACGAAGACGGACACAGCAGCCCCCAGGAACAGCAAGCCGACCAACAGATCCCTGACGACGTTCGGCATGTTCTCCTCCCTTTCTCGGAGTTGTCGGATGATAGCCGTTCACGGTTCCTCTTCCCGAGACGTTCCCGCAACGGATCGCCGGTACAATCGCTTCCGCAGCGTCGGCAGGTATCGTTTCCGGAACCTCTTTAGGAAGGAGCCGCGATGCGTCAAACAAGGGGAGCTGTGGCGACGACCCTGACGATCGCGTGGATGGTGGCGCTTGGCGGCGCAGGTCAGCAGCCGATCGGTCCGCTAGCAGCGTTCGAACCGCTCGTCGGGACGTCCTGGATTGGCCGGTTCGCGAGCTCGCCGGCGCCGCCGTTCGATCATTGGATCGCGTGGAGCACCCTTCTCGGCGGACAGGGGGTGCAGTGGTCGAAGCGTGTGGAGCAGATGGGCTTCTCGATGGAGACCTTCTTCTACTGGGACGGCGAGCTGGACGCGATCGCGTTCATACAGCTCGCCAGCAACGGGATCCACGGCAAGGGCGTCGTAGAGATCACGGACGGCGGGTTCGCACTCGTCGGGATCGCGATGCAGCCGACGGGCATCGTGTCCTTCCGACAGACGTTCGAACGTCTGTCGGAAGGGGTCCTCGAGGATCGGTACTTCCGACGGACGGGGGACGGTTGGTTGACCGAGCACGTGATCGTCTACCGCTTGGACCTGAGCGAGTGAGCTGGGACGGTCTCCGGGGCGATCCAACACGCGCCTCGGACCGGCGGCTGCTCGAGGAGAACGCTCCACAACCGCCGGAGAGGCGCGCACGATGGTCCGAACACAAGGTGAATTCCTGATCTCGAATTCTCCGACTCCCGAGGAGATCACGCGGATTCGGGAGGAAGTCGACCGGTTCAACCAGGTCGCGACCGATGGCCGATTCTACTTCCCGGGCACCGAGGATTCGGGGCTCGCGTTCGATCTCGCGGTGCGAGATCCCTCCGGAACCATCGTCGGCGGGATCAACGTCAGTTCGATCCTCGGTGTGATGTGGCTCGAGGTACTGTGGATCGCCGAGCCGTACCGCCGCCGGGGGCTGGCCGGGTGGCTGGTCCTGGAGGCGGAGCGTGCCGCTTACGAACGCGGCTGCGTCGGCGCCGGTACCTGGACCTTCGACTGGCAGGGGGCCGACTTCTATCCGAGGATCGGCTATGCGTTGCGGGGGATATACGACGGCTATCCGGCCGGGATGACAGAGCACGTCTTGACGAAGCGGTTGCCGAGTCCGCGAACGGTCCGCAACGACGCCGCGCGCCGCGTGGAGCGAAGCCTGCGGGACGGGTTCACCCTTGTCGATGAGCCGACCGAGGAGGAGATGAGCGTCGTCCGTGACGGTCTCGAAGCGTACTGCGTCGCCCGCGGAGGCGACAAGCGGAAGGATTCGGGCTACCGCATCCACCTGGTCCTTCGGGATCGGCGTACGGACTTCGCGGGCGGTCTGGTCGCGAGGACGGAGATGCGGGCCCTGGTCCTCGAGGAGCTGTGGATCGACGGAAGGCACCGGGGTCGCGGGCTCGGCCGGGGACTCGTAACCGAGGCGGAGCGGACCGCCCGCAGCCATGGATGCATCGGCGCCCAGGGATGCTGTCTCTGCTTCCAGTCGCCCGCCTTCTTCCGGCGGCTTGGTTACGAGACGTTCGGGACGGTGGACGTGTATCCCGACGGCTACACGGAGGAGCTGCTGATCAAGCGGTTCGACGGCTCCCGCCCCTCGCCGGGAGCGACTTGACACCGGGCCGACCCGGCGCTACGGCCGGAGCTTGGCCTGGAGGGCGGCTTCGACGCTCGACGGAACGAACGTCGACACGTCCCCGCCGTACGTGCAGACCTCCTTGACCATCGACGAGGCGAGAAAGCTGTACTTGCCTGCGGTCATGAAGAAGACGGACTCGAACTCGGGGGCCAGGTCGCGGTTGGTGAGGGCCATCTGGAACTCGTACTCGAAGTCGGAGTTGGCGCGCAGGCCACGCACGATCGCGTCCGCGCCGTGCTCGCGAGCACAGTCGACGAGCAGCCCGTCGTAGCTGATCACCTCGATCCCGTTGACTCCTTCCTCGGCGAGCGCCGATCGAGTGATCGCCAAGCGTTCCTCCACGGTGAACAGCGGGCTCTTGTGCGGGTTGGCGACGACCGCCACGTACAGCTTCGCGAACAGTTTCCGCGCTCGACGGACGATGTCGATGTGCCCGTAGGTGATTGGATCGAAGCTCCCGGGATAGATGGCGATGGCCATAGCGCCCCTATGGTAGCAAGGGCGCGGCCCACCGGCAATGCGTCATGGGGCTGGACCGACGGTGGTCAGGTTCATCGCGTCGGGACGAAGGTAGGTCTCGATCACGCGCTGCGCCTTGTCGCCGTCGACGCGATTCAGGCGGGCGAGCAGATCGTCGGGCGAGAGGATGTCGCGGTCGTGCATGGCGGCCGTCCCCAGCCGGGCGGCGCGGTTGCCGTTCGTCTCCAGGCCGAGGATCAGATGCCCGCGCAGCTTGGACTTCGCCAGTTCCAGCTCGTCCTCGGGGATCGGCTCGGCTCGGAGCCGCTCGAGTTCGGAGGAGACGAGGTCGACGACCCGCGCGACCGTCGGCGGCGCGACCCCGGCGTACGTCGTCCAGAGGCCGCAATCCGAGTAACAGGTCAGGTGGCTCGTCACCGCGTACGCCAGGCCGCGATCCTCCCGGATCGATCGGAAGAGCCGCGAGCTCGGGCCGTCGCCGAGCACCGAATTGACGACCTCGAGGGGGAAGCGATCATCGTCGGAGGAATCCGGTCCCGCGAGTCCGAAGTAGACGTGCGTCTGGCCGGTCGGCCGCTCGTGGTGGACGCGGTCCGGGTGGAAGGCTGCCCGCGTGCGGGGTCCGGTCATCGTCTCGACCGGCCTGGCGATCGCGAACAGCTCGGCAGCACGATCGACGAGCCGCTGCGCGTCGACGGCGCCGCACGCCACGAGCACGGCATTCCCGGGACGGTAGTACGTCGCGTGATGGGACGCGACGGATTCTCTCGTCGCCTGAACGATCGCATCCTGCGTTCCGAGGACCGAATGTGCCAGCGGGTGTCCCCCGTTCCACAACCCGGCGGCGAACAGGTCGTACGCCGACTGCTCCGGATCGTCGAGGTGCCCCCGGATCTCCTCCAGGACGACGTTTCGCTCCAGCTCGATCTGGTCGTCGTTGAATCGGGGACGCAGGACGAGGTCGGAGAGAACGTCGACCGCCGTGAAGAGCCCGTCGGAAGGGACGTCGGCGTAGTAGAACGTCGACTCCTTCCCGGTGGCCGCGTTCAAGTGTCCGCCGACCTCGTCGATCTCGCGGGCGATGGCGACGGCGGACCGCCGCTCGGTTCCCTTGAAGACGAGATGCTCGATGAAGTGGGCGGTCCCCGGCCCGTCGGCCGGGTCGTCGCGGCTTCCCGCTCGGACCCACACCCCGACGCTCACCGAGCGGGACTGCGGAACCTCTTCGACGAGGATCCGCAGCCCATTCTCGAGGATCGCTTCGTACGCGCCCTCGTACAGCCGCCCTACTACCAACGATCCTCGAATTTCGGAGGCGGGGCGTCCTCCTTCTCGGGCTCCTTGTCCCGCGGCGCGCCGGCCTGACCGGCGGCCTCCGGCTCCGCTTCCGGTTCCTCCTCGGAGGCTCGATCGGCCTCCTCCTGCGACGTCTCGTCGGGGGCGACCCGGCGGAGCTTGTACCGGCCGCGATCGTCGACGTTCATCACCTCGACGGTGACCTTGTCGCCGCTCTTGACAACGTCGGTGACGCGGCGCACGTACTCGTCGGACAGCGCCGAGATATGGATCAGGCCGGTGACTTCCGGTGTCAGTTCGACGAACGCCCCGTAGTCGGTGGTGTTGGTGACGACGCCCTCGATAATGTCTCCCTCGTGAACCTCGCGGGAAGGGGCGCTCGGCTTCTCCTTCGCCGGTGGGCCGCCCTTCCGTCCCCGGTCCCTGCGCGGTTTCCGATCCCGCTCCCCGCGCCCGGAGTCCTCTCCCTCGGGGGCGACCCGCTTGAGGTCGGGGCGCCCCATCTTGTCGGTACCGATGACCTCGATCGTGATCTCGTCCCCCGGCTTGACGTAGTCGGAGACGTTGTCGACGAATCCGTCGGCGAGGTTCGATACGTGAACGAGTCCTTCGCCGCCTCCCTTGAGTTCGACGAACGCGCCGAAGTCGACGATCCGGGTGACCTTTGTGGTGAAGACGGTCCCTTCCTCCAGCTCGGCGGTGAGGTCTTCGATCCATCCCTTGGCGGCGTCGACCGCGGCGGCGTCGACCGCGGCGATCTTCACCGTGCCGTCGTCGTCGATGTCGATCTCCGCTCCGGTCTCTTCAATGATCTGACGGATCATCTTGCCTCCCGGCCCGATGACGAGCCCGATCTTGTCGGTCGGGATGGTGATCGTGACCAGCTTGGGCGCGAACGGAGACAGCTCCTTTCGCGGCTCGCGAATCGCCCGCTCCATCTCGTCCAGGATCGCCAGCCGGGCCCGGCGGGCCTGCTCGAGCGCTTCGCGCAACGTCTGACTCTCGATTCCTCCGACTTTCACGTCGAGCTGGAAGCCGGTGACGCCGTCTCGCGTGCCGACGACCTTGAAGTCCATGTCGCCGTGGTGATCCTCGGCCCCCTGGATGTCGGTGAGGATCACTCGACGGCCGGCCGGCGCGTCTTCGATCATCCCCATCGCGATCCCGGCGGCCGGTTTCTTGATCGGCACGCCTGCGTCCATCATCGCCAGGGAGGCGCTACAGACCGTCGCCATCGACGACGATCCGTTCGACTCGAGGATCTCGGAGACGATCCGGATCACGTACGGGAACTCCTCCTCGTCCGGCAGGATGCACTTCAGCGAGTTCTCCGCCAGATACCCGTGGCCGATCGAACGCCGACTCGGCGAGCCGATCCGGCGGACCTCGCCGACCGAGTACGGCGGGAAATTGTAATGAAGCATGAACCGCTTGCGCCCTTCGGACATCATCTGGTCGATGATCTGCTCGTCGCCTCGGGCGGCGCCGAGGGTGATGATGCCGAGGCTCTGCGTCTCCCCGCGGGTGAACAGGGACGAGCCGTGGGTCCTCGGGAGGACGCCGACGCGGCAGCTGATCGGGCGGATCTCTTCCGGCCTTCGACCGTCGAGCCGCACGCCGCGCTCGAGGATCTCCTGACGCATGTACTCCTCGAGGAGCGATTCGACCGCCTCCCCGATCTCCGCGGTCAGCGCGGCGGCCTCCTCCTCGGTGAGCGATGGGCTCACGACCGTCTCAGCGGCCCTTTCCTTCAGGCGCTCGACGAAGTCGCCGCGTTCTTTTTTCGTCTGGGTAGAATGGATCGCCGAGAAGTCCGACCAGATGATCTGTCGGACGCGGTCGACGAGCCCTGCGGTTCCCTCCGCTTCCTGTGCGACGAACTCCGTCTTGACCGGGTTCACCTGCGCGATGAACCGCTCCTGGAGCGCGATGAGGTCACGGATCGAGGCGTGGGCCGTCTCGATCGCTTTGACGACCTCGGTTTCCGACAGCTCGTCCATCATCCCCTCGACCATCGTCACGGCGTCCTTCGTCCCGGCGACGGTGATTTCGACTCCCGTCTCGTCAATCGTGTCCGCGTTCGGATCGAGGAC
>Ga0180434_10003054_pt1 | contig 21589 bp, 14 predicted proteins | sample SS_ome_7_FD_132453 | JGI IMG/M metagenome (GOLD analysis project Ga0180434, IMG submission 132453) | Hypersaline lake sediment archaeal communities from the Salton Sea, California, USA - SS_1_D_2 metaG | ecosystem: Environmental > Aquatic > Non-marine Saline and Alkaline > Hypersaline >...
ATCGAACCCTTTCGCCAAAAACATCGTCGCGTATCATTGCTGGTAGTCGATGATTTGGAGCGATTAGCCGACAAGGAGCCGGCTCAAATTGAACTCCTCCACACGCTGGACACAGTCACTCGGTTTGGCGGTTGGGCCGTTGTGACTTGCAAGCTGCCGCCCGGCCAATTACCCATGATCGCGCCGCGGCTGCAAGATCGGCTGTGCTCTGGTTTGTGTATCTCGCTGCAGCCCCCCAGTCTGAGTGCGCGTCTTGCGTTGCTGGAACAGTTAGCAGCCAGTGAAAATATTTCGCTGCCGCCGGCCGCCGCCCAAATGCTAGCCGAAAGCATGGCAACGACGGCTCGTGAATTGCGAGGTGCCCTGCTACAGCTAAAAATAACTTCCCAAATACATGACTCCCCGATCGACCGAGCGGCGGTGAAACGCTATCTCGAACAAAGAGGCGAGACATCCTCACCAACGATACGCAACATCGCAATCGTCACAGCACGTTTCTTCTCGCTAACACTGGCCGACCTACGGAGTTCGTCGCGTCGCCGGGCGGTAGTTACCGCGAGGAATGTGGCAATGTATCTCACCAGAAAAATGACCGCTGAAAGCTTTGCCCAAATCGGTGAGTATTTTGGCGGTCGCGACCACACAACCGTGCTACACGGTTGTCGACAAATCAACGCTTTAATCATCTCGGATGCAACAATTCGCCAGTCTGTGGAGGTGTTAAATACTAAGTTTGCCGTCTAACATTACGCCTGTGGAAAACCTGTTTTTTCAGTGTCGTGTATCGTGGAAAACCGCCTCGTTACGAACATCGCCTATTGTCTGTGCTCGTCGTGCCTGGATACGGACGCGCCGACGACCCTCGCTTGACGTCGAACTGACAAGTTATCCTCTCAACCCAATGGGTGGTTGGTGTCGCCCTTTTCTCGCAAAACAAGACTAAAACTCCGTCGTCGTATCGCCCATCAACATTTTGGTGTCCTGTATAAATACTACTACTGTAAATAAACATTAGAAAGAAACTATCGGATCCTGGGATTCCTAAGGAAAGGTGAAAATGAATCAATGAGATTAAAATGTGACCGTGAACAAATGCTGCATGTCTTCCAGATAGCAGCAAGTGTTGCCCCGTCGCGAAGCCCCAAGCCGATCCTACAAAACGCTAAACTCAGCGCAACCGATGATGGCGTGGTGCTGATGGCTACGGATTTGGATGTTGGCATTCGGATTGACGCCGGAGGGTGTACAGTGGAGACCGCTGGCGACGTTTTATTGCCGATAGGGCGTTTCTTAGGCATTCTGCGGGAAAGTTCCGACGAGCAGTTGACCATCGAGTGGGATGGGGGGCGAACGAGAGTCTGGGGGCAGCGCAGCGAATTCCAACTGCCATCGGCAAACCCGGAGGAGTTTCCAACGGTTGAAGCTTTTCGGGCGGACAAGTACTACGAGCTGTCGACCAGATTCTTCAAGGAAGCGGTCCGCCGCACGGTGTTTGCGACCGACAGCGAGAGTACCCGATACGCGCTAGGCGGGGTACTGCTTGAGCTGGCTGGCAAGTCTATGACGGCGATTGCCACAGATGGACGCCGCCTTGCCAAACAAACCGGTCCTGGAGCGGCCTCCTCCCCCGAAGGTTCCGGCGAGCAGGCGGCAATTGTTCCCACGCGGGCCATGCAGTTGATGGATCGGGCGTTGACCAATCTTGAAGAGGATTTAGCACTTGCCGTCTGTGACAACGATGTGCTTTTGAAGAGCAGCAACACGACCATTTTTGCGAGGCTCGTTGAAGGCCGGTTTCCAAAATGGCGAGACGTTTTCCCGGCGAGCGATGCCAGTGCGGCTGTCGACCTGACGGTTGGCCCGTTTTTCTCCGCTGTCCGACAGGCAGCGATCGTTACCAGTGAGGAGCGACGTGGCGTCGATTTTAACTTTGGTGCTGGCAAAGTTACGTTGGCTGCTCACGGTGCTGAGCTTGGTGAATCACACATTGAGCTGCCAATCGCGTACGAGGGCCCGGAAATCCTCATTACGTTGGATCCCCGTTACCTGAGCGATTTCCTGAAGGTACTGGATCCTGATCAGACTTTTCGCTTGCAATTGCAGAATGCCGAAACGGCAGCCGTTTGTGAGACCGACGATGGCTACGCCTATGTCATTATGCCGTTAGCCAGGTCGAATGCGTGAGCAGCGGAGGAGAAATGCGATGAGAGGCAAACCGCAGCCAATAGGGGATGTATTAGCAGATTTGATGGCCAGACAAGGCTTTGCAAATGTTAAGATAGCGGTCGCCTATGAGAATGCCTGGCGAGAGGCCGTTGGGGAAATGGCGGCCGAGTATACGCGTGTCGGTGTGTTGCGTCGCGGCGCGTTGGAGGTGACAGTTGCAAACTCGGCGCTGTCGCAAGAGCTTTCTTTCCAGAAGGCGGCGATTGTCAAAAAATTAACTCTGTTGTTACCCGATCAGAAGATCAGGAATATTCGGTTCAAGGTCGGACGCATAGAATCATAACGGCGCTCCAACACTGGAGAGGAAAAGGGATACAGAAGCATGCGAGACACACTGCCCGAAAACGATCCGCGAAACAGCGAGGAAAACGGTACCCAGCAAAACGAGGAGTCAGTTAGTGCCGATTTGCCTGACTACCACCTCGACAGGACGGGGCCGGAAGACGTGGATTACGGCGCCGAACAGCTTGAACACTTGAGCGATCTGGAGCATGTGCGAGAGCGGCCGTCTATGTACATCGCCGATACGACGCTCCGGGGCCTGCACCATCTGGTTTACGAAGTTGTCGACAACTCGATCGACGAAGCGATGGGTGGGTTTGCTAAGGAGATCAGCGTCGTAATTAACAGCGATGGGTCGATGGTGGTCGAGGACGATGGTCGTGGAATTCCAGTGGAAGAGCACGCCGATTTGGGAATTTCAACATTGCAAGGGGTTATGACGGTGTTGAAATTTGGCGGGAAGTTTAAGCAGGGGGCCTATCAAACGTCTGGTGGGTTGCATGGTGTTGGGGTCACGGTTGTAAACTTCCTCTCCGAGTGGTGCGAAGTGGAGGTGCGGCGCGATGGACATGTCTACCAACAGGAATATGAGCGGGGCGTTCCGACGAGCGAGGTGCAGCGCATTGGGCGGAGCGACCGGGTCGGAACCAAGACGACGTTTAAGCCGGATCACCTCATCTTTCCAGACACTAAGTTCAAATACGACGTTTTGTACCGCCGACTCCAGGAATTAGCTTTCCTGAACCGTGGGGTGAAGATTACATTCCGCGACGAGCGGACAGATGAAGGCGAAACGTTCCAGTACGAGCGTGGTATTGTCGAGTTTGTCGAGTTTCTTAATCGGGCAAGCGAGCCGGTCCATCCAGAAGTGATCTATCTCTCAACGGAAAGTCAGGAGGTTGGCGTTGAGATAGCGATCCAGTATTCCGGCGAGTTTACCGAAAACGTGCACTCCTACGTGAACAACATCTGTACGACAGAGGGCGGCACGCATGTATCGGGATTTCGGGCGGCCCTTACACGCACCATAAACAACTATGGCAAAAAAGCAGGCCTTTTTAAGCAAATGACGCCAAGCGGAGATGATTTCCGCGAAGGTTTGACGGCCGTTATCGCGTTGAGGGTTCTAGAGCCACAATTCGAAGGACAAACCAAAACAAAGCTGGGCAACGGAGAGGTTGAGGGGATTGTAAATTCGGCCCTTGGGGAGTATCTGGCGGCGTTCCTGGAAGAGAATCCGAAAACGGCGAAGATTATCGCGCAAAAGGGCATGTTGGCCGCCGAGGCGCGTGAAAGCGCGAGAAAGGCAAGACTGTTAGTCAGAGAGCGCAAGGGCGCGCTTACCGGGGGTGGGCTCCCTGGAAAACTTCGCGACTGTAGCAGCCGCGAGGTTGAAAAGTGTGAGCTGTATTTAGTCGAAGGTGATTCTGCTGGCGGAAGTGCCGAGGGCGGGCGAATCAGAAAGTATCAGGCGATACTTCCGCTCAGAGGGAAGATTATCAACGCCTACAAGGCTCGCGAAGACAAGGTTCTGAAAAACGAAGAAGTAAGGACCATGATTTCGGCCATCGGGGCTGGCATTGGCGAGGAAATGGATTTGAGCAAAAGGCGGTATGGTAAAATTGTCGTCATGACGGACGCTGACGTTGACGGATCACACATCCGGACGCTCCTGTTAACGTTCTTCTATCGACAGATGTACGACCTCGTTAAAGGCGGGCACGTTTTTGTGGCTCAGCCTCCACTGTTTAGAGTGAAACACAAAAAGCAAACGTACTACGTTCAGACCGAAGACGAAATGAAATCTCAGCTACTCGAGGCAGGCCTCAAAGACGCCGCATTTGAGACGGCCGACGGGCGGACGATCGCCGGTGACGAGATGGAAAGGTTGTGTCGTTCGCTCGCCGCACTTGAGGAGCCGCTGTTTGCACTTGAAAAACGGGGCATAAATCTCCGAGCCCATGCGGCGAGGCAGGATCCGGCTTCCGGTAAGCTACCAGTGTTCCATGTTTTTCTCGGCCGTGAAGAACGTTGGTTTCCGGCACGCAAAGATCTGGAGGATTTCCTGACGGCGCATGAAGAGATGACAGGCCAAGAATTTCAAATAACCGATCAGCCTGACGCAGAAGAAGGCGAGTCAAACGGGGCGAGCAGTCGACTTCACATAGTTGAACTTCATGAGGTGAGGTCTATCAACAAGCTATTGATGGATCTCCGTGAGAGGGGATTTGAGATCGACAGCCTCTTTCCGCAGGAGCGGACCGGGATTCAGGAGGCGAGATATCGCTTAACCTGGGGAGATACGGCCTCGGGACTGGAGGACCTCCGAGAACTACTGCCGGCGGTCCGAGCGGTGGGCGAAAAGGGGATGCACGTTACTCGCTTCAAGGGATTGGGGGAAATGAACGCAGAGGAATTACGCACCACAACGCTGGACCCCGATAACAGAACGCTGCTTCAGATTACTATGGAGGAGGTGTCGGCTGCGGATGAGCTTTTCCGCGTTTTGATGGGCGACAAAGTTGAGCCGCGACGAGACTTCATCGAAAAACATGCGTTGGAAGTCCGCAACTTGGACATTTAGCCTTTGGCCGTTATCGAAGGTGCCCGAACGGCTCGTCTTGCCTAGCCAGTTGTTGTCGCAGGAGGTCGACCCGCTTTTTGATCTTTGCTAGCGTAAATTGGAACTGTTCGATAGCTTTACACTCTTTTTCGAGCTTGGTAAAGATGCCAGCCGCCGAGCTCGGATTATTCCAGTCGTTGGCCAGTTGATTGATCTCTTGGCGCAGTCCGCGCCGGAGACGCCAAGTGAATCCCCAAAGCAGGACCACACACCACAAGGTGAGCCAGAACGCCGCAGTTATGTAAAACTCGACCCCAAATGGGGACACTGGGTTTTCTATCCACCAAGAATCGTAGAAGAAGTTCTTGCCAACGCGATAAAGAAGAAATCCCAACATAGCACCGAGTAATATTTCGTAGCGTAATCTTACAGGCCATCGGCCATGCCGCTGAGCAAGGCGATCGGTCAGCGATTCTATGGCCGTTGCCATAGTTTCAACGAAAAACGCACCAGCCTCGTTTGCCTCTACCGAAATTACAGCCAAGCTGGCAAGCTCTTTATCCAGGCCAATTTCATTCGCGTATCCACCCAACACGATCGATGCCGAGCGAAGCTCTGTTTGATCCCAGCAGCCAGCGACAGCCCGACCGGCCGCCGATTCCACTTTGCGCTGACCGACGTACTGTCGCCAAGAGCGAGCTCCCTGGACGATCCCGAGTAATGCGACTTGTGCTGGCGTCCTGGCTCTCCAGAGCATCGCACCAGATATCAGGCTGCCTAGCCCTTGAAAGCAACGTATCACCAGCGCAAACGGACTGAATCCCCATCGAGCCGCGATTCGACCAAGGAGCCGATTTTCCCATTGCCGGCGACTTGTCAGTAGCTCGTCTCGCATCGAGCTCGCAAGCTGGGCCCCGAGCCGTGCGCGGTGTTGTTGGATTGCGTCTCTCAACTGTCCAACCGGCCGCACTCCGGCTTCGACCTGGTCGCTACATATTGACAACGTCTGGTCGACAAGATCAACAAAGTTTGCCCGCCGCATCCGACCAACGGCTGCCCCGGCGAGCTGTCGTGTTAGAAGATCGACCAGGTTGCCAAACTCGCCACGCGGGTCGCGATTTGCCTGGGCGTCGGCCAACGCACGGAGCGAATCAACAAAAAACAGTTCACCAGTCGTGTATCTGCCACCCAGGACCCGTTTCCAATCGTCGCGGACGTCATGATCGGTGTCGGCGTGTGTCTGCACGAAAACTAGCCTTGCACCGCTGGCCGCTGCGTGTAGCTCGTCACCAACACGAGCACTGCGATATTTCTGCTGGGTGGCGGTGACCAATATAGCGTCGCAATAGGGCAGTATTGCCCTCAGGCGAGCCAGATTGGAGCTCACATTATCGACGGATTCTGTCGTGTCTGGGTCGGGACAGTCGATCAACACTAAATTAGACAGCGTCGGAGTGTCGCGATGGACGACCTCCACCAAATCGGGATCGATCCCCAAAATTTTTGGAGATATTCCTGTATGACATACGAGCGTCGGCTTAGTAGTCGTAGGTCTTGCTCGGCCGACTCGCACGACCTCACAGCCGACCAATGCGTTGATTAGGGTGCTCTTGCCCGTGCCTGTCCCTCCAAGCGTCGCCACAACTAGAGGGGCGTCGACCCGCGCCCGTAGCGAGTGGATCCGTTGGTTCAACTGCTTTACCAAAGCTCGGCACGTTCTGGCTCGTGGCCAATTTGGCGCATCCTCAACCCAGCGCGCCATATCGTCGACCAACGTGTCGACTTCAGCTAGCAGCATTAGATGGTCCAATTCAGGGTGTGTCATGCCCGGAAGATAACATAATATGGCTGGCGATGGTACGACGTATTCCGGCCCAATGCATCCAAATCTCGGACCCCACAAGGCCGACGGGCTCGTAAACCTTTGGTTTGCTGTGTCGATGGTTGTATGGTCGGGTGTAACAAAAAAGAGCCCTTTCGTCGCGACAAAACAGAAAAAAATTTGCAAAAGGGCCTGTCAAGCTGTTGTAATTTGGCCAAATTCGGTATGCTGGCGACCGTTAGACACGATTGTGCGTAATTGGCGGGTGAAATGAAACGCATGGTCGTACGTGGTGGCAAACGAAATAGAGGGATTTGCTTATGTCGCTCGAATTCTTAGTATTGGTAGCCCAGGCAGATGTCACGTGGCTCTGGGCGGTGCTTGGACTGGTCGTACTGATTCTTCTTGCAGTCACAGCGGCCATTGTGGTGATTATATACGGCAAACTTTGGTTCCAGGCTTATATGTCGCGTGCAAACATAAGCATTTGGAGCCTTATTGGCATGTCCTTTAGACAAGTCAATGCAAGAGTGATCGTCCAGGCCAAGATCATGGCGATGCAGGCGGGCATTGGTACCGAATCCGAATCAGGCATAACGACGCGACGCCTAGAAGCACACTTTCTGGCCGGCGGCGACGTCCCCAATGTCATTCGCGCCATAGTTGCAGCCCACAGGGCGGACATAGATTTGGATTTCGACCGAGCCGCGGCAATCGACCTTGCAGGCCGCGACGTTCTGGATGCTGTACAAACGAGTGTGTATCCGAAAGTGATCGATTGTCCAGACACCAAAACCACGCACAAGACTACACTCAGCGCGATCGCCAAAAATGGTGTCGAACTTAAAGTTCGCGCTCGCGTGACCGTACGAACCAACGTAGAAACTCTAATTGGTGGGGCCACTGAGGAAACGATAATAGCCAGGGTCGGCGAAGGCATCATAACCTCGATCGGCTCGGCGGATACCCATCTGGCTGTGATGGAGAATCCGGACATGGTATCCAGGGCGGTGCTGCGACGTGGTTTGGATGCACAGACGGCATTCGAGATTGTTTCCATCGACATTGCAGATATTGACGTCGGACAGAATATCGGCGCCAGGCTACAAGCCGATCAGGCTGAGGCCGACACAAGAGTTGCGCGTGCGAAGGCGGAAGAACGTCGAGCGGCTGCAAAAGCCAGAGAGCAAGAAATGAAGGCGGAGATCGCCCGCAATCAGGCAAAAGTCGTCATGGCAGAGGTCGGGGTGCCACAGGCGATGGCGGCAGCGTTTCGCGAAGGAAATCTAGAAGCGGCCGCCGGAGGGTCCGCGAAGCCTAAGTAACAGTGGCTAAGTGGCCAACAAAACCAAGACGCTGGGCATGAGCATCGTGTTGCCACGCAAAGATTCGGCTCGATTCGGCAGCATAATGCTCCTGAGGGCCATTTGTAGGTCGCGAATGGGCCTAGAAGTTCTCGGCAACCGTCGCGCCGTTGGCACTGAAGGGAGCCGCCGAATCACCAGCGAGGATATCAGGCCCATCCAGAAAACAGGAAAGTTTTTTGGATCGAGTCGGATGTTGTAATTTTCGTACGGCCTTGGCCTCGATCTGTCGGACTCGTTCGCGAGTGACGGAGAAGATTTTGCCGACTTCTTCGAGCGTGTAGGAGTATCCGTCGGCTAGGCCGTAACGCAGTCGGATGATTTCGCGTTCACGATAGTTAAGCGCCTCGAGAGCGTTTGCTATGCTCGACTTTAGCGAGTCCCGGTTGATAGCGTAGAGAGGATCGTCTTCGCGGTGGTCTTCAAGGAATTCTCCAAAGTAGCTATCGTCGTGCTCGCCAACTGGCTGATCCAACGAGAGTGGCTGGCGGCTAATCCGCATGACACAATTCGTTTCGCTAAACGATAGGCCGGTGGCTTTGGCGAGCTGCTCAACGCTTGGCTGAGAGCCTGTTTCTTGGACGATGGCTCGAGTCGCGGTGCGCAATTTTCCGATCGTTTCAACCATATGCACCGGCACTCGAATCGTGCGACTCTGATCGGCGATAGCACGCGTTATCGCCTGCCGGATCCACCAGGTGGCATATGTCGAGAATTTATAGCCGCGCCGATACTCGAATTTTTCGACAGCCCTCATAAGCCCGGTGTTGCCCTCCTGAATTAGATCCAGGAAACTCAGCCCACGATTGCGATACCTTTTTGCAATCGAGACGACCAGTCGCAGGTTACCTGCTGAAAGACCACGTCTAGCGGCTTCATAGGCACTTTGGCTTTTTTCGATCTGGTCGATTCTTCGCCTCAGTGTAGCGGGACTTTCAAGCGTAATTCGCATCAAGTAGAGCAATTCATTTTGGAGGCTCTTGATTTGCTCGTCTGGCGCACCGCTTCGTAGATAGTCGGCGAGGAGTTTTTTGATATAGAGCATTCGAGCTGAAATCTTTTGCAGCTTTCTAGTCATCGGCTGAATCCATTGCGCTCGCAGACCGAACTCTTCTATTAATCGCACCGATTTGTTACGCCGTCGAATAATTCTTCGCCATGCTGTGCGGCGTTCTGCGATCGGGAGGGCCTTACTTATCGTGATCTTGAAGTCTTGCTGGTTTTTGGCCAGCAAGTGTTTTAATGTTCGGATATTTGGACCGAGTAGCTGTATGATACGACGTTTCGCCCGAACGTTTATCACAGAGACTTCGACTGTTCGGTCAAGTCGCAATTTGCCTTCGCGAACACCTTCAAGCAGGCGCAGGGCGGCGTGTAACATGAAATCGGTTGCCAGCACATTGCGTCGGAAACGCGTCCGACTGTCTTCGATAACACGCGCCGCTGCAATCTCTTCCTTCCTGTTGAGCAGCGGAATCTCGCCCATCTGCATCAGATAAATTCGGACCGGATCATCAATTTGATTTGCGCTACCTGTGGTTTCAGCCTCGGTTTGATCGAGGGTTGCACCATCATCATGTGAGTCTAATTTCTGTTCGACCATACTATCCTCCAAGACAGGCTGTGGTGGCGCGGCGTTCGTGAATTTTTCCTGGCGGCACGTATCGGTGGATTTTCCCAAAACACGACTCTCGATAAGCGGTGTACAACGGATTACCGAAGCAAAATGCTTGAAAGTTACGCTTCTGAGGAGAAGCATTTTGAATGCCAAATGACAACCTGAATAGGTATAAAGGACGCAAGTCGCTAATCGGAAAGGAGTTGGGAGGCATCTTGCCTGTCGGCCCTTCTCTGGTGGCAGAGTCTTATGGTGCTTTGTTGCATCAATTTACGGTGAGGAACGTCTCGTTTTTGAAACGCCTGCATCAGAATGATACAGACGCCGATTTGGGGCAAGATGGCGATTCGATGGGCCAAGCCGCCTGTATGGATCCGGATAAGGTTGCCATCCCAGGCAAGACCCGGCTGCTAAGAAGCCCTGTCTCGACGGGCTACCGCCGACCGGTGTTCTAAGATCTTACGGTGCAATGTGCTACGACTGAGACTGGAGAACCTCGGCGTTGCGTCTTGCTGGCTGCCGGTGAAACAGGAGCCGCCGCGGCATGGACGCCTCATAGATTTGCCCTTTCCATGCCAGTCTGGAGCCTCGCCTTGTGATTTTGGCCAATAACCTCTCAGGCAAACACCCGGCGACTCGCTCGTACTCCTCGTCCGAGAGTGGGAACCATACGTCAACCTTGCATTCCAGAGAGTCAAAACAGTGCCTGGCCGCGTCCATAATCTTGTCGCTATCAGACAGGCCGACTGCGACGGGGAAAAACAGACGCCCTCTTGGCGTCAAGAAGTTACGGGCTTTATCTAATAACCCTATGATAACGTCGGTTCCATCGCCGCCACCGCTCGGCACGTTGGAGGTATACCATCCAAGTGCCTTGCCTGGTCCATCTGCAATGCCAGAGACATCGCCGATAATGACGTCGGCTTTGAGAGACTTGGGTAACGGGTCGAACAAACTGCCATTATAGACGGTGAGTTTGTCCAAGACGTTATGACGACGAGCGTTTTCGGAGGCCAGCTGACAGTGATCCTTCACCGGATCAACGGCGTGGACAGCTTTGCAGCCCTCCAGGGCGGCCCAAATTGCAAGCACCCCGGTGCCTGTGCCGATATCGAAAACAACGTCGTCTGCACGGATCTCTACGACCTTGGAAAACAGTCTACTGGTTGCGTTTGGCAAAAAGAGTCTGCCGGGCGACACAAGAAGTTCAGGCGAATGGTTTTTCAACTTGATTCGCTGCAAGACCACATCAACTGCCATGCTACGACCTCCGTGGTAAGGACCAAGATACGGAGCGGTTAAGTAACCTCGCCGTCATATCAAGCGTGACCAAGATGAGAAGCCTGAGAACCTACCCTACAAACCAACGCACGCTCAATGACAACTAACTAAGAGATACATTACCAAAAACGGTCGCTCTGTAAAGTCTCCTCGCCCGACAAGCGTGAAAGCCGACGTCTGTTTTACATAAGAATTACATTTTCGACTCGATGTCAACTGGTTTCTTTTGCTCTTACTATTCCGATTAATAAGGAAATCTGTTCGTTAAAGTAGGGCCAAAGATTAGAGTTGCCGCTGAGTTGGGCGAACTTGTTTTCGCAGGATGCAAAATCGTTTCATTCATCGCGAACCGCCTCGGTCGGCGTCTGTGGAGCGGCGAATTAAAATAGGATGCAAGCTCGGGCAGACAGCAAAAGTCAGGCTGCTTGTTGCGCTGAAGTCGGTCGCGATTTACATGCCCACTAGGACCGTTTGTCAAGGACAACGAATTCCACCGTGCCTTGAGGATGCGTGGTGAATGTCGCTTCGCCAACGACGCGAGACTCAAGACTCATTAGCCAACTCGGGTCATGTTGTTGAGCTTGACCTCACCGCAAGCGGAGAACACGATTTCTTGCGCGAGCTGTTTGTAGTAGAAACGGCTAACGGACCCCTGAAGGATCAAGTATTCGCCGTTGTGTTCTACTTCCAGATTACGGATGTCGTAAATGTGACAATCCGCTAGGGCCAACTGAGCCTGAGACCGAGCGTCTTCTTGGATAGTTTGGGCCATTGAAACTAGCACACCCTTTCCGGGAGCATTGTTTGCGGCGACGAGCTACTGCTCGGTCGTCCGCTCCGCACTCCCTCCCCCCCGCGCAACAACGGTAAATGCTGCCGACCATGCTCCATCAGGTCAGACAGCCCCAATGCCAACGAATTTATGGTGTATGACCCCGGGTAGTCAACCCCCTTTTTCAAAACGGCGGTGACATTGCAGAAAAACTTTGCAAACTAGCGAACCATCTTATTGGCCGCATGCCGGTCAATATAGACATGCAAGGGCCAATATGAGTGGCAGACCTTTGTTCACCACTCATGCCATTGGAAGCAACGAATAGCAGCCAGCCATCACATTTCGTTGTCATTTTGAGGCGGCATGTGTAGTGTTGGAGATCACTTTGTGTTCGATTGTCGATTCATTTGATCTTATTGTGTGCCCGCAGGTATTCTATAACCTCATCAGCCAGTGTTTCGGCCGATTTAGTACCGGCGTCCAGACGCAACTCGGCATGTTTCGGTGCTTCGTAGGGGTCGTCTATGCCAGTAAAGCCCTTGACCTCACCGGCACGCGCCTTTTTGTAGAGTCCTTTTGGGTCTCTTGCCTCACAAACGGCCAGTGGCGCGTCCACAAAGACCTCAATAAAATCACCTTCGCCGAGCGATTTTCGAACCCGATCCCGGTCGACTCGATAAGGACTGATGAAGGCGGTCAACGTTATGGCTCCGGTTAGGCAGAACAAGCCAGCGACTGCGCCGATGCGCCTTATGTTTTCCTCGCGATCTTGGGCTGAAAATCCCAATCCAAACCGTTTGGCGAACGCCTCGCCATGTTGTTCTTTCAGCATTTCAGGCGACGCGTTCAGTCCGTGACGGATATTGTCACCGTCGAGCACAAAGCTGTGGACGCCCATGGCGTGGAGCTTGTGATCGACTAGATTGGCGATAGTGCTCTTTCCACAGGCGCTTAGGCCTGTAAACCACACCACGCAGCCTTTGCTTCCCCGGAGTTTCTCTCGTTCCTCTCGGAAAACGGCGTGTTTGTGCCAGTGTACTTGAACTTTTTGATCGTCGGTCATCGTACTGCGGACCCTCTGATTATCGTACTTCTCCTCGCGGTTCAGGCCATCGGGCCCACACTATAGAGGTAAGCCTGTATGGTAAACAGTGATGCAACGGAGGTCAAATGTTAACTTTGGCAATAAATTGGCTGATTTGGCACCATTTTAAACCCAAATCGATCGGCCAAGCCGCCCGAAAGAGGTGTTTGTGTCAAGCATCTGCATATCTCCGAGCAAAAACGCTCGTCTAGATTGATCGCGTGGCCGATTATGGCGATAACATACTGGGGTCTTGGTGTATCTCGTGCGTTTGTCGAGTCTGACTGCATGCCGTGCCCCTCCTTGGAGCTGCGTCCTGATTGCGAGACCAATGTGTTGAATCGCCGGGTGCTTGCGTCAATGCCGCAAGGGGCTTGTCCCCTTTGTGCGGTCGTCGAGTGAGTTACAGAGAGAATTTTAACAGCTCCGATAGTATAAGGTGCCGTCGCTTGTGCGGCGTGTCAATTTTAACCGGTCGAGATTAGAGTGTCTTTGCCGGAGACCTAGCAGACGAGTAGAGAAGGCCAAATGAGTCAATCCGACAAGATCACTGGTAGTCAGTCCCCGCGAGTTGCGCCAAGTGGAGTCACGGCAGACGCTCTTTACGAAAAGTGTATGGAGTTGGCCACCAATTTATGGTGGAGCTGGCACTCAGAGGTCATAGCGATATTCCGCGACCTTGATCCAATCCGCTGGCGCCAATTGGCTCATAACCCAATAGCTCTGCTCGCAGAGTTTACACCAGAGCGGCTCGAAATGCGAGCGTCGGAGCTGGTGCTCTATAGCCGAATAAATCACGCCTACAGGCGGTTGAAAGAGTACACGTCCAGTACAACACCTTGGGGTAAGGCAAATTGTGGAGTGCTTGGCTCGAAGCCTGTTGCATACTTTTCACTGGAATTTGGCGTGCACGAATCGGTGCCGATCTATTCTGGCGGCCTGGGCGTTCTTTCCGGAGATCATATCAAGAGTGCCAGTGGGCTTGGTGTGCCATTGGTCGCCGTTGGTTTGTTCTACGATCAAGGCTACTTCAAACAACACCTCGACCGCGAAGGTTATCAGCAGGAAGAGTACATCGACACAAAGGTTGAGAACTTGCCGATGGTTCCGACGATTGGCAAAGATGGTAAACCGATCACTGTCAGAATCGATACGAGAACCGGGCCGTTGTTTGCCAAAGTGTGGTTAATGAAAGTTGGCCGTGTAGACCTCTACCTGCTTGATTGCGATGTCGAAGGCAACAGCCCTGAAGATCGCGAGTTGACATCACGGCTCTATGGCGGTGATAATCGCACGAGAATACGCCAAGAACTGGTGGCGGGTGTCGGTGGTGTGCGGGCCCTGAAAGCACTTGGAATCGTTCCCGGTGTTCTTCACCTTAACGAAGGACACAGCGGGTTTGCTACGTTGGAGACTATACGAAATCGGATGCGTGACGATGGCCGATCATTCGACGATGCTTTGCGTGAGGTCGCTCAACAAACCGTGTTTACGACGCATACGCCCGTGCCCGCCGGCCACGATCGGTTCGATGGCGGTCTGATCGAAGAACACCTTGGTCCGCTACGTGATCAGTTGAGGATTTCGTTCGACCAGTTGATGGGGCTCGGGCGAGTCGAGCCGCAAAACGAGCATGAAACTTTTTGCATGACCGTCCTAGGCCTGAAACTCTCCAGACGAGCCAATGCGGTCAGTAACCTGCACGGGCACGTGTCTCGAAGAATGTGGGCCCCGCTATGGCCGTGGCGTGTAGAAGAAGAGGTTCCGATCGGCCACATCACAAACGGTGTTCATATTCAGAGCTGGCTCGCATGGCAAATGCAGCAGCTTTATGAGCGACACTTTCCAGCTGATTGGACACATAAATGGGGCGAACCGGACGTCTGGAAAGGGATACACGACGTCGACGCCGGAGAGCTTTGGGAAACACACAATGCCCTGAAAAGTTTATTGCTTACATTCGTACGACGCCGCTTAAGTCGACAGTGTCGTCGCCGTGGCGAGTCAGATGAAGCAGTCGAGGCGGCTAGAAACGTGCTGGATCCGGATGTCCTAACGATCGGTTTCGGACGCCGGTTTGCAACCTATAAGCGAGCCGATCTCGTGCTTACCGATCTAGAGCGAATCGCGGCGCTTGCCGCCGATCCAAGTCGGCCGGTGCAATTTATCTTTGCGGGGAAAGCGCATCCGGCAGACGAACCGGGTAAGCAGTTGATAAAAAAGATTGCAAATTTGCGCCACGACCCAGACTTCGCCGGACGAGTTGTCTTCGTCGAGGATTACGATATCAACGTCTGTAGGCATTTGATACAGGGTGTGGATGTTTGGCTCAACAATCCAAGGCGTCCGCTTGAGGCGTCTGGCACAAGTGGCCAGAAAGCCGTCTTAAACGGCGTCCTGAATTGTTCGGTGCTTGACGGATGGTGGGCCGAGGCGTACGACGGCTCCAATGGCTTTGCGGTCGGATACGGCCTTCAGCATGTCGATGACACCATAACCGATGCTCGAGATGGCGAATATCTGTACGAAACTTTGGCAAATGAAATCATACCTCTGTTCTACGACAGAGATGCCGATGGCCTGCCACAGCACTGGGTTACACGAATGATGAACTCTATCAGTTCTCTTGCCTGGCGTTTTAGTGCCGACCGTATGGTCGCCGATTACGTGCGAGCAGCGTATCTGCCGGCTGCCGGAGGGCTGAGTTGCGAAATGCACCCGCACTAACGTAGTTGGGACTCAGGGTCGCGGCCACCTCTGGTGAGCGAGGGTTGGCTGCCCGGTCCCATTGCATCGACAGGTTGAGTAGTTTGCCCCATGGCCTATATTGTTGACTCATCCTGCAAGTGCGGTATGCTTTCGTATGGCTTTGGCCAATTGGCCTGACGTGCGGATCGATTATGCACGAATCTGAATAGAGGAAAAGAACATGAAGGTTAGCTTGTTAGTCGTTGTGCTGGCCGGATTGTTGCTGTTTGGGTGTGACATGTTTGGCACTTCAACCGGCAGGAAAAAGTCCGCTCCCACCAGCACCAATGCGCAGGCCACACAGTCGCCGAATACGTACCGCCAAACGCAAACCGCTGCGAGCACTAGTCAGCAGCGGAAGGTCGTTCGGCAGACAACGCCACCGCAAAGTCCCAAGGAGGCCGGCCCCAAAATAAAGACTGGCGAGCTGCTAGCCCCGGCTTTGGCAAAAACCAAACCGAGCGTTAAGCTAGCTGAGCCTACCCCGAAAAAAAACACCCCATCAAGACCTTCTGATCCATCCTCGAAGGTGTCGATCGCCTACGGTCCGCAAGGCGTGCCTGCCCTAACTGCTTCCTTCCCATGGAAACAGTTTGAACGTCCGTCGCTACAGGTCCAGTTGATCACGGACCCAGACGTTGACGTGCTGTCGGTTAAGTCGATCGAGTTGGACGGACCGGCGGTCAGCGAGCTTTGGAAAGCCCTGGTTGCCAGCATTAACAAGCCGATTCATCCTGCTTCACCGGAGTTGCTGAGAGACTCTACCAACTTCATTGAATACGGTTCCGGGCAACTGCTGGCATTGTGTGTGCAGCAAAACATCCACGGCCGACCGGCTGGGTTCGCCGTTGATCGTAGCGGAACGCGGATCGTGTTTTACGAGCTGGATGATTGGGTCGACAAAAACGGGGCCTTTTATGTCGCTCCGACCGAACTTGGCGAGAGGTCTCGGTTTGCGGAGCCTGGGCGTCTTCGAGTTGCCTTTCTAAGCGCAGAAAAACCGGTTTGGGTGACTGTTGTAAGTTGGGCAGGCAAGACGAGAAAGCCGGCCGGCGGTTCGGTGAAACCGAAGCCAAGAAACTCCGAGAACAAGGCCTCTTTGAAGGCATTAGAACCTGACAAAAAAGACACAAATCAGGCAGTGAAAAAGACCGAAAAGGGGGCTATACCAGTAGAGCCACAACCCAAGCGTAGCCCAACGCAAGACTTGAAGTCGGTTGAAAAAAAATCGGCTATAACGCCGGAAACAACGCTTAGCGATGACCGCACGACTCGACAAAAGCCCCTCCCTTTGTTGCCACAGACGACTAACAAGACGTCTTCCATCGATTTGAAACCAGTGCCGATCCAGCGAAAATCGCAGCCAGGCGCGAGTCCCTCGGCTCTGGTGGAACCCAACTTGCGGGACATGAGTGTCGAGGAATTGGCCGCCTACATTGAGAAGCGATGGAAGGGCCAGATGTCGGATAAAGTTCGAAAGGCTTGGGTAGGAGGGTGGTACAACTATTTCAAGGTGAACAATCCGGAACCGGTGCGTCGCGACGTGTTTATGAGCTTGTTGCGAAGGTGTTACAAGCTTCAACCGCCGGGAGAGCTGCGAAACGCGTTCGCTACGTTGTACGTCAAGTTAAAACGCAAAATGAAAAGCGAACCAAAACGCTAGGCACCTACTTCCATTTGTCTTGTCCTGATTTTGGCCAAATACACAATTGCCACGAAGTCGTAAATGGCGTGAGTTGTGATAGGCACAAGTAGATTTCCGGACGCGATCCAGAGCCCCCCCATGTAAAATCCCATAAAGGCTGCGAATATAATGTAGGTGAACGTGATCGGGTGAGCGAGTCCAAACAAGATGCCGCCGACAATTAGGCCAATCCAGTTGCCACTTTCGCCGCCTACGGCTTTGGCAACGGCCCCTTGGCAGAGTCCGCGAAATAGCAGCTCTTCCCCAAGACCAGCGAGTATTGAAACGGCCGCGATATCAGCTATGCTAAACGACTTGAAAAGTGGGATGAGCATTTCGTCAACCATCTGAACAAGCCTGACAAAAGGTCCCAGCGGGCATTTTACACAAAGGATCAACGCAGCGAATGCCGGGATGGCAGCCAGCGCGCCCCATACGATTGCACTTACTGACAATTGAATGCTGTCGATCAGAGGAAAATTCAACAGCCACGCCACCGCGATTGCTATAACGCCGAGTCCACCTTCAAAAACCATTGCCACGGCAACGATGAGTTGCGATTGCGGTGGGTCGTTATCCATTTTCTGCCCCTTTTTCTGGTGCAATACCATGTGAGTGTTTTTTGACGACCGAGCTATCAGACCGTCACTCAAGCAGCACCCTGCTACGTGTTATTTTTTGTGTTAATTGCCGCGAATATGTGGTGTTGTTGCTAAAAGTCTTTTTCGGAAGCAAGCACTTGCTATGCTAATACCTCTCGCAGGTACCCTCCTGTGTGATTCCCGTCGACCTTGACGATCTGTTCTGGCGACCCTGTGGCGACAATTTCTCCGCCTCCTTCTCCCCCCTCAGGGCCAAGATCGATGATCCAATCCGCCGTTTTTATGACGTCCAAGTGGTGTTCGATGACGATAACTGTGTTGCCTAAATCGACTAATCTAGATATGACACTCAAGAGCTTTTTGATGTCGTCGAAATGCAAACCGGTTGTTGGCTCGTCCATCACGTATACAGTGCGTCCAGTGTCTACGCGTCCTAGCTCGTTGGCGAGCTTGATTCTTTGGGCCTCTCCGCCTGAGAGGGTTGTGGATGGCTGACCGAGTGTTAGGTATCCCAGACCCACTTCTCGGAGACTTTCGAGTTGACGGACGATGGCTGGGAAATTTTCGAAAAACACTGCCGCATCGTCGACCCGCATCTCCAAAACGTCGGCGATCGAGTTGTTTCGATACTTGACTTGAAGGGTTTGGAAGTTAAACCGTTTTCCCTCGCACTCCGGACACTTGACATAGAGGTCTGGCAAGAAGTTCATTTCTATTTTCTTCTGCCCGTGACCTTCACATTCTACACACCGACCACCTCGCACATTGAAGCTAAAGCGTCCTGTCTTGTATCCTCGCTGCTTGGCTGCTTTGGTGTTGGCAAAAACTTTTCGAATCTCGTCAAATACGCCTGTGTAAGTGGCGGGGTTGCTTCGCGGGGTCCGACCGATCGGCGCCTGATCTATTTGAATGACCTTGTCGACCTGACTGACACCTCGAAGGCTCGTGTGTGGCCCCGGTTTTGGGGCTACTCCGCCCAGTCGCCGGACTAGTGCTCGTGCAAGAGTTTCGTCCAGCAGGGAGCTTTTCCCGGAGCCGCTGACGCCAGTTAGGCAAACGAATGCCTCCAAAGGGAATCGTGCGGAAACGTTTTTCAGGTTGTGCGTAGTTACGCCGTCGATGGTTATTGATCGACGTTTTGCAACGCGACGTCTCTGCTTTGGCAGCGGAATATGTAAGCGACCATCGAGATACTTTCCAGTGATGGAGCTGGTATCGTTACAGATTTGGCCTGGCGTTCCCTCTGCAACAACCTGTCCGCCATGTCTGCCGGCGCCTGGCCCCATGTCAATAATAAAGTCTGACCGGCGCATTATTGCCTCATCGTGTTCAACCACAACGACCGTGTTTCCACAAGTCTGCAATTCACGTAGTGCGTCGATCAGCCGATCGTTATCGCGTGGATGAAGACCAATTGACGGTTCGTCTAATACGTAGCAGACACCGACCAGTCCGGATCCTATTCCTGAGGCCAGTCGAACTCGTTGTAGTTCACCACCACTGAGTGTGTCTGCCGCCCGATCAAGCGTTAAATACGAAAGGCCAACTTTGTCGAGAAATTCCAGTCGGGCTGCGATTTCTGTTATGATGGGCTGGCCGATTTGAAAGTCGTCTTCGTCGAACTCTAACTTGTCGAAGAACTCGTAGGCTTCGACTACCGAGAAAGCTGTAATCTCCTGGATCGTCTTGTCGCCAACATAAACCGACAAGGCTTCCGGTCGAAGCCGCCCTCCGTTGCAGTCAGGACATGGCATACTGCCACGGCACGCGTTTAGCCTCCGTTGGGTCTGTTCGCTTGTGGTTGTAGCGAATTCTTTTTCCAGCATTAACAAAAGACCCTCGAAACGCTTGCCTTCGCCGCGTAAGAACTGCTCGAATCGCTTTGGAGTCAAGCTGCTCAATGGGGAGTCCCAGCCAAATCCCTTCGATGACATGAACTCTTTCAGCCGCGACTTGTACTTTCGCAAAGCTTGGGCCGTCGCGCCTTTCCAGGCGGCGACTCCCCCGTCCGCCAGCGACTGTTCCAGATTTGGCACCACCAACTCCGGATCGAACTCAACTCGTGCACCTATTCCCTCACACGTTGGGCAAACGCCGTACGGACTGTTGAAGCTAAACGTGCGTGGCTCGAGCTCTTCGTAACTGATTCGGCAGTGTGGACATGCGTACTGTGTGCTAAAGAGGATATCGTGCCAGCGAGTTTTAGAACCGGACTTTTCTTCGTAAGTGGCAAGTACCAGCCCTTCGCCGTGTTGGATTGCCAGATTGAGAGACTCCGCCAGACGGCTGCGAATCTCCTCTCGGACTACGATCCGATCAATTACCGCCTCTATGCTGTGTGTTCGCTGCCGGACGAGCTCAGGCGCGTCATGCACGTCGATCACTTCGCCATCTACTCTCGCGCGGACAAACCCTGCCTTTCTGATGCGAGCAAAAATTTCTTTGTGTTGGCCCTTTCGGCCAGAAATCATCGGCGCAAGAATCATCATTCGCGTGCCGGAGGTGAGCGACAAAAGAGATTCTAGAATTTGATCGGCCGTCTGTTGGCTAATAGGCTCGCCACATTTATAGCAGCAAGGCTCGCCCAGTCGTGCCATCAGCAATCGCAGATAATCGTATATTTCGGTCACCGTGGCGACGGTCGACCTAGGGTTCTGAATGCTCGACCGCTGGTCGATCGAGATTGTCGGCTGTAGCCCCTCTATAAGGTCGACGTCCGGCCGCTCCAGCTGGTGCAGAAACTGGCGAGCGTAAACGGACAGACTTTCGATATACTGACGCTTACCCTCAGCGTACAGAGTATCATACGCAAGCGAACTCTTTCCGGAGCCACTGGGGCCGGTTACGACAACCAGCTTGTCGCGAGGAATTCCTAGGTCGATATTCTGTAAATTGTGGGTTCGAGCCCCTCGTATTTCGATGTTATGGCTCACCTGGTCGATCAGTTTCGGGCCTTCACCGCTCATACGATGTCACCCCCAAAAGAGTTGCTATACGCCAAGTCATACAGTTTAGCAGACCAATTGGCTCTGAACAAGAATTGCCCCTGTGACAGCGGTCAAACTGGGCAGACCGGATCGACTGCGGGGTTGGTGGCGGAGCCAGGCCTCCAGGGACATTTTTGCGGAACAATCGGCGATACCACCCCCTATTTGCCGAGTTCCCGTCGACTTTGTGATTGAGGTAGACACCCGCGGTTTTTTGATGGCCAGCCGTCTAACCAACGGCCGGCTAGGAGCTGCGTCATGTCTGGTGCAGTTAGACTCGATCGGAAACGGATTATCCGCAGTCTGGCAACACAACCACGAGGCATTTGAGACCGAGTCCTTGCTACGCCTCTTGGGCCAACACCTGACACACAGGGTTCGAGCCGAGTTGTCGCCAGACAATTTTGATTCGCAGGCAACCGTTGCCGATCGTGTCAATTCAGTCGCGGAGTGTTTGCAGGAGTTGTTTTTTTGGAGGGATTGTTTTTGTTTTCGGGTTTTTGAGGTGGTTTATCTGGTTGCACAATCGTCGTTATCGTTGCCACTGTCTGTC
>Ga0180434_10003056_pt1 | contig 21584 bp, 5 predicted proteins | sample SS_ome_7_FD_132453 | JGI IMG/M metagenome (GOLD analysis project Ga0180434, IMG submission 132453) | Hypersaline lake sediment archaeal communities from the Salton Sea, California, USA - SS_1_D_2 metaG | ecosystem: Environmental > Aquatic > Non-marine Saline and Alkaline > Hypersaline > Sediment...
ATCCAACGCAGATAATAGACATAGGTTCCTTTCTTGTTTCGTCTTAGCCAGAGTTTCACCAGATTTCACATTTCATCCTCCTTTCTACTGGCCTCAACTGGCAAGGCCGATGCGGACATAATCTAACCAGGACAACCAAAGTTGCACAGCAAGAATCCGTCCTTCCATATATGTTCTGGAGTACTTCTTCTGTCCACACAACTATTGCTTGCCGCAGATGTGTCGCATTGAGTATAAACAAGCTGAGATGTTCTTCTGTAGACGACTTCGTTTCCAATGTGGCGCAGCCGTGCCCCAAAAAGCGCGTCCACATTGGTGATTCTTGCTGTTTCACGAATACACCTATCTACCGTGGCTTGTTGTCCTCCAGCTCGCCGAGCTCAGATAGCAGTGCTTAGATCGACAGCGGTCCCGGGGTTCCGTGCCCGAGAGTCCCTATGGTGCAACACCTCGGAGCCAGTTCTCGGCCAAAATGTCAACATCGTGGAAGTCAACGCTCCCACTTCTGTCACAGTCTTCGGCCAATAGAAGGTCCTCGGTTTGCCAACTATCAGCCAAGTATGCAAGGTCTGCTAAGTCAACGATATCGTCGTTGTTCAAATCAGCGATATTGCCGACGTCTGATAGCGACATACTCGCTTGGGGTGTACCACCATAAGCTCCCATGTTCACGCGTCTACCATGTGGCCATAACTCATATGTCCAGTCGGAAGCAGGATCGCCGGCATCGATGCACAGGCTCGTAACATCGTCATAGACCCAGCTTTGCGTAACTGCATCCCACCTTCCCACCTGAGATTTCAGACGATAGTCACCGCTAACCGGATCCGCAAAGCAGGGCTCAGCATCTATGTTACCGTCACCCGGCCATCCGCCTGCCACATCACTATAGCTAACCAAGGAGATACTACTCTCGTCATCTGCAATCTCTTGAGGTGAATTGTTCCAAAGGATGCAGTCGGTCACGGTCGCTTCACTGCTCCTACTGTTGTGCATGGCACCACCCAGCAGCCCAGCTTCGTTACTGGTCAGCGTGCAGTTGAGTAGCGCGGGATAACTTCCATCATTGAATATCCCGCCACCGAGGCTTTCCGCGCTGGTTACCGAGTTACCGCTGAACGTGCAATTGATCAGCCCTGGACTGCTAGCCTCGTTGAACATTCCACCACCATAGTTCTCTGCTGAATTGCCGCGGAAGACACATCTGATGAGCGTCGGGCCACCATTATCATTGTACATCCCGCCGCCTTTCTCGTATGGATCGGCTCCGTTGGCGAATCCTCCGGTGATCGTGAAGCCGTCTATAATGGATGTCTCATCGGTTCCGCTTCCGGTAACGACGTGATAGCTATTGTCAGCATCAGTACCGGGTGCGCCCACATTGCCGCTGAGAACAGTCTCATACATATCTGGGTTGCGCCGCTGCCAGATAGCTCCGCCAGTGGGGAAGCCACCATACAACGCCACCCCACTCTTGAGTTGGAAACTCACAGTACGGTCGCTTCCTTGGTGCGGTTTGTAGGTGCCGGTGGCGACCCAAATCTCGTACCCGGATGTGGCCGCCAACAGAGCATTTTGCAGGTCGTTGTACGCATCCGTCCAACTTGAGCCGTCGTCTGCACCAATTGCGCTGGCGTCGACGTAGATAACGGGTATCGAACTGTCATCATCGGGCAGGGACCCTGCCAGGAATTCTTGCAGGTTGGTAAAGCCATCGTTATCGTTGTCCGCATTGCTGTCGTCAATGAGCGGGTTAAGCCGACCCACCGTTTCCCAATGATCTGGCATTCCATCGGAATCGGTGTCGACCTTCGCCGCATTCAAATCAGTACCTGTACCAGTGGCAGGATCGTACGGGCTGTAGCTAGCACAGTCACCATCGTAACAAACCTCATCCATATCCGATAAGCCATCACCATCCGTATCAGTTTCGTTGGGGTTCAGGCCCCATGCAATCTCGCGCTGGTCAACTACACCGTCACCATCAGAATCAGGACTGGTCAGAACGTCCAAATCGAACCTCTGAGCAATCCCCCGGCCGCCGATTGTGAAGGTCCCTGCAAGGACCTCGAGACCTTCGCTCGCGACGTAAATCGCGACACTCTGGTCGATCAAAATGTCCGTATCTTGGAAGACTATCTTTCCGGTCCCATCTGTCAGCGATTCCAGCCGGATTCTCAACACATAGCTATCACCGGCATTCTCGTCATCGCCCAGATGATAAGCGCAGACGGCTTCCTCAACACCCGCGGCGCGCGCAATCACGCTCACATCGTCGCCCGCAGCTCTCGGTATCCCGTCAATACGGACAATGCCGTAAAGGATGGCGTCCGGCTCAGGAATTTGAGCCCAGGTGGCGCAAACATGCATGTTCGCAAATAGTATCAGAACCATTAGCATTTGGCGTTTCATAGGGCTGTCTCCCTTCTTGCCAAATATCGCGAGCAGGTCAGCAATTCGCACTATTGTTCGCCGAACGCCCTGCCATAACGTAATGCCTCCCACATCCGCAGGCACTGATGTGCCTCTATTGATGGCGCGGGGATAGACTCGAAAAAGCTGCTTCCACCACAAAATGCCTTTGACAATTTCTCCTTCATGTGGGCACAAACCCAACTAAGGTCACGACAGTTAATTACAATTTCATAGCGTTTTTTCACTTTCTCAATATGGGCCCACGTCCTTGAGTGGTTGGTTTTCTGGTTTCCGTGATGCTGCAAGTCCTTCGGACTCGTGATGCGGCCGCTGCCGCAGGGACCTGGATGGCGGCCAGCCAGGTATTGGCAAAGGTAGCAACGTCATCATAGTCCACGCGAGTGGATTGATCGAAGTCTGTAGCCTCACAATAGTTGTTGGCCTGGTTACAGCCGCGCTTCCCCCACTGTGCGGCGAAAACAGCGAAATCAATGAAGTCCACTCCAACTGGATCGAGAAAATCTCCCACCGATACGACTTTGACATATCCGGGAGCAGGTGGGTCCATCGAAATGGACCTTGTTCCATCGGAGTTGGAAAGTGCGTATTTTGAATTTACCAAAGGGTTTGTGTCAGAATCTGTGAACCTGACAGTGTAGGTTCCGGGTTCGACGCTACCCGACACATCGAGCTTTAAAGTAAGCAGAACACCGTTTGACGTGCTGAATGTATCTGTGCCGGAATAGACTACTACGGTCACGCAGCCGTGTTCGACAAGAGAAAAAGTGCGCCAGACAACATTGAAGTCTCCCTCGGAAAGGAGCTCACCTTTTGAAATATCGGCAACAGTTGTACCTTCCGGTAAGAGTATCTTGGCGTTTACCCCCGCATAAGGTTCTGTGCCTTCTGAGAGACCGAGATCCAGCGAAGCTGTTTCTCCAGGTTTAACATCCACCGAACCGAGGAATAACTGTGGCGCAGCACCCACCTGTGGCGCTGTTGCCGAGAAAAGTAACATAAGCGTTAAGATCATTCCTGTCAGTTTCATAGATGCACAAAGACAAAAATTTTTGAAAATAAATTTTACGATTTCACGGACGTACCCATTTCCAAAGTTCTTTTTTGGTGATCAAAATGGAATTTCAAATTCAAATATGGTCTCTCCTTCCTGTTTCTCGGTTCCACCATACTGATTGGTGTATGGTTCCAATACGTCTCGGAGGACTTCTGCTATCACAGATTGGACTCCGGGGTCCGTGATAACCTTCTCTGCTATTCCCGCTAGGCCTTCGGACGTACGTGGTTTTGGGTCGCGCTTTGGATTCACTCTCTCAAGCAAAGTTCCTCCTGATCCGGGGGGCTTCGGCAATATAAAGGGATTGCGCTTTCTTGGACCCTTGGGATATACCTGAGGGCCCATCTCGGGAAGCACTTTCTCGACCGCCTTAGGGGTAGAACGAGCCACGGCTTGGGCCACGGCCTTGCGCAGTTTGGCAGTTGCCTCCAGGTCGATGAACGTCTCCACCCCCGCCTTAATATTGTTGTAGTCGAACTGAGCTTCTTGTCCAGGCCCTAGCCCTTGCTCCGCAAGGGCCTGAGGTGTCGGTTTAAATTTAGTCTTGTATGCACTCGGGTCCTTATAGATGGCGAGCGACATTTTTGAAGCCCAGTCCTCCTCTCCTTTAATTGTGCTGCCGTCGGGAATCAGGATCACCTCGAGCGACTTATTGACCTTGACTTTCAACATGCCTTTAAGGTCCCCAAATGTGAGCGGATTGCTTCTACCGTAGGAATAGGAGTGTACAGCCTGTGGATCACCAGTCAGGGCCGTTGTGTCTTGACTGAGTGGATCTACGCTCAAGAAGCGACCAAGAGACGAACCATAGTAGCGAGCTCCGAAGTAATACATCCCTGACTCGTCATCTTCCTCCTTCCCCGTAAATTTATAATGGGTCTTAGTCCAACCAGTACACCTGGCTTGGTTACGTCGTATACCAAAAGGATAAAAAACCGTGGCTTGAACTACCGTTCCGGAATTGTCTGCAACTAAACTGGTCGAACCAAGATGATCGTGGAAATAGAAAGACCCAGCAAGCAAAGAAGATGATTGATTCCCAGAAGTACAGCGCGCAATGCGATTGTTTCCGGCATAGACGAATTTGATCAACTTGTCATCGCGGATTTCTGAAAACTTGTCAATGTAATGAACAACGGTTTGATCAGAAGGCGTGTTTGAGTCATTGACAATCTTGCTCTTTCTTATATTGGCGTAGTCGTAAGTATACTGTGCGTTTTTTCTTCCATGGACCACACCCACCAGACGGTCCATGTAATCCCAGGACAGACTCATCATGCCATGACTTATCATATTGCCGTTATCGTCATAAGAGAACGTCATTGGACCCGCAGGGCCCTTCTCAGTTCCGGTGACCGCATGAGGCCCTGGCGGATCTCCGCGATTACGTCCGGCGCGCATGGCCGTGCCATGAGTCGCTCCGCAGACCATAGTCCCCAGGTCCATAATCGGATCAGGGTCAATCAAACTGGCACTCTTTTTGATCATATTGCCGATCCGATCGTAGCGGTAGTCGATTGTACCGTACACGCAAGGGTTTGATGCCTGTATCAGACGGTAGAGGCAATCATATGTGAATGACTGCGTAGCATCGAAATCTCGGGCCTTGCTCGATCCAATGCCGAGTTCGGTGCCAATCTGATCCAATTGCGCTTCTGTTCGCCCGTCGATAACTGAGGTAAGATTCGAGACAGCGTCGTATGTGTAATTCATATCCTGGAGAATGAGGCCGTCGCGGCTTCGCACCGTATGTAGCCGGCTCAAGCGTAGGCGGTGGTCGTAAGCATAAGTAGTAACGGTGCCGCAGGCTAGTTGCAACAATGCGTTTTGCCCGAAAGGGTTGTACTCGTATTGATCAATAACATTGGGTATAGACTCAAGCAAACCCCTGCTATTGTAAGTATATCTGACATAGATGCCGTCCGGATATGTCATCATCTTTACGCGGTCCATGGAGTCGTATTCCATCGCGGTGAAAAAATTATTTAAATCATCCCGTTCTTTGTCGATGATTCGCTTAACGATCCATTCCACTCGGCCGCGTTCGTCGTAAGAGTTGTGCTCCTCACCGGATCGGTCACGTACCCAAGCAAGGAAACCCAGCGTATTCCGTGCCGTGACCGTAGTGTCCTGTATATCGTTCCGGGCGGCCATAATAACATCCGCCACATCAATTCTGCCATCGTTGTTGAGTTCATGGTTGGCGTAGTATTTGTCGTCAAGGATGGCACCGGCTATCATTTTAGCCTGGTCAGATTGAGACTGCCACAGTTCACCTCGATCGACCGGTCCAAAGGGCACGTCGTAATGGTATTCGACATCCGGTTCTGTTTTCCTTTCGCCGTAATACTCCGCCTTAACGCGATTAACACCATCATAAGCGTACTCAATGGTTTGGCCCTTGGCATCCACTTTTCTGATAAGGTTATTGGCCTCATCATAGGTGTAGTGGATCTGACCACGGTCAGGGTCGTTAATCAACGTCTTACGGCTGAGGCCGTCATATTGGAAAATCCCTTTGTTTCCCTGGGAATCAGTATATTCGGTAAGATTGCCAAGAAGGTCATAGGAGTAGATTGTTCGCCACTCCACGGTGTTGCCTAATGCCTCACCGCTGTCACCAAGATTGACGATCTCATAGACTTCCCTTAGGCGGCCTTTTCCATCCTCGTCCTGGAGCCCGTCTTGAACATAGCGCATGCCGCAGCCGAAATGGGGCGAGTCTGCTTTTGTTTGCTCTTCATCGCGGACGGTCCTACATAGCGGTTCATAGGTCGTTGTTGAGTAGACAACACCTTCGGACCCCGCAGGCTGATTTAGACGGATCAGACGGCCCAGGGCATCATAGAAATGCTGGGTAAACCCATTATTGAATTCGGGTTCTGTGAAATCAAGCGTGCCTATATCGAAATAGGGAAGGTACTTTTTCCAGGGTAGCCTGCGCGCGTTGAACTGGACTGTATCGCTTACGAGTATCTGTCCTGGAACTTCACCTTCAGCCCGAACCATGATCTTTCGGCTGAGGCCGTCATAATAGGTTCGGCAGTGGAGAAAGCCATCGCCTGCGCTTCCGTCCCGCTGCCGGCTCTCCACCCAGTTAATCATCTTCCCATCCGTCAGGTCGCAGGCCAAGACATATTCGTACTCAGCGGTGTGAGCAGTGTCGCCTGGCTCTTGGATTGATTTCAGGCGTGCAAAGGCATCATACCTGTAATGCGTCTGGAAGCCGTTGAGGTCCGTCGATAATGTAATCACGCCAAGACCAAAGTCATATGCAGCAGACATCGTAAGGCTTGACGGCTTAGGTTTTCCCGTATATATGACCTCCCTCACAGGATACGTATAGAAGCTGGTTTCGTATGCAATCTCTCGATAATGCCCTGACTCCACACCGTAAAGGGGGTCATAAATAGCGACAACATTGCCATAAGCGTCGTAATCATTTCGGACGGAAACTACATACTCTCCGGCTGAAACCCGGTCTTCGACGATAGTAAGGTTGCCACTGGTAACTGTGCCAAGGGCGACCTCGCCGTCATAAAAGTTGCGCTGGTGTGACGCCAGCGTTGCGTCTTCGTCTGAAATGCTTTGTTCGACAACCTTATCGAGAATCCATCTCGATAAGCCTGAAGCATATGCGGCGGTGTAAGACATCTCTGTCACACGCTCATCATCCCAGCCCAGATCTAACCGGCCGTGCTCCACGTGTCGTATCATATTGCCGTAGTTGTCGTATTCGTATTCCCACTTTAGCTGCACCGGTGTGCCGTTTCCCTTTTCGATTACCTGGCGTGTCTTTTCTTCTTGAAAGCCGAATGTGACGCTTCTTCCGTCCCCGTTGGCGCTGTCGGAAAGCTTCCTCGTTGCCCAGGTATTATCTTCGCCCCAGAAAACCTCCCCATCTGCGTTCCGCGCTTCTATCCCTAGAATCTTTCCTTTTAGCGTTTCGCTTTCAGCACCCGTATCGAACGTATACGCCATAATCAAATCAGGAGCAGTTATCTCGCCTATGTCCTTTTTCTCTACAGCCGCAAAACCCCGGAATTCCTTTTCGTTACCGTCATAGTAACCGTCGTGGTAGCAAAATTCAGCGGTGTAGAAGTTGCCCATGGAGTCGTCGACCACCACCTTCGAGACGACACTCACGGGAAAGGGCAATGCGTATGGCCAAGTGTGGCCCCGCGCCTGGTCTACCAGTAGATACCGCGTTGATGTGGCATATTCAATAGTCGTCTTTCGCCCGATACCGTTGTCAATGCTTATCAGCATGTTCGGTTTTGGTACACAGCCGATGAGCCTTCCGATGTCTACGGTCTGAATCCTGGGCTCGTCGTAGCGGTCGGCATATACAAGGTCTGTGGTTCCGTTTCCGTTCAAGTCGGCCCAGCGAATCTCAGGATTCTCACCCAAGCCCTTTGGCATATCAGAGATTATGCGCCGCCGGTCCAGGGTGTAGTTGCCCAAGTTGATCCAGTACCAGAGCCGACATCCAGAGACACGCTCGATCACCAAATCGACCAAGCCATCACCGGTCACATCTTGCAGGCGGGCCTTTTTCACTTCAGGCGTGTCCAAGGTGTAATCCGGCAAATCAACCGTCGATAGAGCAGCGAATTTGCCATAGCCCAGTCCAGCCATCACCTGAAGCTCTGTCGGGCGAATACGAACGACATCCGCCACTCGGTCGCCATTGAAATCGGCGATGTGCACGTCCGCGTCAGAGAGCATGAAGTCGATATCTTGACCGACCGACACCATCTTGGAGAAAGTCTGGTTACCCAGATTGAACCAAATCTTGTATCTAAAACCTTCATCAATGCTCTGGATAATGTCCATGTGCTTATTGAAGTCCAAGTCCGCCGTTTTGACGTTAGCAGCACCACCAAAAGGCGAGGGAGGCACTGACCCGTCCGGACCGACGCTCATCGCCGACCACGGCCCCCAGCTTAGAGTTGCCTGATTTCGAAAGTAGAAGACATCGCCTGCTGTGCTCCTGCAGACGAAGTCTGCCACCCCATCTGCGTCCATGTCTGCCAAGTGCGCTATGTTGCCTGTGGACGCAAGATTGAACTCCCAGGCGTGCTCCCCTGCCACTTCAGGCGCATAGCTCCAAACGATAGCCTTCTCGCCGTTGTTGTTCACCTCTCCTCTGTTGAGGTATGCAGTGTGTCTCGGTCCGCCTGTATCCAGTACATCGGGCAATCCGTCACCGTTGAGATCGACCAAGTCGACCAGATCGTTGTCCATGACGCGTACCGGTGTGTCTACCGAGCCGATGATCTGGCCACTGGCTGAAATCTCATCACTGGGGTCAGCGACCGTGTACCTAAAAACCAGTGGAGGGTATGTACTTTTCCCATCGGCACCAATCCAGGCGACAGAAGTGAGAAGGGACCAGTGAGAGTGGGCTTCGTAAGACAAATGATATTCTCGGTTCAAGTAGTCGGTCTGGCCATCACGGTTGAAATCGCCTGAGTTATGATCGACAAGAGTCGGTCCCTGCGTGCCGACGACGATCGCCTTTATGCGCCTGCCTGTGCGAACAACAAAACCAGATCGGCAATCCTCAAACCAGTCCGGCCGATTTTCATATTCGAAAAAAGCAAAATGCAGATTCTCCCATGGCGGGGATCCAGGACCATATTCGATCTTATGCAAATACCGCTTGTTGGTATCTTGCTCGCCGCCAACAGAAGTATAACTGTAGACAATTGTGTTACCGTTGGTGTCTGTCATCTTCTCCAGCATCCAGCAGAAGATCCGGCCGGTATCTGCATCCACTGTGCGAGCACCAGCGGTCAGACCAAACTCCATCAGAGTGCCGTCCGGCATAGTCCCTTCCCAGTGGTCGTGATTCTCATCCTTCACGCGACGATAGCGTATGAAGGGACCCTCATTTTCACAGAAGTAGAATCCATCAACTGTAGGTACAAGCTCTTCCTTTAGCTCGTTGATGAATACATCGATTTCATCCGGTTCATCGATTAGCCCATCGTCGTCGTCGACATTGTTATCACCATCTACGTACCGAGGAATACCCTTGTCCGTTTGTCTCTGCACAAAGGGAATTCCTAAGGACCAGCCAAAGCCAAGAGGGCCATTGCTTCCACCACCATCATACTGGAGGGATAAGCTGGGAGCATGACCAGCAGTACCAGGCGGCACAGCCAGGCGAACTCCGTACTTGGCTGTGCCCGTGTTCAACGTGGGCTGGAACGACTCGCCTAATCCTTCAATGGAACCTGGTCCCTGAGGAAGGGATATGGTATTCGGCGTGACTCCGCTCTTATCCACAGCACGACACGCTGGGCCATACAGGCCTGTGATGTGCCAAAGGGCGGTCGCGACAATAAGAAGCGCCCGACGTGCAGCGGTTCTATCGTGTCTTGTCATAGAGTTGGTGTCTCCACGCTATTGAAACGTATGTCAGCGGATAATGGCCCATACGGCCCTGTTCCTTTTCCCAAATGCCCACACAGAGAGCCGCAGACGTCGAACCTGTCTGCACTCTCCTCTTGGTCGAGCCCAGACCGACGAGAACCTGGACAACGGCTAACCGTTCATCAAGCCAATCACTCTCCTTCCAACCGTGAGCCATACTCCACTATACACAGCATATAGCCGGTCCGGCGTCAGAACCCTCAGTAGGCGTACGTCTCAAAGATGATCTTTATATCCGAAACACCATTGCCGTTGCCCCCAGCCCCGTCGATAAAGCGCCTGAGGCCCTCGTCCCGGTCGTTCAGGAGTGTACTGGCCGGGATAATGAGCAACCACCTGGTGTTCCAGACGGATCGGCCGATCAACTGGCTGTCTCGCTTCTCAAGCTCACTATCGTCGAAGTCACCACTATCGTGATAGGCCCGCAACCTTGAATGCTTACGGATATCGGCATACGTATCCATGGGAGGTTCCATCGCCGGAATCCAGTCTGGTTGGCTCAGTTGACCACCACCGATAGGGAATGGCTCCGGAAGTTCCTGATCCAGGATATTAAACTCCCTGGTCTTGCCCGTATCTCCTGTCCGCGAACGCTGGACATCGGTTCCCACAGGAATCAAGTACACCCGTGGCGCTTCGGACAATCCACCCTGCATAAGGCTGTTGTAGTTGCTGAACCAAACGCCCACAGAGCGTATCTTTGTCGTGTAGTGACTGGAATCGTACGACGTCATGCCGCCGACATCGGTGGGCCAGCCAAAGACATTCAGCCCTTCGTTGATGTTTGTCTCAAATGCAATGACAATGCCGGGCTCAATGTCCTTGTGTGGATGAAACAGTGCACAGTAGCGCCGGAACTCCGGCAGGCCGAGAATATTTGGAGCCACACTACGCCACAGTGTCTCGCGCCATTTCACGTCGCCCGAAGCGGTGCGACTGATTCGGAACAACTCCGACCGCAAGGAAAGACGATTCGTTTCTCTCTGCGGGTTGTCGAAATCTGGCTTGATCTGCCAGAAGTTCCAGTACATCCGCGCCATGGGATCGGCCAGTCCCTTGCCCGTCAAAGGCGTGCCATCTTGATTAATGGTGCCAATCAGTCGAGCCGCAACGATGGACGTCAGGAACTCCTGGCCCGCTCGTGAGTCGGTGTCGAGAAATGTCGTGTCATAATCATAGGCTTTGGCAGCAAGGTACACATACCGCGCAGCCATGTCAAACTGAGCGCGGTACTTCTGCAAGGCATCATTTCGGAAGACCCGGAAGGCCATGTCCTTATAGCGGCGCGACTGCACCTCGGAAGCGGTCTGCCGTTCAAACCGCCTGTGATCTTCGATAAGCCGTTCGCCGCGGGCAAGGGCAGACTTGTATCTGCCCAGAGCCTGCTGAAGGGCTTCTTGCAGCGAGTACAACTCCAGGCGCAAAGATGCTTCTTCACGCACGGCCTGTTCAAGTTGCTGCACTTGCTGCAGGATTGCGTGCTCTTTGCGCTGTGTCGTCAAGGTGATGTTCGTCCGGGCCTGCATGATTTGATGGGCCTGTTGATGGTCGAGTTCGACAAGCGATTCGCGGTCCGCGTCTTGGGTGTACATCTCACTCATGACCGTGCCGGCCAGTCGGATCGCCGAACGGGCAACCGACGTCACGTCAAATGACCACCCGGCACTTGTGGGTAGCGCTTCTGCGACTGCGTTGGCTACGATCGTGGATAGGCGGGCCCGCTTGCGGAAATTAAGCTGTCTGGATCGCGACCGCTGAATCAGACTGTTCAGCCGTTCCTGCTGGTCTAACTGCAGGTTCAGCACATTGATCTCTTCCGCATCCAGATTGTGCTGCGCCTTCAAGAGGTCTGCCTGATCCTCGATTGTGTCTATGAGATTGTTGTATTTGACCAATCCTTCTTGGAAGCGAGCCCGTTCTTGAAGCAGCGCCGACTTGGCCAACTGGATCTCGCCGGGCGCCCGGCGCGATCCCCAGCTCGCATCAGGTCTGACGCATCCCAAAGGATCGGCGTCCGTTGAGATGTAGAACGTCACTGGCTTCTCTGTTTCTGCCAGAGACCCATCGTCTAATACCGTGAAGCTTTTCACGATCAGCGGAATCTGTTTCCACGTCAGCGCCTCGATGCCCAGGATCTCAGATGGTGTGATGCAGTCGTAGTTCTGGAGGTCCGGGCCGTCCAGGTCACTCGCGGCGGGATCTCCGCTGTACGGATAGCCGAAGATCTCAATCAACCGATTCTTGAAATCATTTCTTCTGTCGCTCACAGTCCGCTCGAACTGGATCTGCGAGTCTTTCTGCCGTCGCAGGGCCTGCGTGGAGTTGGTGGCGTGATTGAATACGGCTATGGCGTTGTTCATTGCCGCCGCAGCCCGGCCATAGATCTGCTCGAAATGGGTCTTCCCATCGTCGATCCCTGCTGCGCTGATGCCAAACGGAATCACATTCGTGGCCAGCCCGAGCGGGTTCAACCCGATGTCAGCTATGTCTGCCTGAGTCTGTATTTCCACGTAACGACTTGCAACGTCCCGGAGCTCCAGTACGGTGGTACGGTCGATCTTCTCGATACCCTCCTTATTTGAGCTTGGAGGAAGGATGGCGTTGCCGACGACCCAGTCAAAGTAGGCGCCCTGGCCTGCCCGGCTGGCCCATTCCGAAAGTCCCCAAGCCCGTTCGGGCTTCCTGTCCTTGTAGCCTTGCCACTGGCCGGCGGGATCTTCCACATACGCGGAACGATAGCTCAGATTGACAATCTCAGCTCCCGTTCGGGCCTTCGCAGCGGCGACCGATGCAAACTTGCGCTCGTCGTAGTAGTCGACTGTCCATGACTTGCCGCCCACCACGAGCGTCTCGGAGCGACTGTCCCAGGTGTAATTGGGATGGGTAATCAGTTTGTAGTACGTCTTGGTGGCGGTGAGGTAGTGGCCCCATGCATCCCCGTGTCCCTGGGGGAACAACTCCCGGGCGTCAGCTATGTTAATCTCGCCGTCGGGTTCACCTTCATTCCCTGCTACGTCGTGCAGGTTGTAATTCAGAGAGTATGCCACTTCCCCTCCTACCAGGCCGTTCGTGTAGTTCCACAGAAGCCTGTTGTAAAGTGGGTGTGACTGCACACCTCCTCCTGATCCAGAGTCATCGCGGCCCCGCAACAAGGACAGTTCCTCCTCGATCATGGTCGATCCACCTTCCACGTTCATGAAACAGTGGATGCAGGCGGCTGCCGCTCCGTACTGCCCTTCGACACCAAAGGCGATCGTCGGGTCAGCAGCGTCGGCATATGCCTCGTTGCCGAGCAGCGCATACAGGTCTGCAATCCGGCTCGCCACCAGCAGGAGAGCTGTGTTGGCGGGACCATAATTGAATGAGGCGCTAATGCTGAGCTTGGCCCCGCGGTTGAGCACGGTCTGATATATCTCGATCAGGCCGAAATCGTCCAAATTATCGCAGCTAAGTGGCACATCGCCGTCCCACGGCTCCCCCGCGTTCGAGATCATGTCGATCACCGTGTCCGTCTTATCTCCGAAGTCGTGAAACCTGCTCTCGATCGGACCGAGGATCTCGCCGCCTTGGACGCCCCCGGAAGTGCCACCTTGCGTGTAACCGTTGATGTCACCGACAACTCGTTTGATCCACCCTTCCGCCAACATGGGCTTTACCGTCCAATCGCTCCACCTCTTGGACCACGGCAGGCCTTCCGGCGTGTACTGGTAGCGGACGGCAAAGTAATTATCACTTATGGTCAGGAGATTGGCACCGCGGATCGTGTAATCAATGGCGCCGTTTGCGTCAACGGCAGCCATCCAACCAGAGGGAGCGTAGTCTCCTGCGGGCTGTGCGGGTTGGTGGCCGGGGTCAGGCATGTAGATCCATTGAAACCTGTAATCACCGGGGCGACCTCCGAAATCGCCGGAGTGACGGAGCGTGATCGTTTCGTCAAAGGCACAGTCCGGGTAGATGGCCGTAATGGTTCCTGTGTATAGTTCCGGCACCACCTTGATGATCTTGACCTCCACCGGCAAATCACCGCACTCTTCCGAATTCTTGAATACCAGAGTGACATAGCCCGTGCCTTCCGCAAAACCGGCCGTCAGGGCAACTGTGTCATCGAACCCGATGTCGCTGACGGGCTCGCGCGCCACTTCGTAGAGGTCCGCAACTGCCTTGTCCCACAAAGAGTCAGTGCATTCCGGGTTCTTGTCGTCCAGAGCACAAAGCTCCGCCTGTTCATTTGTGCTCATCACGTTCAGAATTGGATAGTCATCACCGAAATCCGGAACCATGATCACGCCCCAGAACTCCAGTTTTCCGGTCTCAGGATCATATCCAACCCTTTCTCGCAAGGCCAGTGAAAGGCGGGGAAATATCCATAGACTCCTGCCGTCTTTCATCTTGACCTTTTGGATTTCGATGTCGGGTGGAAAATCATCCTCTTCGATAATCACCGACCCTACGCGTACCCGCACCGGGTCTACAAGCGTCGCGCTCTGCCCGCCCCCCTGGGCCTCGGACTGGTCAAAGAGGATGTCGACACTGCCCTGTCCGTCAATCGCAGGGACACCTGATCCACCGTTAATCACGGTCTGGCCGATCTTGACCTTGCCCATGCCTGCTTCATCCGGCCAATAGGCGGTGTACGTGATGTCGATTGGTGTCCCGGTCGGACTGCCGGAGGCACTATCGAGCCACGGGACGAGTTCGTCCACATCGTGGGAATACGGGAACGACAAGCCCTCCGGGAAATAAAAACTTGGCTGGACTGGATACCAGAAGCGGGCCTTGAAGTCGACTGTGGAAGTCCCATCGATACCGGCACGTATGATGTGCATATCTCCTTTGCGGTCCAACCACCAGGGTCCTTCCCCTACGCCTTCGACCTTCACGCCAGCATCCGTCAGGACAAACGCGGTCAAGGGCAAAGGCGGCTGGACCTTTAATCCCGCATATTGCTTGTATGGATCTTCGAGGACCGTGTAACCCTGCCACTTGTGGAAGTAATAGGGGTCCTCTTCGCGGACGACTGCAAACACTCGGAAACGCCACCAGCCATTCGCGGGCTGCTCCTTGTACTTCATCAAGACGTAGGGTTGGGAAGTCGCCGGCGTGTACAGGTCGTCCCGCATGGCGAAGATCTTGCCGTCAAGCACAAGGGCGTGCTCATCATTCGGGTTGAAACCCGGCTCGTCATCATCTGGTTGATCGTAGATGTCCCAGCTAGTAAGGTGCTCTCCATACCTCGTTTCGTCAATCGGCCCGGAGCCTTTCAGATTGGCAATGATGATCTTGCCGGTCTCGTTGGGATCGGTTGGCCAGTCGGCTCGGTAGCGCATGACCTTGGAGGGCCACTGAACCCTGAGTGAAGGATCCGACGGCCATGCGGGATAGTCGGTTCCTTCGGGGTCCTCCACGCGGCTCAGGTTATACCACCAGACTTCGATGATCCCGGTGTTCACGGCAAAGATTTGTCCCGTATCCGAGTAGATCTCCGCAGCGTACCTGTCCCCCTCAGGCTCGTGAACGTATCCCGGGCGAGGGCCCTGATGATAGTCATCTGTGATCTCTGTTCCGATGTCCCGCCCGACGATGACGGGCTCGTCCTCTTCCGTATGCCCTAGAACGTTAGGGTCATGGTGGTCGAAACAGCGAATCACCTCAAAGCCGACCCAGTCCTGTCCCGGCGTGGGCCCCGTTTGATATCGGAGCAGGAACCAGCCGGGACCATCGGCATAGAAGGAGTTGCCTTCTCGGTGGGCGTGATGGAGCGGATTGTGAAACTCCTCGTCAAGTGGCCCTTCCGCATTCAGCTCACTCGGGACTGTGACTTTGGGGCCGAGGGCGGCGGGACTCTCACCACGTACATAAAGCTGATACTTATCGGCTCGATCTTCCGGCCACTTGGCCTTGTACCGTCGCAGTTCATAGGGCCATTCGACATCGCCCAATCCCTTGCGCATCCAGACCACTTCCATGTTCACGGCATCGTTGTTCTTCCGAATGGACCAGACCTGTCCCTTCTGGCGCGAGTGAATCTCATGTTGATAGATGTATTCGTTATTCTCGTTCCGTGTGACTTGCGGAGCAGCCCAGTTTGGCTCACTGACACTTTCGACCGGGTGCAAGCGGGATCCCACGTGTGCTTGTATGGGATCACCCTCGGGCAGGTTCGCTTTGACCTGCACGATCTCCAGATCGTTACCCTCCGCATCATACTGCAGGATCACATATGCAGGGTCCCTAGCGACAGGGCCTCGTGCATACAGATAGTCCCCCTGTATCCAGAAGACCTCTTCCCCGACCTTCAGATTCTCAGGAATGGTCTCGTTGTAATGGATTTTGACAGGCTGGACGCGCGCGATGTTTACGCCCGGCATTCTGGTCCGCTCCGTGCCGATGTGTGTCCAGTAGATTATCATCGCCCTCTTGATCGGCGCAGAGGCGGTATTGTACTGCCGTACAACGGGGGCATCCGATCCCTTGCGGTACCACGTCATAGTGACTGGCGGACCCCAATCTGCCATAAGTAGCTTCTTGGCCTGTTCAAGCAAGATCGCGTGTGTACTTGGCTCGAATGTGGTCTTGACCCAATCGATATCGGCCCAATCCCAACCGGCCGGTAGAGGAATTTGCTCTCCCACTTTGTAGGCCGTGGAGTCCACCGTAACTTCTGTAGACAACTCTTCCGAATGAAGGCCAACCAGGTTGACTGCGCTGATCGCAAACACATATTTGCCATTGGGGAACACGTCAAAGCTAGGGTCAAGGTCCGCCGGCAAGAAGCTACAGGTATCCAGGGGGTAGTCGATTTCCTTGGTTTCAGAACATGACGACCCGTCTTTGGTGCAGAGCTTCACCAAGTAGTGCGCGATCTCGGTGACGTCCTCCTCGACAAAGCCCGACCATGTAAAGAATAACTCACTGTTTTCGCGCGTGTAGGGGCCATCGCTGCCCTCCACAACCGCAGAGGTTGTCTCCGGCTCAGTCTTATCGACAACATACTTTGCCTGCTCCAAGAGCACGTCGTTCGCACCCCAGTCACCGAGCGGAATACCGGGTGTGTCCGTATCCCGGATCGAGTCATCATCGTTGAGCTTCAGGTTGATTGTACCGGTTCCGGTTCCAGTGTTCACTGTCACGTCGTAGGTTGTGCCTGCCCCGGTAACCTCTGAGACATACGGCGCCCCAACGTTACCGGTCGGGCTGACGGCAAAGTCACCTATGTCCACGCCTGTCACGTCTTCCGTGAAGACAATCTCGAAACTGACAAAATCAGCGTCGGTCGGACTCTGGTCTGCCCGCTCGATGGAGGCCACGGCGGGTGCAGAGGCTCCAATAGTATAGGCCTGGCCCTCCGTAAAACCGCCATTTATTCCCCAGCCGCCAAGGACGTGTCCATATTCGTCTTTGATCGTTCCATCGTCCACCAGGTTGAGCTTGATGGTTCCATCGCCATCGCCAGCGTTCACCTGCACGGTGTACTCGTCCGCAGGAGGCGGAGCCGAATATACGGCCTTCATGTCTCCCCCGGCAATGCCGACCACTTCCGCCTCGAAATCATCCGGACCAACACCGGTGACCTTTTTGCTGAAACTGACATGAAAACGAATCCAATCAGCGGCCGTAGGGCTGCCATCCAGGCACTCGATTGAGGTAACAACAGGTGGAATTGCATTCGACACCACGATGTCGTCATCTGTCCCGATTCCGCCGAAGTTTTCTGCCGATTCCCACGCAACCATCCAATGGCCCGAGCCGTCGGTTGCTATTGAAGAAACCCAATCATGAGCTGACCCTGCTGCGGCTTGACCGTTCAGCGCCGCCGGGACCGTCCAATTCACCCCATTGTCCGAAGAGAGCGACATTAGTAGGTCGTAGTCGGCCCCAATGGCTCCGTTGATGTCCTCCATTGAGGCCCACACTGCCGCCCAATGGCCGCGACCATCCGTCGTCAGGCAAGGAACCTGGTCACCGGCCGAGTCAGTCGAAGCATAGGGGGCGAGTGCTTCGGCAGGCGTCCAGCTCGCCCCTGCGTCAGTAGAGCGCGAGAACAGGATGTCTGAGTCCGCACCATAAGTCTCATGCTTGTACGAGACCCACATTGCCACCCAGTTGCCTGCGTGCCCGGCTAAAGCCGCAGAGGAGTAATCATCGCCCGAATCAAAGAAGGCATAGTTGTTCAGGGGCGCAGGGGCCGCCCAGGTCTCCCCACCGTTAGTGGAGTGCGAGACTAAGATATCCGGGTCGGTCCCGATCCCCAACCACCCCGATGGTCTGAGGTTTTCCTCAGACGTCCACATTACCACCCACTCGCTCGGCATCCACCACCGCATCCATCTTCCATCCGGAAGCTGGACCCATCTGGTGTACCGAGGGCAGACCGCTAACACGGCTCCCCTGTCATCACCAGAGTCAGTGGCAGCGTTAGTATTGAGAGCAGAGGGAGCTGACCATGTCGCTCCATTGTCTGTGGAACGCGACACCAAAATGTCCAAATCAAAATCGATAGTAGCGCCGAGGCTGTCGTTCGAAGTCCACACGACGACCCAATCCCCGTATCCATCCGTAGCCACCCAAGGGGCGATGCTATGGTGAAGCGCGCTGCTCACAATGGTGGGAGCGGTCCAGGTCGCACCGTGATTCGCAGACCGCGAAACCATGATGGTTCTGTAATAGCTTGATCCTCGTTCCCACACTGCTACACAATTGCCTTTGCCGTCCGTAGCCAGATTGCACCCCCGGTCACCGGAGACGTCTGTGGAGGCGTCATTATTCAGAGGTACGGCAGGAGTCCAGTGCTTGCCGTTGTTCTCGGAGCGTGAGATCAGGATGTCTTCGTCCGTGCCAATACCACCGAGGTCCTGTTCTGATGTCCATACGGCCAGCCAAAAACCCGACCCAGCCGAAACAATTCTTGGAGCATTGTCGTCACTCAAGTCGCTGCCAGCGTAGTTGTTCAGTGCTTTCGGGTAGGGGAAACCCAACTCGGCGAAGCTATCCTTGCACTGGACCAACAATACGATCGATGTCAGCAGCACTGCCTGCGCCACTGAGCCGAGGTGGTGCACACTGCAAATGGCACACGATAGCTTTGGGTTTGAAAGGAACATAGCTCTCGAAGAAACCTGCTTTGGCCGGCGAACAGTACGAGTCAATAGCCGACCGAGCAGGGCAAGTGTCCGCCCAGGCCACAAGCGTCCAGCCTTCGGAGTTGATGTCTGAATAGCCGGTTTGTCTTTTTCGATCATCTTTCCTACCCTTTTAGCTGTTATCTCCAATTCGCCATGCTTACCGAACACTTCAGAGTTACAATATGGTATACGGCGTAGCACGGGGCTAATTCAGTTCTTTCCGCCTTTTCTGCTATTGTTCGGCGTTTAGCACCGGCACGCGCGAGACGTGGTGGAGCCGAAACGTGCCTTCCACACACAAAACGTCTTTATGTATTCCTTCAATCTGCTCAGAGTATGCACCGCCCAACTGGTTGTCTCCCCAGCCGGAAAGATCGAGCCCGTCCGGGTCTTCGGAGGTGAAGATGAAGCTGAGCGTCCGGACAACAGTGTATGATTCCATCTTCTCTGGATGCCTCGTCTCGAAGTCATAATCCAGGTTGTCGTGATCAAAGTGATACTTGTGCTTGAAGGGATTGAGGGCGTCATCGTAGTCGAGGCAGACCGTACACTGCAGCATGTCGTTGGGGTCCCCGAAATTCCCCGTCACGGTCATCTCGATAGGTTCCGAGAATCCAAAGGCGGCCGAACTAATCCTGCGGCCCACAAGCTTGCCGTCACGCATGGCTGCGCCAGAATACTGGGACATCATGGCTTCCCCGGTCTCACCCGTCAGAATCACGAACCTGCCCGGCTCATCCACAATCTTCTTCGTTGGATCCTCCGGATCCGGTTTCTCCGTTCCCTCTTCCCACATAAGCATGGCCTGTTGAAGCAGGCTGGCCGCCCCATCGGAGTCCACATGAATGATAATGCGAATGGGAAACTCAGAGGCGGTTGGTTTTGGATCCCATTTTTCATTTGGGTCATCCGACTTACTGGCTGGGAAATTCACCTTGTTGATCATCGCCGTCCCTACCCATAAACCCGCTCTCTTATGAACAGGGGCAGGCGCCGCGTTGCTCTCGGACATGATGTGCATCTTGTTTAGCTGCTCGGGTGTTCCCCTATCGGATGTCAAGCCTCTCGCAACCACCGGCAATGAAAGCTCGGTTCCCTGACCGTCCGTGACCATGAGGATATTCTGGTACAAAGTGCCAACGCTGCCGGCTGGCGGAGAGAATTCGGCCATGTCGCGTCGTCTTACTGCAATTCGAAGAGCCAGCTCCTGCTGGCCAGGGACATCGAAATCCAAAGGCTCCGTGATTTCTTTCCAGGCAAGCGTATGTGGGTCCCAGTACGATAGTGGAACCTCGCCAGCTAGAACCGGCAGCGTCGAACTCGGAGGTTGCTCCGACGGCAACTTACAGAGGGTGATCTGCCTTCGGACCGACGTCTCATTCTTGATGCGAAGAGTTTGTTCGGTGAGAATCCGTCCGAAATCGAGACTGTGACCCTGCTCAAAACGTACTCTCAAGGGTCCGCAGTACTCCGATTGACCTTCGCAGTAGACCCAGTAGGCTTCGCCAGGCTCGATGGTAGTGTCGGTCAGGTTGGTAACCTGTGTCCACCGCCCGGAAGGGTCCAGGCGATACACTGGCCTGCCTGCGTGAACAGGGGAAGGAGCAAAGAAGCTCTCAAAGGTAGGTGGAGTCCCTTGATCCACCAGGAAGCCAACCAAATTGAACGAATCGGCCAACCAGTCAATGGGCCTGAGTACGGGTTTCCCCTTGAGCTGCCAGTTCACCGATTCACGACCGCGAAGTTTTATCAGGTAAGCACGCCCGCCCTGAACTATGAACAAGTTAGTAGCCACGTTCTTTCCAGGACTGCTGGGATCGTCGGGGAGATAGACAAGCCATTCCGGCTCTTCGGGTACGAGAGTAGAGGGGTCCCGGATGAACTGTACAGAAGAAAAACGCCGATTCCAGGCCCACACGCTCTCGATCGGTAGGTCGGCAAATACCCGCTCGCAGTCTCTGGGCTCAGGTTGAACCTCGACGTAGACGGCATTCCAGCCAGGACGCAACGTGATCCGTTGCTCGACCCATTGACCGCGAACATTTGCATTTGAGGATAGTAGCAATATGGTCACAATAAGCAGTGAATGATAGAGTATTCCAGAGTTCTGTTTCATCTCAGACTCCTGCCGAACACGACACACCCACGAAAGTCGGAATAGACGCTAAACGTATTTGAGTTAGGGATGCCCGCACCGGAAGCAAGGAAAGGCAGACTTACGCTGCAACTGGGGTAAGAACGCCCTTGGTATCCTCCTGACTCCACCAGACTCAGTCCTCGGCACTCTCCTTAGGATTGCCCCCGAAATTCCTATGCCAGCAGGTTATTACCCCGCCAGTGACGCGAATACAAGAAAAAATTGAAAAAAATAAGCAAGACACTTCTGTTTCCACATGTTTTGCGTGCGGCATACCGAAGAAATCGTGGAAGCTTCACGCAATATCAAAACGCGCGAGGCACGACGAATCTAGTAGTCTGTCAACTTCGATGAGGTAGGTTGTCATTCCGCACTTGATGCGGAATCCAGGATG
>Ga0180434_10003059_pt1 | contig 21558 bp, 17 predicted proteins | sample SS_ome_7_FD_132453 | JGI IMG/M metagenome (GOLD analysis project Ga0180434, IMG submission 132453) | Hypersaline lake sediment archaeal communities from the Salton Sea, California, USA - SS_1_D_2 metaG | ecosystem: Environmental > Aquatic > Non-marine Saline and Alkaline > Hypersaline >...
CCAAGACAAAATCGACTTTCTTCAGAGCTCTTATTGACTGGTTTACGTCGGGCAGATTGTTCAGGTGATTGTTCGATTCCAAAATGACCATCTGGATGTTGGGAGCCGGGTTTCCTGGCGCATTACCGATCATATTGTTGTATTCTTCCTTGCTGATTTCCCCTTTGTCGAGCTTTTCTCTCATATCGATGGCCTTTGGCCACTTGTACATCGCCATCAGGACGGGTGGGTAATAGCTTCCGGGCTTTTGTTGCCAGTTTACCGCTGGCATCGGCCCGCCCAGCGAGCCCCACCACAGCCCTGTTTCGGCTGCGGCTGTTCCTCCCGGAATACAGGTGTTGCCAGTCAGTGCTTGCAGGTACATAGCTGCTCTGGTGGAATTCTCTCCATAGAACTGACGGCCCAAGGACAGGGATACGTTCAAGTTCACTGGCTTGCTTCTTGCATACAGCCTGGCGAGTCCCTCAATGGTATCGGCAGGGACACCACATATCGTCTCAGCCCACTGTGGAGTCTTGTCGACGCCGTCCTCCATGCCCAGCACGTAGTCCTTCCACCGCTGCAGTCCCTCAGGCTCAACCCATCGCTCAACAAACTCCTTATCGCAAAGGTCTTCCTTGAACCATACATTTGCCATGGCGATCATCATGGCCACATCGGTGGTGGGCCGTATCGGAATCCATTGGTCCGCTAGAACCTCCACTGACGGGGTATATCGAGGCTCGATACATATGATCGGGATTCCCCGCTCCTTAGCTTGGAGCAGGTTGTAAGCCACTCCACTACTCATTAGTGATACAGGGTTCAATCCCCAGAGAACAATGAGCTTGGACTTGAATATGTTAATCTCATCCTGTGTCAATTCAAAAAAACCAACACTGAAGAATTCTTCTAAGTAGTCTTTTCCTAGAACCCAGTTCTGGGGCTCCTGCCAGCCATTGGTGGAGTGAGCAGCCCATCCTGCAACCCCTGCCCCGAACCATTGGGCGAGAGGGAAGCTACACATGCTCAAGTAACTGTAAGGTTGGTGTAAGATCGAGTATGGGCCGTACTTTTCCTTTATCTCGACCAGCTTCCCTGCTATAGTGTCTAGCGCCTCGTCCCATGATATCCTCTCAAATTTCGCCTCGCCTCTCTTGCCAACGCGCTTCATCGGATACTTCACTCTATTGGGGTCGTATATCTCCTGCGCCATCGCATATCCCTTCGGGCAAGGCCGATGCTGGATCATGGCTGTGTCGATCACCTTTTCGGGCAAGTGTTCACCCTCCCGCGCTATGCCAGGGTTGATGGTGTCATCCGGCTCAACGGATACAATCGCTCCGTCCCTAACTCGCACCTTGAGGACACACTGGTCGAAGCAGTGAAATCCGCAGGAAGTATATCTGATGATATCCTTGTCGTGACTTCGGAAACTGGGACTATGACCCATGACTACCTCCTCAAAGTTCTTTCGCTCTCCCTAGCCGTGATAGAGTAGGGATGTGGGGCTTTCTACGTACCGCAAAATAGACCATGAGAGACCTTACTATTAGCGCCAGATTATCTTCGGCTCATTCCTAAGAGGTATGCGGCTAAACTTGTGCTTGGGATATCCAACTACCATAGCCCCCAAGCAGTGGTGGCCCTGGGGAAGTCTTAAAGCCTCCCTCATTGGGCGATAGGACATGGCAGCGAAATGGAGAAACCCAGCCCAGCATGCTCCCACTCCTAGAGAATAGGCCGCCAGCTCCAGGTAGGTCAGGGCAATAAGACCGTCCTGCTGAGCGGTAATTGCGTCTCCAGGCGCATGTGCTACTATGGCATGGGGTGCGTGATGCATTATCGGGTCTTCCCCACGCTGCTGCATGGCCACCAAATGGTCTATATGAAAGAAATCAGCCAGTCCCGGACTTTCCTCGATTGCCGAACGCATCCCATCCACCACTAGTCCACCGAGGCGCCTGACCTCCTTTGGGTCTTCAACAACAAGCCATTCCACCGGCTGCGCATTGTGTCCGGACGGCGCGTAACGGGCGATATCGATTATCTTGGCCAATATTTCTCTTGGGACAGGCTCTTCCTTGTAGACTCGAATAGACCGTCGCGACTTCAAGAAATGCTCCACCTGCTCCGGGGCGGGAAGCAGGTTCTTCCTCACCGCGGTGCAGTCCTCCGGCTTCATTGTCTCGAGGCTGATGGCCCCGGGTGGGCACACCGCAACGCAATGGCCGCAATTGATGCATAACGCCTCGGCGTCACGATCCACGATGGGCAAAGCCTCTTTCTCCTTGATCACAAAGATGCCCGCACGACACTCCATAGCACACAGGCCACAGAAGTTGCATTTTTCAGGATCCACTGCAAGTACGCTCATTATCCCTCCTGCAAAACTCGGTGCCGGACTGGCTCTTCTGCACCACGATGTTTGTTGGTGCAAGAATGTGCGCCGCCAGCAACATGACACGACTCAACTACGAACACTTTAGGTGCCTGAGCTTCCTTTGTCAATGACTCTAAGTTCATTGAACAATACGTCATCGCGCCTCCTGAATAAACGATGTGGCTTAATGTTCGATCCCTGCTGATACCCAGTGGCTCTGACATGAAAGGGTTTCGAGGTGCAGCAGTATAGGCTGGATGCTACAGATGGTTTTAGGCTTGTTGGAAACCTTGACAGCCAGTGAGCAGGAGTTCTAACATGGCCACAGTTGTTGATGTGGGAAATCATGGATCAGAATCTCACCCGGGAAGTATGCACGGAGGGCATGGCCTCCCTGCGCTCGTTACCCCTATCTGTGGCCTACAGGATAGCCATAGACGGTCAGGCATTCCGCAAAATGGCGCACCTTCTGGAGCACCCGATTGGGAACCGTGGTAAAATCAGCTTAGAATTACAGGAGGGAAGATGGAACAGAAGTCCTATTCACAGTGCCATAGGTGCGGGAAGATGGTGTGCTACCCTCTCATCCGAGTCAATGAGAAGCCCCCTTTAGAGGAAGCCCCAGACTTCTGTCCTATGAGGCTGCGTGGCCAAGTCATAGAAAGGGCGCTTTCTGAGTACGAAAAGCAGGATGTGAGTGAGTTCGCTCGCCTGGCCTCAGTGCAGGAGTTCGAATGTTATGAGCGTCTGCCTGGGGGTATCAGAACCAAGTTTCCGCGGCTTGAGGAGACCATACAATTTGCCAAGAAAAATGGCTTCACAAGAATCGGCATCGCATTCTGCATCGGGCTGATGAACGAGGTTCGAATTCTGGCTCAAATCCTGGAGCGCAAGGACTTCGAGGTGGTCTCAGTATGCTGCAAAGCAGGGGCTGTCCCCAAGGAGAGAATAGGATTAAAGGCAGAAGAGAAGATTGCGGGGCCCGAAATTTACGAGTCCATGTGCAATCCTATAACTCAAGCTGAAATCCTGAACTCAGAGAATGTCGATTTGGTCATCCAACTGGGCCTGTGTGTCGGGCACGATACCCTCTTCATGAAGTACTGCCGAGTACCTATGACCGTGCTAGGAGTGAAGGACAGAGTATTCGGGCATAACCCGCTTGCTGCCCTCTATTTATCCGCCTCTCCTTACTACTCTAGGCTCAGGGCTCGAGAGAAGGCCTAATGGAGGGAAAATCCGATGATAACCGGGGCGACAACATGGAATCATCAGCACACAATGCGATGAAATGTCTCCTCGATGGCTATGCACGCGGGCCTGTGACCTCTCGATTTTAGATGGCAAACTTGAGGTCTTGTATGAAAATTACTGCCCAGCTAGTTGGGGTTTCATATAGGAACATTGACAAATAAGGCACATTGGGGGAATAATACATGCAAAGAGCTAAGGGGGGTATCACATGAAAAAGTGGTTCTCAGTAGCAGCCACCGTCGTTCTGTGCCTGGCTCTGATGGTGGGTGTGGCCTGTGGAGGAGGAGATGGAGATGGCGATGAAGAGGAAGTAAAAGAGGTGAAGTGGGGCATTGGGACGCCGCTGACAGGCATTTATGGAAAGTTTCTCGGCATTCCGGCAAAACGAGGGTTTGAGTTAACCAGTGAGCGCATCGGTGAGTTTACCGTAGATGGACAGAGGTACAAATGGAAGCTCAGCTTTGAAGATAACGGGTGGGATGCCGAAGGTGGGATGGCATCGGCCACCAAGTTTATCTCTCAGGGAGGCGTGAACTTCATGACCCAGCTCGGTGGCGACGCCGGGATGGCTGCCCAGACCATATGTGAAGAATCAGGGATGATAATGTTCACATCAGATGTCCCGCTGGAGGCCTTGGGGCCGGATAAGCCCCATACCTTCGCTGGAACACCAAATGTTTACTCCAGTTTGGCGGCTCTCTTCAAGTACCTAAACCAACTTTATCCCGAGGCGGAAACTGGTGCCGGTATCAGCGAAGATACTTCAACTGGGCACCTGATAATTGAGGCGGTTGACATCGCCGCTGACTACTATGGCATCGATTGGTTGAGTACAGAGTACTTCGACCCCGTTGGGACTACGGAGTATTATCCCATAGCAACCAAGATCATGGACCTGAATCCAGACATTGGATACGTAGATTCCAGGCAGGTCGGGGCCATGCGGTCAATGGGCTGGGAAGGCCAGTCGTTCTATGGTGTATGGACCACGGACGCCGCCGGGTACTGTACCTGGGATGATCTCTGGGGTCATCTAATCTTCTTCCCCCATCCTCACGGTGAAGGGTTGCCCCAAGCTATAAAGGATATAGCTGCCGAATACGAGGAGCGGTTCAGTGAACAGTACACGTTTATGGCATTCTACTATACTTTGCAGCTTTATATGCTGACTGATGCTCTACAGAAGGCTGGTACCGTGGATGATGTGGACCAGATCATAGCTACGCTGGAGACGGAAACCTTTGACACCCCCATAGGGCCAGTCAAATTCGGGCTTAGTGAGATAGATGGCATTGGACATCAATTTATGACGCCTGTCTGGATCTTAGAGCTTAAAGGGCACGAAGGGATTACTCAAGGCGAGGAGTGTTACCGAGTATTTGAGATGTCGATGGAGGAGGCAGAGGCACTGGCGCTCGAGATCTTTGGCAAGTAGCTACTAGGAGTTCTTAGAGAAATAAATGCTTAGGAGGAAAGAAATGGGTAAAGATTACTTTCTGTATGAAAAGGATGAAGAGAAAAGAATAGCCTCTATAACCTTCAATCGCCCGGAAAAGCGAAACGTAATTATGGAGGAGGATTTCTCCTTTTTCATACCCCTGCTCAGGGAGATAGAGGAAGACGATGATGTCAAGGTATTGATCCTAAAGGGGGCGGGGGGGAATTTTGGCTCCGGCGCAGACATAATGGATCTCGGTCCGGGGACCATAGGGATGTCAAGGGACCCAAAGGCTCCGCGCCCTACAGTGAGGCAGGCGCTCTTCAAGGAGCGAAGGATGGGCCATGACGCCATCAGCCCGGCAAACCTGAACACGATGTTCCATTTCTGTAAGCCATGCATCGCCCAGGTCGAGGGCTATTGCTACGGCTGGCATTTCCAGGTTGCTGCTGCCGCGGACATAGTGATAGCTTCAGAGGAAGCCCTTTTTACCCATCCAGCGTTTAGATATATCATTGAGGCATGGCCTATGCTGGTTTTGATCAAGACCATGGGCCCAAGGAGGGCTTCCGAGCTTCTGTTCACCGGTAGGGCATTCACCGCTTCGGAGATGGAACAGTGTGGCTTTATTAACAAAGCAGTCCCCAAACAGGAGCTGGAAAAGGAGACGATGGAGCTCGCCTCCGTTATCGCCCTCCAGCCCACCGATGTCTTGGTAGTAGGAAAACACTATCTCGAGACGCTGAGAGCCATCGACAATGACCTGTATGCGCCCAACCTGGTGGGTTGTATGGCCCACCTGCTTTCCACCTATATGAAGCTGGACCCCGGCGACTATTCCGTCCTCAGGGAGACCACGAAGCGCGGAGCTAAGGGCGCCATAGATGCCAGGGAGTCCAGGTATCCCCCCAAATACCGGCTGAGCTATTCAGGCAGGGAAGCAAAGGAATAAAGAGGGAAGGCACGAAATAGCAGGCGCTATCGCCAAAAAAGGCGCCGGGCCTCGTTTCTTAGCGTAGCCCGAAAGTCAGGATGGGCAATGTTTATTAGTTCCTCGGCTCTCTGATGCTGCGTCTTCCCTTTGAGCCGGCCAATCCCATATTCAGTAACCACTATGTCAGCTAGGTTTCGAGGGACGGTCACCACTGTACCAGGTTCCAGCTGAGGCACGATCCGGGAGACACTACCCTCGCGGGCAGTCGCAGGTAGGACCGTAATGTTGCGACCCCCTTTGGAGAGGGCAGCTCCTATGGCGAAGGCAAGTTGTCCCCCTGTGCCACTGACCATAGTCGAGCCAATGGACTCGGCAGCTATCTGACCGGTCAAGTCCACCGCTAGCGCAGCGTTGATGGCAACCATGTTGTCGTGAGCCGCGATCACTCCTGGGTCGAGCACGTAGTCCGAACCGTAAAGCTCAAAGATAGGGTTCATATTGATAAAGTCCATCTCTTCTTTCGTGCCACCTCCACAAGCGGTGGACACTACTTTGCCTGGGTTAGTGCTCTTAAACTTGCCCGTGATTACTCCATTCATCACCAGAGAGGCGGTGCCCCGGGGCAGATTCTCTGAATGAACTCCCAGGTCGTGCTTACTCTCCAGAACACCTAGTTGCAGGACCCACTCTGCTGCTCCCCCCACACCAACCTCTATAGTATCGCCATCCCGGATGAGGCTAGCTATGTGTTCGGCGATGGTCTTTTCTGCTTCACCTGGACCGCCAGTTTTCCGCCCCAATATGTCCGTTGTGCCCGGAGCTCTCCCCGTGGGGGTGTGAGGCACGAAATAATCAATTTCAGAAACATGAATATAATTATCCCCGTAGGTTCGGATGAGATCAGGACTAACCTCTGCTAAAACCAGCTTAGATGCTTGGACAGCCTTTTTCTTGTCCCATAGGGAACCACCAAAGCTGCAATAGCCATGTTCATCGGGGGTCGAAAGATAGATAAGGAGGACATCTACTGGTTCCCTCAGCGACGGGTCTTCAGCCCAAAGGAGACCACTCACCATGTAATCGCCCCTTCGTTCCTCTATCATCCTTCTCGCCACAGGCAGGACGTAACCCACGCTCACGCTGAAGGCTTCCTCCCAGCCAGGTTCGTACCATGGTAGGTCCCTTCCGGGGGCAGGAACGTAGAGTCGAATATCTTTGAGATCTCCTGCCCTCGCCAGGAGTGCCAGAGCCAAATCATTGGGCTCCAGCCCATAGGCGAAGGCGACGCGGTCACCTGATCGTATCAGTTCGACCGCATCTTCAGGGGAGATCATTTTCTTTTCATACTCCTCTTTCCAGTTCATCCTAACCTCTATCCAAAGAATTGACAAAGCTTCTAAGGCTACGCGAAATAGACCCCCTTGCCCGTGCCACGGTATTCCTTCGACGGCAGTCTCTTCTCCACAGGCCAAGTTCCAGCTTCCCGGCAAGGAAGGGCCACTGTAGCCTGACCGGGCATGGTATCCGCCTCTCTCTGGTTAATGCCATGAGTCTCGATATCCACGCAGTATTCGCCATCCTCATCAATATATTTCCCGGTTACTTTACCTTTGAGCCACACCACGTCTGAGTGATATACAAACTGGCGGTATTCAGCATAGCACCGTTTCAGCCAGCCCTCATCACCTATCCAGTTGGTGAGTAGATTGACCAGCCAGCAGTGCCTCTGAATCCCTACGTCATAGGCATCGCGGGCGCCGGCGCCCTGCGCTGCCGCAGCGGAGTAATGGACCCCATAGACTGGTTCCCACGCATGAGTAACCGGATCGCGGAATCCCCAGGCAGGATGTTGCTTATATCGCCGAAGCTGAACACCGTGAGCGGCCAACTGCACCGGAGCTGCACCAACGCAGAAGGCAATTATATCCGTCATTCCGTATGGGCCCTTTACCACCGGCTGCAGCTCATCTCCTACATTCACATCATCCCAATACCTTATCTCCGAACCGCGTATCTCTTCTGCCAAAACATCATTATCAACCTTTTCCACCTCTTTTTTAGTCCAGGGGTGAGGCAACTTGATATAATCATACTTCCCCTCCCCCTGCGCTGATTTCCCCCTCGCCGCATGCCTCTCGTATCTTACAAGCAAGTTATGTCCTCGGCTTACCAGCTCACCCCGCTGGTTCCAGTATTCGAACCTTTGATATTCGAACACGGTTTTCCCGGCGAACTTGCTGGTTTTCACATCATAGCCGACGAAATAGCACTTAGGGGTGATTTTATCATTGATATAGATTGGCTTGAGGAACTCCCAATCTGAAGCTGAGTGGTCGGCATGGATTCCGGGAAGGCCTTGTAGCACCCAGTGGGGGAAGACGCTCGCTGTCCAAGCGGGGGAAGCTACTAACGCCCCATACCTGGTCTCCTTCGCATATTCCTCATCCCAATATAGCGGATTGGCATCGCCTATGCCATTAGAGAAATTTCTTATCGCCTCGTACGAGACCGTGCGGTTGAAAACATTGCTTACTCGCAATTCGAGGCCAATCCTTCTCTGCCAATCGGTCAATGCGCTGTCATCGAGGACAGCTTCAGATAACTGAGCAACTTCTGCTTCCGACTTCTCTGCCATGCGGAATCCTTTCTTAGAACGTTAGTTAGAATGTGCGTATCCTGGGGAGAAAAACTCCCTCTTCATCAAGGTAAGCAGCAAGCACGTTACTGCATTTGGGGCATCTCCTTTCTATCACAGTTGCGTAATCATTCTTACGACGCCCCACCTTGACCTCAGCTACCGGTATCACCCCATCACACCAAGGACACTTGATTTCTCCACTTTCTTTTCCCATGCTCGAAACCCCCGTGCTTAAATATGCTTATAGGCTTTATCCCGTTACACCACCTTAAACCCGCTTTGCTTATAGCGTCTCAAGGTCACGACCACTGCTCGGCCATATTAGCATTTCATCCCAACTGGCGTCAACAGAGCTTCCACATGGCAAGCTCATGGTTGACCGAGTGTTAGAGTTTCTGTATAGTTATTTTTGCCTCAGCTAATCAAAATTGGAGGGTTGTATGCTTGATTTTTCTTTCACTCCGGAGCAGGAAAGTCTGCGGGAGACGGTCAGGGAATTCGCCAAAAAGGAGCTGGCGCCAAAGTATTCCCATTGGGACAAGGAGGAGGAATTCCCCAAGGAACAGCTATTGAAGATGGCCAAGCTGGGCATCATCGGCATGCATCTGCCGGCAAAATACGGAGGCAAAGAGGCCGGTTGCGTGAGCGCCGGGATAGTGTTGGAGGAGGTAGGAAGGGGCGATTTCTCCTGTGGCTACCCTGTTACCCTATCCGAGCTAGTAGGGGGGATCATCGCCAACTACGGCACGGAGCAGCAAAAGGAGCAATGGCTCCCTCCCATGATACGGGGGGAGATAACCATAACCCTGGCCTTGACCGAGCCCCATGCTGGCTCTGATGCCGCTGCTATCAGCGCCACTGCGGTTAAGGATGGGGATCACTACATTCTCAATGGGAGGAAGGCGGCGATAGACATCTGCGTCTCCGACGCCGTGGTCATATGGGCGAAAACTGATCCCAGTGCCGGGGCGAGAGGCATGAGCGCCTTCATCGTTCCCGGCGATACCCCTGGATTCACCCGCACCCTATTGCGCACCATGGGCAGCAAGGGGGCTAAGCTGGGCAATATCGTCATTGACAACGTCAGGATACCAGCGGCGAACCTGCTGGGTGAAGAGAATAAGGGGTTCTACATGGTAATGCGGTCCTTCGACTATAGCCGGGTGCTGATGGGGCTCTGGTGCCTCGGTGCCGCTCAGGCAGCCTTAGAGGATGCCATATCCTATGCCAGAGCCCGGACTGCCTTCGGCAAACCGATAGGCAAATTCGAGGGCATTTCCTTCCCCTTAGTGGAGAACGCCACGCTAATAGAGGCGGCAAGGTTGCTTTGCTACAAAGCCCTGTGGCTCAGGGACCAGAACCTGCCCCACACCAAGGAGGCGGCCATGTGCAAGTGGTGGGCTCCCAAGCTGGCAGCCGATGTCATCCATCACTCAATGCTGGTTCACGGCTGGCTGGGATATACAGATAACGTGCCTCAGGAGCAGCGGTTGAGAGATGTCATGGCTCTCGAGACCGGGGATGGGAGCAGTGAGGTGATGAAGATGATCATCGCCAGGGAGATATTGGGAAGGGACTATCTGCCGTATTAGACTGGCTAGCTCTTCCTCACCCTGTTCCTGATGAATTCGACGATAGGTTCGGTGAGACTGCCTGCGGTGAAGACCTCGGCCACCCCCATTTCTTTGAGACTGGGGATATCCTCAGTGGGGATTACACCTCCCATGATGAGCAGTGTATCACCCAGACTCTTTTCCTTGAGTAGCTCCACTACCTTGGGAGTGAAGGATAGGTGCTCCCCGGATAGCGAGCTCAGCCCCACCACATCCACATCCTCCTCAAGGGCTGCCTGCACAATCATCTGGGGTGTTTGGTACATGCCAACATAGATAACCTCCATGCCCGCTTCCCTGAGGAGGGCAGATACTACTCTTGCCCCCCGGTCATGGCCGTCCAGACCAGCCTTAGCCATTAAGACCCTTATCGGCCGACTCGTCTTACTCTTCTTTCCACTCAAGGCAACACCTCACTTAAAAAGGTGACTCGATGACCTCTAGAGGATCATAGCTGTAGCCGTAGACCTGGCGGATAGTTCCCATTATCTCAGCCCTGGTGGCATAGGCTGAGACCGCTTCCATTATGGCCGGCATCAGATTCACCTGCTCCCCTTTTTCAGCCTCACTTCGCAACTTGGCCACGGCCTCCCTAACTTTCCTATTGTCACGGCTCTTCTTCAGGTCGTTCACCTTTTCCAGTTGTATTCTTTGGGACTGCAGGTCTACCCGGTGCACTCCACCGGGAGTCTCCTCCTCCCTTTCTATAGTGAAGGCATTGACGCCGACTATGATCCGCTCTCCGCTGTCGATCTCCTGCTGATATTTGATGGCTGCCTTTTCCACCTCCCGGTCAAACCAGCCTGTCCTCATCGCTTCCAGAGCACCCCCTGCCTTCTCGATCTCCCCCATCACACTGACAGCCTCCTCCTCTATCCTATTGGTGAGGCTCTCCACATAGTAGGACCCTCCCAGTGGGTCGGTGACATTAGCCACCCCGGTTTCATAGGCCAGGACCTGCTGCGTCCTGATGGCAATCCGATGGGCTTCCTCTGTGGGCAGGGCTATTGGCTCATCGTAGGAGCAGCAATGGAGCGACTGCACTCCCCCCAGTACTGCAGCCAGAGCCTCGTAGGCGATGCGTATGATATTGTTCAGGGGCTGCTGCGGGAAAAGGGAGCAGCCAGCGGTGTGGACACCGAAGCGAAACACCAGGGAGCGCGGGTCTTTAGCCCCGTATTTCTCCTGCATGATCCGGGCCCAGAGCCTCCTTGCCGCCCGAAGCTTGGCTATCTCCTCAAAGAAGTCGATGTGAGCAGAGCAGTAAAAGGCTCTCCTTGGAGCGAATTCGTCAATATCCAGCCCCCGCTGCAGTGCGGCATCGATGTAGGCCATGGCCACGGAAAAGCCGAAAGCGATCTCTTGAGGGGCATTGATGCCCATCTCGCGCCAGTCATAGAGGTTCACATTCCCCGAGGTCCATAGCGGCATGTTCCTGGTGCAGTATTCGATGATGTCAGTGGATGTCCTGACGCTTAAGTCTATGGGGTTATTTGGCCGATAGCCGCAGTAACGGGCATGGAGGGGGTCATTTTGCATCGTGCCCCTGAGCTTTGCCTGTTCCACTCCCTGTTTTTGCGCGGCAATGATATACTGGGCTAGGGTCACGGGGCAAGTAGAGGCTGATTCGTTAAAGGACATGGTTATCTTGTCCAGCGGGATCCCGGCCACCAGGTCCTCCATATCGCTGAGGGACGTGAACGGTGCTCCCTGAAGCCCCACCTCATCCATGGCCAGGGGGTGGTCACCATCAACCCCTATGTGGCTGGGAACGTCAGGTATGACGCTCAATCCGCTGGCCCCCTCTTCGATGTGAAACTTGAGCCTCTCATTGGTGTCTGCAGCCGTGCCGTAGCCGCAGACCTCCCGTCTGGTCCAGTAACGCCCCCTAAACATATCCCGATATACCCCTCTGGTGTAAGGAAATTGCCCTGGGTCGCCTATTTCCTTCCGGTAACTGATATGCCTTACATCCGCAGGCGTATAGACCTCCTTAAGGGGGAAACCGGACCAGGTCTCCGTCTTCTTCGGCTTTTCAGAGTAAGCCTCGGTTAACTTCTCCACGTTGATAGCCATAATGATTACCCCCTTCTTAAAACTTGCGGAATTCGGAAATCTAAGAAACTTGGGGCTTATGCCCAGGCTCATTTCCTGAATTTGCCAAAATCCGCCTGTCTCTTCTCCAGAAAAGCATTCATTCCTTCCTTAATCTCTTCTCCTCCGTATATTTGGCACAGCATCTGGCGACCGTGAACCAGAGAGGGATAGAGCATGTCCGATTCGAAATTGAGCGAGGTCTTGGCGATACGAAGTGCCTGAGGGCTGAGCTCCAGAATCCTTTTACACCATCTATCCACTTCCTCATCAAGCTTGTCTTGGGGCACCACCTTGTTTATCCAGCCCATCTCGGCTGCTTCATGGGCGGGGTACTGCTGACACAGGAAAATGATCTCCCTGGCCTTCTTCTCCCCGACAAGCCTGGGTAGCATTTGGGTTCCCTCCATAATGGGCACGCTACCGACAATAGGCCCTACTTGGCCAAACCTCGAGTTCTCCGAGGCGATGGTCAAGTCACAGGCCAGGTTTAGCTCATTGCCACCGCCCAGACAGTAGCCGTTCACACGGGCTATGACTGGCTTACCGGTGCCTCTTATAGCTAGTATTAATCTCATTACTTCCTTGGTAAACCGCTGCCCCGATTGAGGGCTGAGGTCTCCCATCTCGGCCACGTCTCCACCGGAGCAAAATGCCCTATCCCCAGCCCCGGTCAAAACGACAACACCCACGCTCTGGTCATCCTCAGCGTCTTCGAAGGCGACAATGAGTTCAGCTATTGTCTGGGAGCGAAAGGCATTGTAAACCTTGGCACGGTTGATGGTTATTGTGGCTATGCCCTCTTTCTTTTCATACAAAATATCTTCGAATTGCACTGTTATCGTACCTCCAGTTACTTTTTCACGACTTCATCCAGCCAGCGCACCTGCGCGTGGTCAGCAATATGGGATAATCAATCCCCATGAGTTTACAGAGCCCGGTTCTCTTCAAAACAGATCTTCCCCCCTATGTTTAGAAGCTCATTTAGGCGGTGAGTAGCTCTTAAAGTATTTGGTCTTGCCTAACGCCTCGTCAAAGGATTGATGGAGCCTATGGAAAGCTTCTCTTTCCCCCACCTTCTCCCTGTCCCTGATGAAGACGATATCCTTCTCATCTTCTGCATAGACTATGTTGGTGCCCAGAGTATGGAAGACCATCTGAGCCATGACGCTATTCATTCCTGTGGCATCATACACCAGCCGGCGGCAGGTCTTACCCATAACTATAGCATCACGTGGCAAAATACATATCGCCTTGGCTAAATTGTAAACCTCGCTCTCCAGCTCTTCTGATTCCACGGCTTTAGTGATCACCCCCTCCTGCTCCGCTTCTTCACCATTGAATGACCTCCCTGTTATCAGCCGCTCAGTCAATTTCTTGGTATGACCCTGGAGCAATGCTAAAGGCATCAGAGGCATGCCGCCGAAACCAAGCCTCTGACCCCGATGGGCAAACCTAGCATTCTTAGCCGCTATAGCGATATCACAGCACTCTACTATCCAAATTCCGGCCTCAACGCACCATCCTTGTACCTGAGCAATGGTCACCTTATTGCAATTGAGTATTGCTCGGGGCATCCCAACAATGTGGTCATTATCCGTCTGTAGCCTTCTGGCTTGTTGGGGGCGCACACCGGGACGCCCTCCGTAGACCCTATAAACGACAGACAAGTCAAAGCCAGCAGAGAAGTGATCCCCATTGGCTTTTAGGATAACCACTTTCACCTCATCGTCATCACTAGCTCGATTAACAGCATCTATTATCTCTCCGGTCATCTCTGCGGGCCCAATACTTATAGCATTGGTCTTATCTGGTCTGTTCAATGTTACGTAAGCAATATGAGGCTCTTCAGTGTCTTTCTCATAGAGAATGGTGTTGTAACCCGCTTGTCCCATTTAGACCTCCCTGTCTCCAGTATTGCCCATATCAACCACTGTTGCCATGTTAAAGCCCCGCTTACCGACTGTCAAGGTGGGGGAGCATAACTGGACAGCCAGCAAACAGGTGCTTAACATAACCACAGAGTGCAGAAAAGGCTCTGACACCACGTTTCGCGAATTATGTGATGAATTAGAACAAAGGAGGTAATGATGCCAAGGAGCAGCAGAGTCGGCTCAGCTTTGAATTCACGTCGCAGTCTGCGCTACCTTTTGAGGCCCGGGGATCCAGTACCTGAAAGACAGGGCTCCCCATACCAGCAGCGGGAACAGGTCACAGCCGATGGTCAGGAACAGAACCATCCATGGGTTGCTGGCGAGAGAGCCGCCACCCTCCACGTTTGACAGCATCAATCTTGTTACCACCATCATGGTGATGAAATGGATGAGGAACATGGATACCAGAGCAATTGCCCCGAATTTTGCCCGCCGTGAAAGATTCAAACCGGGAGTGGCGGCGATGAGGGCCATGAGGAACAAAAGGCCATAATGGAGAGAAGAGCTCTCGATCGTCCCCGAGGCCGAGGCCGAGATTTCCGGCCTCTGGATCTCGACATCCACGATGATGTCACTACCTTCCGCCGCAACGGTGACCTCATGGGGAACAAGATTGCTCGAGGCCCCTACCAGCAACCGGTTATAGGCGGGGGCGATGAACGGCCACAGCAAGGCAATGACAATCAGGACGGCAAGTGCTATCACAGCAAAGCGAAGCAGCCTGCCGCGCACCGGCGAGGACCAACTTCTCCACCTGGAGTATCCAGAAAGGAGTCTATCGCGCATGGGCATGGACCAACTTCTCCACCCAGAGTATCCAGAGGATGAGAGCTGCCAGGATCATCACCGATTGCCACACGAGGAAATGGGCGGTATCGAGGGAGGAAGGGAAGGCTGAGCCGATGTGGAACAGGCTAAAGGTGCGAATTAAGTTAAGCACAAAAATGGCCAAGAGCCCCAGCGATATGCCGATGGCTTTGTCTCTGATCCGGGAGGGGTAGGCGAGGATAGCGGAAAGCAAGATGATCATGGGAACGATGGCAGTGCATTCGGTGACAATGTTCATGGAGAAAGCGCTTGAAGAGACGGAATTGCCATCGACGGTGACCCCGCCGCCGAACAGGTTTAGAAAGAAGCCCGTGGCGCTGGCAACGAAACCCTGAAACCCGTCCAGCGCACCGCTATCAACAAGCCTAGAGTAAAGGAAGATTCCCAAGGAGATCGAGGCGGCGAAGATCAGGCAGCTCCGAACGATGATGCGGTGGCGCTTTACAGGCCCCCAGACGTATTCAAAGCCGGTGCGCAGACGTGAAACCTCCCCCTCCTGCGGGCGATGTTTCCTCTTCCCATTCCTGAAGAGTCCTTGCACGCGCAAAAACGCACGCTGCAGAAGCGGCGCTTCACGCGCTTTCCTCTTCAGGCGTACGGGGCGTTTGCCTTTCGCGGCAGACGCCCCTTTACGCTTATGCTTCCTCCGACCACTCATCAATGCTCCCTAGCTGGAGCTAATGCGTCGTCGAGCTAACCCGTCGCCTTTGCCTGACCCCCAAGACTACCAGCCCAGCGAGGAAGAGGGCTGCCATACCGATGATGCCCCACTGGGTCAGTGTGGGTACTCCGCATGGCTCCACCACTTCGCAGTCAGTGCGCTCGATTTCGTTGCCCAGCACGGGCACAACGTAGACGGCGGTGACACAGTTCCGCAGTGGTAAATCGCCATCCTGCACCGTGTAGTTCTTAGTGACGGTGGCCGAAGCACCTGCTGCCAGCGTGGCCGGGAAGTCGGCGGTGAGATTGCCCAGCACGGTATCGGTAACACTCTGGCGGTCCAACGTGCAATCGCCAGTGTTCTCGATGTAGAATTCGTAGGTGATCTCATCCCCGACGCTAGCGCACGTCGCGCCGCCGGGGAGGTGAGCCTCCTTGTCCAGATCCAGGTCAGGATGTACCAGGTCCACCGAGTGCGGGCCGGCGGTGCGCTCGATTTCGTTGCCTACCTCAGCCACAACGTAGATGGCGGTCACCGTATTCACCAGCGGGTCGGGATCGCTGGCTTTCACCGTGTAGTTCTTAGTGACGGTGGCCGAAGCGCCCGGTACTAGCGTGGCCGGGAAGTTGGCGGTGATATTGCCCAGCACGGTATCGGTAACACTCTGGCGGTTCAACGTGCAATCGCCAGTGTTCTCGATGTAGAATTCGTAGGTGATCTCGTCGCCTGCCTTGGACAGCTCATCCCCGGTCTTGGTGAGTACCAGATCAGGGTGCAACAGATCCACCGAGTGGGAGGCGGTGCGCTCAATTATGTTGCCCAGCACGGGCACAACGTAGGTGGCGGTCACCGTGTTATCCAGAGGGTCGGGATCGCCAGCCAGCACCGTGCGGGTCTTATAGATGGTTTCTGAAGCACCTGCTGCCAGCGTGGCCGGGAAGTTGGCGGTGATATCGCCCAGCACGGTATCGGTAACACTCTGGCGGTTCAACGTGCAATCGCCGGTGTTCTCGATGTAGAATTCGTAGGTGACTTCGTCGCCTGCCTTGGACAGCTCATCCCCGGTCTTGGTGATTACTAGGTCAGGGGCTACCAGGTCCACCGAGTGGGAAGCGGTGCGCTCGATTACGTTGCCCAGGTCGTCCACAACGTAGATGGCGGTCACCGTGTTCTCCAGCGGGTCGGGATCGCCAGCCAGCACCGTGCGGGTCTCATAGATGGTGGCCGAAGCACCCGGTATCAGCGTGGCCGGGAAATCGGCGGTGATATCGCCCAGCAGGGTATCGGTAACACTATCGCGGTTCAACGTGTGATCGCCGGTGTTCTCGATGTAGAATTCGTAGGTGACTTCGTCGCCTGGCTTGGACAGCTCATCCCCGGTCTTGGTGAGTAGCAGGTCGGGGTGCACCAGGTCCACCGATGCTGAAGCAATATCGCTTACCGCCCAGCCTGTGTAATCCTCATAGGTGGCGGTCACCGTGTTCTCCAGCGGGTCCGGATCGCCAACCTTCACCGTGTACGGGTAGCTATGGCTCTCAGAATTCCCCACTGCCAGCGTGGCCGCGAAGTCGGCGGTGATATCGCCCAGCAAGGTATCGATTATGCTGGTCTTATCGAGGTCCACATCGCCAGTGTTCTCCACGGTGATAGTATAGGTGACAATGTCGCCCGCTTTAGAAAGGTCGGGGACTACGGTCTTGGTGACCTCAATATCTGGCGAGAGCACGGTGGCAGTCACGGTCTTTGAGACAAGCGCGGCACTGCCGCCGGGGCTGTCCATCAGGGTGCCGTCTCCGACGGCCTCAGCAGTGATCGCAGTGACGCCCGGGTTTACGGCTACGGTATAGTTCAGGATGGCATAGGACCCCGGCAAGTACGTCGTGTTATTAGTTCCATCCCTTGGGAAGTCAACGCCTGTTTCCAATATAGCCGAGGTGCCAGTAGCCGTACCGTTGGCTGCGGGCTGTGTGAACGTTATCGTGGCATCCTCGATGTTGCATCCGGTACCGTCCTCATTGCCGACATCGACTGTGTACTTGAGGAGTTCACCTTGATGCACCGCGATCTTGTCCTTTTCCAGGTCGACGAAAAAATTGTTTCCGGTACATCCTGGAGGCACTTGCGCCAGAACCACCCCAAAAACCATGGGTACCGCTAATGAAGCTATCAAGGCCAGGGCCAAAATGACCTTGATGCCATGCTTTATGCTATAACTCGAAAGTTTCGAATGCATAAAATCCATTGTCCCCCTCCTCTAGTAGTGAAGCTAACTTTACGCGGTTTGTATGCAGATGGCCGGTGTTTGGCTCCTCCATAGACTTCCCTCCCCCCTGAGTTTTCGCCCGTAATAACTTCGCCGGGTCACCACCTCACTATCTGAGGGCCCACCTCTGCCTATCGCCACTCCTCCGGTGACCCGGCTGCCTCGCTGCTCACACTTGCGGGGTTATACTCATGCTAACTAAATAACATACCAAGAAAGACAAACTCCCCGTCGGTTCCGCTACTGCCTCTGCGAGAATGAAAAAAGGCATAGCAGTTCCTCTTTCTTGCCTTCCTCAGCAACTGCTTTCCCGACTCTTTTGCACTGCTCGGTTGGGTATCATGCTCTCTCATCTAGGATAATGTGTCAATCCGCATTATCTTATATTTACTTTACTGTTCCTCCACAATTTTCTTGTCTTGAACTTCTCCAAGGTCCGACCGAGGTCCGACCGATGGCGCAGAAGGGGTTGACAAACGGAGAAACATATGCTATCGTACGCAAGCGGCGCACGAGCCTCTTGTCCGAGCCTCGGGCCAAGAACTTCTTAGAGCGTTCCCCGCAATGGGGACCCTGCTGTGCGAGGATTTATTCCTCGCCCTCTCGAGAGACGGTTGTCTTTGAACATTATTTATGTTGACATGTGCTTAATCCACAAAAGTAAGTTGATCTACCGCGCACATGCCAAGTTGCGAAGGAGGTGAAGTGGTGCTGGGGAAGAATTCAAGACTAATTTAGTCAATAGACGCTGCAGGACCCTCCTCGGAGAACCTCTGATAGGTCGTTTTACTTCATTCCCTAAATGCGCACATTGCTGCGCGAAGGTTCTTCTCTCGCTCTATCAAGAGGCGGTAATTTTGAACACTTATGCTGACATATGGTTAGTCCGTAAGGGTTAGTTGCTCTACCAGTGCACATGAGATGTTGCGAAGGAGGTGACCGTGGTGCTAGTGAAGAGTATCGCTACCCAGACTAGAAAGCAAGGCCGAGCCAAGCCACCGCGTCAAAGCATGCTCACCGTCGACGAGGTTGCAGTTGCTATTCACGTGCATCCTAACACAGTGAGGCAGTGGAGTGATCGGGGCCTGCTAAAAGCCTATCGCCTTGGTCCTCGCCGGGACCGGAGATTTAGCCTGGAGGATATCCATAACTTTCTTAACCACTGGGATGATAGTCTGGACCTATATCGCTCGGTTCACTCGGACAACGGGGAAGTACTCATAGTCAGCGATGATCCTAGTATTACAGGCCTCTTAGTAGGCATCGCTCGACAGCAAGGCTGTGAGCCGGTAGTTGTGCAAACTGGCGAAATAGCTGTGATGAAGATGCAAAAACACCGGTTTGACCTAATCTTCGTTGATTTGGTACCACCGGAGTTCAGCGGGGAGAGAGTGCTCGAAGCGATAAGGACTGACGGCGAAGATACAATAGTGGCTGTGCTTATTGCGCACGGCGACGAACATATCGCTCTGAAGGCGATGTCGCAAGGGTCTTTGTTCTTGATCCGAAAGCCTTTCGAGCTGAACGACATCATGCATGTCATCGAAGTGGTAATGCGCGCACGCGGAAAAGGCTGATGCCTCATCAGTGTCGTTAAAGAGTTCATATTGTGTCGTGCTCTCCCACCGACAAGAACTTAGCGCGTGGGAGGGGTTCACCGTGGTCCCAGTATCAGACCGGCACCATAACTGTGCCGGTTGTTTTTTTGCAACCAGAACGAGCGAATATCAAATGCACAGATTTGTGAAAGGCCGCAAATTGAGGGAAGTGCGGTAGCAAGCTCGTATCTGAAGTTCGGCAGCGGATTAGGCTTCCGCCTCTTCCATTACGTCACAACCCGTTGTATTTGGCTGTGCTGCCTTCCACGCTATCAGAACCACCTGACAGTGTTCATGACAAAGCAGTGTTTATGATAAATGTGAAATTGTGGAGGAAAAGTGAAGTACTGTGAGGATAATAGAAATTGACAGGGAGTTGCGCATAGGCCAACATAAGTGCCGTCGCCATTGCTAAAGGCGAATATTCCAGCGTACAGCCCCTAGCATGCTAAGAGGCGAATCGGGGCAGGAAGGAGGTGGTGGCAGGGGGTTAGCGGCGCTAAGAAAGACTCCCCGTTTGTGTTCTTCGTTTGATTTGTTGAACATCCATAGCTAGAAGGGAGGTGATAGAGTGATGAGAAATGTAAGCTGGAGAGCGAAGGCTGTTTACTTCATTTTCGCGTTGGCTCTGGTCGTGGGTCTGGTGCCTGCGCTGGCAGCAGTGACTCCGGTGAGTGCTGATGATGGCGACAAGCTGATTCCGGAGGAGGAGTTCAACATCATGGGCGCTCAAGAGACATTCTGCGTCCCTGGACCGTATTGGGGCACGGTGCAGCTGTGGCGTTTCATGCCCGCCCTGGGTCTTGACGGCGGCTGGAGCGTGGTTGACGGCGGAAACATTGATGGCCCGCCACAGGCTGACTGTGTGACGGTGCAGGGTGTGAACGTCGGGGAGCTGGTGATAGTCGCCGATACCAATCTTGACCTTGACATGGACGGCGCTCCTGACAGCCTCTACGGCGTGAAGAAGTGGGGCAAGATAAACGACACCATCATCTCCGGGCCCGGCTCGACCGAGGTCGTCTGGTGTGAGGATATGAAGGAGTTTGTGGGCAAGGCCACGATCTACGAGATGGTGATCGGCACCTTCGAGGGAGACCCCGAGGAGTTTGAGTTCGAGCACCCGGCCAACGGGGCCGATGTGGAGTGGTGGCTGCTGAATGCCGATGCTCCGGTGCACGACCTGCCCATGTATGGGGCGGCAAATGACCTTGTTGATGCCATCAACCTGATGCACAACGAGTGGGCGGCAAAGCACGTGGTGTTTTGCGATAGCGGAACCACCATGACCGCAACCACCAGTGGGGACACCGACATAGATATGGATATGATCCCCGACGATGGGGCCACCTCGGTGAGTCTATGCGCCAATGGTGAAGAGGCGGTGAAGGTCATCTGCCTGGCCAAGTATCCCCATGGGATCGACGGGCCGCAGTGGCCGGTGTTCATCGAGATGACCAGCTGGAACTTCTGGACCCAGCAGCTGGAGAAGGTCCCCCAGGTGAGGTGGGCCGGTGAGAAGATCGTGCTTGAGAAGCAGTTCGGCATGAGCTATGCTGGCGATCCGGTGATCTTCTACCTGGAGAACCAGAGCGTGGGCACCCTTGAGGGAATAGGCTGGGGTGGCCTGATGCCGGCCATTCAAGGCATGCCATCCACGCCCACCCAGGACACCGTAGTGAGCATGGTCGACGAGATGGGTGTGGCCCGTGCCATACTCACCTCGGAGAGCCCTGGCGAGTGTGACGTCACATGTGCCCTGTATGAGTGGGTGTGCCCATTCCACAACGACTCCATTTTGGTTGATACGGTAGACATGTGCTACTACAAGCTGATCAACCAGCACGGGTTCGTGGTGTTCTTCCTCAAGCTGGAGGACATTACCCTGGGCAACGTCCTTGGTGAGCGAGTGGACAACCCGCTGACCGGAGGCGGCACCCA
>Ga0180434_10003060_pt1 | contig 21558 bp, 16 predicted proteins | sample SS_ome_7_FD_132453 | JGI IMG/M metagenome (GOLD analysis project Ga0180434, IMG submission 132453) | Hypersaline lake sediment archaeal communities from the Salton Sea, California, USA - SS_1_D_2 metaG | ecosystem: Environmental > Aquatic > Non-marine Saline and Alkaline > Hypersaline >...
AGACGCTGACGCCGACCGTCAATACGTAAGCAAATCCTGTTTTGTATATGGCGTCCAAATCCTGCTGAAGTGCGTTGCCCGCCTGAGAGGCGATGAAGGCTAACTGGTTGCCGTCGGCGTTTATTATATGGTCGAAGCTGTTGGGATCCGTATTTGCGAACACGCCGGTATTGGTACTGGATAGCGTGTCGATATCGATTTCCGTCCAGCCATCCACAAGCGGCGCCGCGCCGAAGCCGTTTGGATCCACCACCGGTGACTCGAAGGAGGCGTTCTCGATGGTTATAAAAACAGGCGGCGATTCTATAAGCCTGAAGTTATCCAGAACCCAAACCCCGCCGGGCACGCCGGTCGCACGAATTGCTACTCCGATGCCTTTGTCAACCCAAGAATCACTGGAAAGCACGGTCGGCAGATATAATGAGAAATCCTGTAACTGTGTTTGTGAAAAACCTGTCGCATCAATTGTTTCGGACACAATATCTGTAACTTCGTTTACATCATGATAATAAAGTGCAAGTTCGATTGTACCAACCGGCTCCAGGGCAGTTGGAGGGCGCCGGCTGGAAATGCCTACAGCGACTTTTAAAGTATAGTCGCTTCCTGTCTTGTAAACGTCAGACAGGCGCTGCTCTAAGGCATTACCTTCCTCAGAAAACAGAAAAGCCAGTTGGTCGCCGTCGGCATTGACAATATGATCAAAGCTGGTCGGTTCTGTATTGGGGAACACGCCGGTATTCCTGCTCAACCCTTCCGGATCGACGTCAATTTCCGTCCATCCGTCTATATAAGGCCATGCAGGGAAGGCATCGGGATCTATCGACGGTGCCTCGAAAGAGGCGTTCTCAATCGGAATCGAAGCTGCTCCGGCCCCGCTGGCGGCCAATGAACCCAATAGTAACAGCATACTTATACGAATAAAGTGATTCATCTCTCTTCTCCTATCAAAGCGGATTTATCCGGACATTCCGGATGGCCCTCGCCTGGATCATAATTGTACAGCAGTTTATCCGCCACACAGAGATTCTTTTGCTAATATGTTATCAGGTTTGGGCTGATAATTCAAGGTTTATTGCTGCAATACCTTAGATAAGCGGTCGGAATAGTCGTAGAAACGCAAATATCCGGTCAATTGTTGAAATATTGGCATGTCTCAAATATGACATGTGTCACGAAATGAGGTTTTTTAACTGTTTCCGGTGTCAGCCGGAATCAATGGAAATAGACTAAAATCATGCCTAAAAGCCCCCTCGAAAAGCGCTTAAGGCCGATGTCAATATGCGCTGCCTACGTATTTTTATGAGCTGAACACTTTCGACCAGTTGTGTGTTATCAGGATGGTCACTCAAATGCCGGCGATGTTTGGAAGTATCTCGAGGCCGACTACGGTAATGTCGTCAACTTCGTCCGGCTCGTTTGCCTGGCTTTGTATAACAATATTAAGTGAGTCGGCCAGATCGACTATTGACGAATCCTTGATATCGCAGAATTCCTTGTTGAAACTAAAGCAGCCCTCATCGTTGAATCTGCCTATGAAAGGCTCGGCGCCGTCGGAGTAAAGCAGCAGTTTGTCGCCGGGTTGAAGCTGAATGGTCCTCTGAACGTATTCGGCATGTTCGAAAATTCCGAGCAGAGAGCCTCGTATTTGCAGTTGTTCCGGCTTGCTACCGGGCCTGAGAAGAATCGGGTAGGGGTGTCCCGCTCGCGAGTATGTAAGCTGGAGCGTTTTAGTGTTCAGCAGACAATAACAGCAGGTGGCGAACTGATAGCCTGAAAGTTTCTGTGCGGTCATCCGTATGTTGAGATTTTTCAGGACTTCGGCCGGTGAGAATATACGATAATTGTTTTCGATGGTTTCCCGCATAACCAGGGCCTGCTTCAAAAAGATTGTCAGCAGGGCGGCGGGCATCCCGTGGCCGACTATATCGGCTACGTAAAAACCTATGTGCTGCTCGTCGATACGGACAATATCGTAAATGTCGCCGGAGACCCATTCGGCCGGCATAAAAATCGTGGACCAACATACTTCCTCGGTATTCGGTATTTTGGCCGGAAGAAAATCCTGTTGAACGAGACCGGCCAAACGAAGCTGTTCTGTCAAGTTATCCGCTAACACTTTTGTCATGGCAAGTTGCTCCGCCAGTTTATTCTTGCAAATTGAGTGCACCTGCCGTTGTGATATTGCAGGCTTCACCACGATTGACGAACTGCCTTTACGGTATGCGAGATTGACACTCACTTTTGTCAACAGCTCATCTATGGAAATCGTTTCCATTGCCCCGCCTAAGGAGAAACTGGTATTTGACGGCGACAGGGAAAAACTTTTAACGGGCACTTTCGCTCGGTTTGTAAGCAGAATCACGCCGATATGTTCCATATCGAGTGACTCGATTATTCGAACCAGTTGCTTATCCGAAACCGTCGATTCTTTTGTGTCGATAATTACGGTTCCTATCAAATCAAGTCTTCTGCGTATCTTGGAGAAATTTTTTATCGAAAGAATATGGTAAGAAAACTTCCTTACCTTTAAAAGCCGTTTTATTTCGGCCGGCATGGTGCCCTCATCCGTCATGTAAAGGACGTCCGTGAAATCTGACGGCAATTCAATTGCACTTAATGATTCCGATCTTTTCATCTCGTCTGCTTTCCTTAACTACTTTATAGGACTATAGCCCGGCATTAGTCCTAAACACGAGCGTAAGTTAATTTCGGCAACTTAGAGAAGGTACTTTGCTATTTTCTTGCCTTTTTCTTTCCAAAAGTATGCCTAACTTCAATTTTGCAAACGTTCATTTAGAAAGATGAGTGGAAATGAATACGGCGGGTCTTGAAAACCTGGAATCAACCGGCGAATATCGCCGAGCCGATGCGAAGGATGGTCGCCCCCTCTTCTACTGCGATTTCGTAATCTGAACTCATGCCCATGCTCAGCTCTGTAAACTGCGGTCCGACGATTTTTTCGCCGCGCATTTCGACAAACAATTCTCTGGCCCGAACGAAACAAGCCCGGACAACGTCCTTGTTATGGGTCAGCGGCGCCATTGTCATCAGGCCGGCCAGTTGTACGTTCGGCAGGGTCTCTATCTGCTCGGCCAGATGTGTTGCCGCTCCTACCGGAACGCCGTATTTTTGGGGCTCGTTTGATGTATTGACCTGTAGAAGCACTTTCGGGCGCGAGTTAAGCTTTGCCGCCGCGGTGTTTATCTCCTCTGCCAGGCGAAGGGTATCCAGCGAATGTATCAAAACGGCTATGGGCAAAACCTGGCGGACCTTATTCCGCTGCAAATGGCCGATCATATGCCAGTCGATCTCTTTCGGCGGGGCCGAGTTGCCGTCAGGCCCTTGTAGAAAGTCGTTTATCTCAGTTGAGATTTTTTTTAATTGCTGAACCCGGTTTTCTCCCAGGTCCGTGAAGCCCATTTGTATGACTTCTTTTACAGCCTCGATACCGGCGGATTTGGTTACAACGACAAGCTTCACCTCACTGGGATCTCTGTCGGCACGCGTACAGGCGGAGTTAATGATGCCTTTTATGTGTTTGATTCTCGCAGAAATTTTTGTCATAAGAAAGACTTAGAAACTTAAATTACGAATTTATTCGATTACAAATCAGGCTATAATAAAAATATCAGCCCACGAATGTTTTTTCCAGCATAAAAACAATCAGGGCGAAAATATTGGTGTTTTTTATCACGTCGGTTGTAAATCTCATTTAATAACAACTTTTTCGGACTTATCAGCCTTAAACGGCACTTTGACAGGCATAAGTATTTGATCCGGCTGGTCTTGCAAATATCGTCCGGATAATGTAATGTTCGTAAAAAGAACAAAATATCCGATTTTAAACTTGCTTTTTAAGCCCAAAAAGTGTATACTAAACATATTATGAAAGTGTGGGGTGGATGATAAACACCTTGCGATTTGTGTCTGTTCTTTTACTTTTAGCTTGACAGGATTTTTTTACACATTATTCTCTTGATTTGTTCTTTAAGATAAGATATAGAATTAATGCTGCTTTTAGCAGCAGATAGACCTCGGCGAGGCAGTGTGGTCCACCGGTCTCCCCCCCAGCCGGTCCCACCACCTCGCCCTTTTTATGCGCACACTTTCCGATTGATACCGCCGCGGCAAGTTACTATAAAGAGATGTTCGAAATGTTCTATTGTCCGCGGATTTGGACGGTTACTTTTCTGTTGCGGGGCCCGTCGAACTCGCAGAAAAAAATGCCCTGCCAAGTGCCGAGCTTCAGCGATCCGTCTTTGATCAGGATTTGTTCGCTGCAGCCGACCAGTGAGCTTTTGCAGTGCGAATCGGAATTGCCCTCGGAATGCCGGTAGCCCGAACGTCGCTGGGGCAGCAGTTCCTCGAGTGTCAAAAGAATATCATGCGGAACAGACGGGTCGGCGTTTTCGTTTATGGTTATCGCCGCCGTGGTGTGAGGGCAATAGACAATAACGTCGCCGTCAGTGACACCGGCCTGGCCCACAAGCGAGCGAACCTGGCTGGTAATATCCATCATCTGGCTGCGGCTCTTAGTGCTGATACGAAATTCATCCTGGACAATTTTCATACTTAGCTCCTTCTTACATCTGCTCTACGACTTCGATGCCCAAAAGCTCGTGGAGGCCGTGCCTTATTGTTCTTGCGGTCAAGTCGCAGAGCAAAAGCCTTGTCGGCCTTTTGTCCGGCCCGGCGCCGAGCACGGGGCAGTTGGTGTAAAACGCACTGAACTTCTGGGCAAGCTCGTAAAGGTACGCCGTAAGGTAATTCGGCCTGTAGTCGGCTACGGCCGATTGTATCGCCTCGCCGTAACGGATAAGGTATTTTGCCAGATCCAGTTCCGCCGGTTCGGTCAGGTTAAGAGATTCTACGTCGGCAAGCTCGGACTCGATATCGACGTCCTTGCTCTGCGCCTTTCGCTCGATTGATTTTATCCGGGCGTAGGCGTACTGCATATAAGGAGCGGTGTTGCCGTCCATCGCCAGCATCTTATCGAAGCTGAAGATATAATCGCTCGTGCGATTGTTGGAGTAGTCGGCGTACTTGACCGCGCCGATGCCCACCGCCTTTGCAATTTCGGCTTTTTTAGCCGCAGACAATTCCGGATTCTTCTCTTCGACGACCGACATTGCCCGCTGCACCGCCTCGTCCAGCAGCTCTTTCAATTTAACATTCTCGCCCGAGCGTGTCTTTAGCGGTGTACCGTCGTCACCCAGAATGCTGCCGAACATAACATGCGAAAGCTCAATCTTATCATCCACCCACCCAGCCATCCTCGCTACCGCAAACAGCATCTCAAAATGCAGCTTCTGCCGTGAGTCAGTAATATAGATTATTTTATCTGCCTGATATATTTTTCCTTCGTATTCTATACCGGTTACACGATACCGCAGTGCCGCTAGGTCTGTCGTAGCGTAAAGATATGCACCATCGGATTTTTGAATAATAAAACCTAAATCTTTCCCTTCTTTATTTTTGAAACCTTGTGGAAAAACACATACCGCTCCATCAGATATTCCGACTAATCCTTTTCCTTTTAATTCCTGATTTTTCATTAAATCCTGGACTACGTCCGACAACATATCTTTATAAAAACTTTCGCCGCGAGGGTAGTTTGCTGCTTTTAAACAACCAAGTTTTATATATATTTCATCGAAATGTTTTTTTGACTGTCGGACTATTTGTCGCCAAAGGCCTATCCATATTTGATCACCCGAATGCAAGCCCGCAAGCGCCTCTCTTGATTCCTGAGCAAATTGTTCATCTGTGTTAAAAAGAATATTTGCTTCCTTATAGAATGCTTCTATATCCTTTAAAAGTAAAAAAGGGAAAGTTTCCTCTCCATCTTTAATTGCTTTATCCCTCTTTCTGTTGTAAAGAGCACAAAGCATCCCGAATTGTGTGCCCCAGTCGCCAATGTGGTTCTGTGGTATGACAATATGGCCTAAAAAACGGAGTATATTGCAAATGCAATCGCCGATAATAGTGCTTCGCAAATGACCAACGTGCATTTCTTTTGCTATATTTGGCGCAGAAAAATCAACAACGACGGTCTTTGGATTAGATACTTTGTCTATACCAAATCTTTCTTGGGGATATGGAAAAGGTCCTCCGTCAGGCATGGTCTGTGGTATGCGATGCCTGTAAATATCGAGAATAATCTTTTCGAGAAACCGGCTATTTAATCGCAGATTGATAAATCCCGGCCCGGCGACCTCCGGCGGCTCGCAGATGTCGCTTAGGTCCAGATTCTCCACCACCTCTTCGGCGAACTTCCGCGGATTGGTCTTGAGTTGCTTGGCTAATGCCATAACACCGTTGGCCTGGTAGTCCCCAAATTTGGAATCCGTCGCCGGCCGAACTATAGCCGCACACCCCTCTCGCCCGGCAGTGGCAGCCATCGCCGCACTGATTCTCTTTTCAAGAATGTCTAAAGCTGCTTTCATAAAAATAGTCAATAATCAATCGTCAATAGTCAATCTCTTAGCGTCTCCCCAGAGCAGTTCGAGGTCGTAGTAATCGCGGTATTCGGCGTCAAACAGATGAATCACGACGTCGACGAAGTCGAGCAGTATCCAGCGAGCCTGATCGTAACCGGCTCTGCCGAAACGCTGCTGGCCCTGCTCTCTGGCCGCCTGACAGATTTCGTCCGCTACCGAGCGCATCTGCCTGTCGCTCGTGCCGGTTGCAATCATAAAATAGTCGGTGGCCGGAGATATATCTCTCAGGTCAAGAACCACAATATCGGTGCAATGCCGCTCTGCCGCAAGCCTGGCGGCAGTCAAGGCTAATGCCTTTGCCTTTGTATTTTGCTTTCTCGTCAAATTTTATGTCCTCATACTGAATAAAAAAAGAGCAGCCGATCAGGCCACCCGGATAGATTACAAATATTACACAATAACGTCAATAGATTCATTCTCGAAAGTGATGATTAGAATGTATAACAAGCTTAACGGCTGGAAAGAACGTTATTGAGAGCGGTGCTGCGGATGAAATCGGATATGCCCTTGAAACCGAGATTCATCGCCGCATTGGTAAAAAGCAGTTTCTCCTCGGCGGTCAATCTGACATTCACCTGTTCGGTGCGCCTTTTTGCAGATGCCGGTTGCGGGGGTCTTTGGCCGCACTCGATCATCGTCGCAACCGCAACCATAAGAGCATCTTGTGTAGCTTTATAGCAGTGCTCCGGTGTCTTGGCATCTGCAAAGACGGTTGGAAGCTCAACGGAGTTGCCGATGAAACCTAAATTCTCATTGCGCTCGAGTATGATACGGTAATCAGCTACGAGCTTTTTGGCTTTGCGTACGATTGATTCCTTAAAAGGCTTGTTAAGTGCCTTAGATTTCGCCCCGCTCTTCGAGGAATTCTTTGAACTTTTTGACATATTCGGTATCTACTTTCTTGTCATGTACCGGAATAAGCCAGGGAAGCTCTCCCTGCTTAACAAATACCCGGTACGGCTCATAAATCTTCTGCGGCTTCCAGCCGTGCGTCTCGAAGAATTCCAATATTTCTTCAAAATCAACGTTTTGAGCCATCGTAGGACCTTTTTATTTAAATTCTTTTACAATCTTCGGCGCAACAATCAGAACCTACGATGGCTCAATCATCGCGCCCCGTGCCTTAAAATTGCCTTGCCAACACAGATTAAGTATAGCCTAAGATATACAACATGTCAAGGATTTTTTTTTTTCGAAAATATTTTTTCAGATTGACTCCATCTGCATAATACCAAATAAAACGGGGTGGCCGATTCGGCCACCCCGATAGATTACCTTTATTACGCGTCTGCGTCAATAGCAGAGCTTTGACAAGCGTGCTATTGGCCTCCAAGGTGGAGCCACTCGCTGATAGCAGGGGCGAATTTTACTATGACGCCCGAGAAGACTACGCTGACCATCGTCATCAATTTGATCAGGATGTTCAGGCTCGGCCCGGCTGTGTCCTTGCACGGATCACCGACGGTATCGCCAACGACGGCGGCCTTGTGTGCATCTGAGCCTTTGCCGCCGTGGGCGCCTTTTTCGATGAATTTCTTGGCGTTATCCCATGCACCGCCGGCGTTGTTCAGCGTGATAGCGAGTACAAAACCGGTTGTAAGCCCGCCGACCAGCAGGCCCATCACACCCGCAACTCCCAGCAGCAGGCCCGTCACAACCGGAACGATAATCGCCAGCAGGGACGGCAGCAACATTTCCTTCTGGGCACCCTTGGTGGAGATAGCAACGCAACGGGCATAGTCGGGCTTGCCTGTGCCCTCCATGATTCCGGCGATCTCCTTGAACTGCCGGCGAACTTCGTTCACCATTGCACCGGCCGCTCGACCGACCGCCTTCATGGTCATCGCACTGAAGACGAACGCCATCATCGCCCCGATGAAAATGCCGCCGATAAGCTTCGGGCTCATAATCGTGAGGTTATAGGCCTCGACAAAATGCGACATCGAGGCGGTCTTGACGTTAACGGCATCGGCCACACCCTCTTTGCCCGAGAAAACAATACTGCCAACCTGATAGATACCATCGGCACTCTCATTGGCCAGCCGGGCGATCCATATCCGGACCTCTTCGATATATGCCGCCAGCAGAGCCATTGCAGTCAGTGCCGCCGAACCGATGGCGAAACCCTTACCGGTTGCCGCCGTGGTGTTACCGAGAGAATCCAGGGCATCGGTGCGTTTGCGAACCTCCGGTCCCAGACCGCTCATCTCGGCGTTACCGCCGGCATTGTCGGCGATGGGGCCGTAAGCGTCGGTTGCCAGCGTAATACCCAGCGTCGCGAGCATTCCAACAGCCGCAAAGCCGATGCCGTAAAGGCCCATTGCGACGTTCGAGAAGCCTCCCGCGAAACCGAACGCACAGAGAATACCAATAACAATCGTGATAACCGGAAGGCCGGCCGAATACATTCCCGAGGCCAAACCGTCGATGATTGTGGTCGCCGGTCCCATCTCCGCCTGGTCGGCGATACCCCTGGTAGGCTTGTATTCGTCGGAAGTATAATATTCGGTGAATTGCCCGATCAGAACACCGGCCACCAGGCCTGAAATAACCGAGCCGAACACACCCCAGGTGATCCAGTGGAAAGCTGCCAGGATCGCAACAGCGGCAATGATTAAAACCGAACTGCCAAGCGTACCGATGAGCAGAGCACGCAGCAGATTCTTCTGAGTAGCGTCCTCTTTGCACCTGACCATGAATATTCCGGCGATAGAAAGCAGAATACCCAGACCGGCTACGACCATCGGTGCTAATACGGCCTTAAGTGGAGTAACACCTTCCGGCAAAATTCCCAGCGTCAATGCCGCACCCAGAGCGGCGGTAGCAAGGATTGAGCCGCAGTAGCTCTCATAGAGGTCGGCGCCCATACCCGCCACGTCGCCGACGTTATCGCCTACGTTGTCGGCGATGGTTGCGGGGTTTCTCGGATCGTCTTCCGGAATCCCCGCCTCGACCTTACCGACCAGGTCGGCTCCGACATCGGCGGCCTTCGTATAAATACCGCCGCCGACACGAGCGAACAACGCCTGGGTCGAAGCACCCATACCGAACGTAATCATTGTCGTGGTGATTTCCACAAGCTTATGCTCGGCTTCCATCCCGGGTTTGACAAGTTGCAGCCCCAGAAACGTTAGCCCGTTCGCCATGTTTTGTGCCGTATAGACTACTTTATCCAGAATCAGATACCACATGGAAATGTCGAAAAGGCCGAAGCCCACGACGACCAGCCCCATCACGGCGCCGGAGCGGAAGGCGACCTGCAGGCCGCTGTTGAGGCTCTTGCTGGCGCCCTGGGCGGTTCTTGCCGAGGCATTCGTTGCCGTCTTCATCCCCAGAAATCCGCACAGGCCGCTGAAGAAACCGCCTGTCAGGAAGGCAACCGGCACAAACGGATTCTGGACGCCTTTGTAGGCAAGGAAGGCAAAAATCGCCAGCAGCACGATAAACACCAGCGTAACCACGCTGTACTGGCGGAACAGATACGCATAGGCCCCCTCGCGCACGTGCCGGGCAATTTCGATCATTTTCTCGGTGCCTTCCGGGGCCTCCATCATCTTCTTATAAAAATAGAAGGCGAAGCCCAGCGCCAGCAGAGACCCGATCGGCGCGATCCACCAGACCAAAATCCCGCCGGCCTGATCGCCCTGAGTTCCTTCGGCGGCCATTGCCACTGTATTAATGGCAAGGACCGGCACTAAAAGTGCGATCTTCTTAAATATTGTCACTTTTTACTCCTTTCGAATTTGAATATAGTTGCTGCACGATTAACAAACACAAAAGTTTTTGCAGTTTAACGAAATAGAATCGTTTTTCAACTGTTTTATTCTATGCCCGGCATTTTCATAGTGAATATTTTTGTCAGGATTTAAGGATGCGAAAGAGTCCTTGTGATGAAAAACGGGGCTGTTCTTTCAGTATTTTAGATAAATAACAATGCCAACCAGGATCAAAATAACCGTTACACAAACGCTGACAGCGGCGATAAATATCCACATAAAGCGTTTGCTTTGCTTGGAAATGATGTATTTGAGATACCTGTCGCTAGCCGCGAAGGTCTTGCTCATCTGGATTATGCCGTCGGTCTGACCGACCGTGCTCTGGTTCAGCTTATCCAGGCTCTCGTTAAAATTATTAAAGCTCTCGGTCATTTGGACGTCGATATCGGCGGCGGCGGCAAGCTGATGGTCGATATTCACCAGGGCGTCGGTCTGCTTGGCCGTTTCATTCGGAATTTTTTCAACCGCATCGACGAACTGCTCGTTCTTGGCTGCGGCCCCTTTGAGCTGTTCGATGAGCTGCTCGGTGATCCATTTCTGATTTTCCACGACGGCGGGAAAGCTTTCGAGCATTTCGGGTAATTGTTCGATCCGGCCCATCAAATCTTCATTCTGGACGGCCTGTCGGCTCAAATGCTCGTTAATGCCCTGCAGTTGTTCGACCAGCTTGTCGAATCCTTCCTGGAGTTTTTCGAGCGACTTGGACCTTTCGTCCTGCTGAGCAGCCCTGACGATGGCATTATTAGCTTGATCACCGGCCGGCACAGACTCATCGCTTCCCTGCTCTGCAGGATTATTACCCTGACTGATCAGGCCGTCTTCGTCAATCTCCGGCCGATGAGCTGCTCCGGAGAACGGTTTATGCGCCCGCAGCCACCTGCCCGTATCAGACCAGAATTCTTTCAGAGTCATTTTCCAAATTCCTAAACGATTTATCGCAAAAGGACCTCGCACAATATTAAAAACTTTTCACGCCGAGATTTCAAGTAATTTTTGCCCCGATTATCGGTATAAATCAAAACGATAAAACCGGAAATCATCGAAGGATGAACAATTACCTGCTTGAAAATTTCGGCGGTTGTCGCCGTTGCGGAAAAAAAATGTAACAAAAATGCCGGAATAGCGTCTTAATATTCGAACAGCAAGGCCGTCAAAAGATGTAGTCTAAATTGTCATTCTGAGCGTAGCGAAGAATCTGGAGTGCTTATCAGCAATTCGCCGCCCGGGTGTTTAGCGTCCGACTCAGCGTTACGAATGAATCAGTAATTTTGAGTAGCTGTAACAGTAGAATTGCGTCCGGCACTGCAAAAGCCCGAAGGTTGGGATATGGTGATAAAAAACGGAAATATCAGAGTTTCCGGCTTAATCGTCTCTGCGGTTCTGCTTTCAGTTTTCGCCGCAGTAAGCCTCGCCGGGGAAGATAGCGGCTGTTCACGGCAGTCGTCGCCTTCTCAGAAGAGGTTGACGCCGTATGAGATGCTGCGCAGGAGCAAACTCCAGCCGGCAGCCGAGCAAACTCCGGCGAATTTTTCGGCCGGCCCTCTCGTCGCGACCGCCCGGCTGAAAGCCGTGCCTATTACCAGAGACAGCCCGACGCACTATCTCGGGATGCAGCGTGCCGATACGACCACAAAAAGGCCGCCGGAACTGCACGAGCAGCCCGCCGATGCGCCGAAAGAGCCGGTATATTTTGTCGTTAGCGTCGGAGACCGGGATATCCACGGCATCACTTATCGTTCGATAAGTCCAAACAGGCAGGTCAAGCTCTACATCGACACGGACGGCGACGGCCTGTTCTCAGATGAGAAGCAGTACGTGGGCCTCTGGTTGAGTATCTTCCGGCTCACCCGGACGTATCAATTCGGCCCCGTCTCAACACAGCAGGCCGGCTCCAGCGTCAAAGGAGGCTCGTTCTTAGCCAGATGCTCCAGTGGCGAATGGCTTACGTTCTATCCGGTATCCTATCGCCGGGGGAATGTTGTCCTGGACGGCAGGGCTTACGAAGTCGCCCTGGTCGATACCGATTTCGACGGGAAATACAATAAATATTTCGTGCCTCCTGCCGCGGACGCCAGGAATCCGCGATGCGATGTGCTGGCTATCGATCTCGACGGCGATTTGAAATTCGGCTACGACAAGCCCGGCGTCTCGGAAATTATGCCGCTCAGCCGGCTGATTGAAATAGGCGGGCGATACTACGGCATGGACGTCGCCGACGACGGCGGCACCATCGAGTTCAGGCGGGCCGAGCCGCAGTTCGGGACCCTGAGTCTCGAAGGCAAGCAAGTCAAACTGGTGCTCTGGTCGGATGCTGCCCGGCAGCAAATCAGCGGCTCCGGCCGGGACTGGAAACTGCCCGCAGGCAAATACGCCGCGGTAACGATAGAATTGACCGAAACGGACGCCGCCGGAGACCGCTGGGCTTTTAAGATGGCCAAGGCAGGGGCCGGTCCGCTCAGCGATTTCGAAATCAGGCCCGGCCAAACAACGTCGTTCCAAATCGGCCCGCCGTTCCAGACCAGGTCGTTTATGGAAAACAGAAAGGGAATCGTTTTCGTCGGATACGACCTCAAAGGCCGGGGCGGCGAGCGGTACGTTCCCGGTGTCACCAGAAACGGCAAAGAAGTGCCCGAGCCCCAGTTCAAAATAATCGACAGCTCCGGCAAAGTCGCCAAGTCCGGCCAGTTCGAATTCAGGTGAGGCGGAAACTGCACGTACTCGTGGCGAGTACCGAAAGATTACAGGCAGGGCTACTCCGCAAACGCCTACGGGGGAACCTTCAAGCTGGAAGTCCAGAACCTCCTCGGCCCATTCGAAGTCTCCCAGGACCTGACCGAACACACGGTAACGAGCTATCGGTCGCGATAACGTTTGAATCGCCGCCCGGAATCTGGTAAACTATTGATAGGAGAATTATACTTACCGGCAGGAGGAAGCAGGCCAGTGGTCGCAGAATGCTGAGAAGATTATATCCCGCCGGTTAACCGGAAAAACCTTTGGAGGAAAAACGAAGATGTTACAGCGAGGCAAAGCGAAAAAATTTGGACCCATCGAAGCCCTGGTTTTATTTTTTGTGTGCCTGTTTGCACTGGCCGTCGTTTTGCCTGCAATGCAGATGTCACGATATGAAGAATATCGCATCCAGTGCGGCGATAATCTGTCGGGGCTCGGCAAGGCGATGCTGATATATGCCAATGACTACGACGATGAGTTGCCGCGCTCCGGCGGTCGAAACAGCACCTGGACTCCAATCATTCCCGACTGGAGGGCGTTAAATCGATTTAATGCCTACGGTTTATCGCCCGATGGCTCCGGCGGGCAGGCAACTATCTCATCCTGCTTCTATCTTCTGGTTAAGTATGTCGAGGTAACGCCCAGGAATTTTGTCTGCCCGGGCGACGCCGGGACTACGGAGTTCTTGCTCGCCGACGTGGACGCAGGTGGTAATACGCTTATTAATCTGTGGGATTTCGGGCCTGAGCCGTCAAAGCATTGCAGCTATACCTATCACATGCCTTTCGGCCTGTATGCCCTGACCACATCGAGCGAACCGGGTATGGCGGTGGCGTCCGACCGGAATCCGTGGATGGATTCTCCCGCTGCATCAGCTAAGCAATACCCCGGCTCTTATAATCCCGATGGCGGCAGAGAATCTGTCAAATACGGTAATGCAATAGCCCACGAGGAAGAAGGCCAGAACGTCCTGTTCCTGGACTGCCACGTCGGCTTTCAGGAAAATTCGTCCTGTGGTGTCAATGACGATAATATCTACACCTATTGGGACGGGGGAGACATACGAATCGGCGGCCCACCTACACTTGGAAGTGAGCCCCAGGATCGATTTGACTCACTGCTGGTCCACGACCTTACGTCCGGTAGCTCGACAATAACAAAAGAGCCCGAAGCAATAGATACGAACGATCTCAAACAGACCTCAATCATCGCCACCCTTGACAGTCCATTCCCGAAATACCACAACGTCATCTGGTGCTCGACGTTCCAGATGGCCTGGGACATACTCAAGCTGTACATTATTGGCGAGCCGGTTGAGGTCATCGGCGCAGAAGAGCTTGCGGACAGTCTGAACCGGGCGGAGTTTTCGCCTGACGACCTCAAAGTCGAATCATATTTCGCGACGGCCGGCTTATTGGGGGAATGGATAATTGAAGAAATCCAGGACGAGATGACACAGCTTTTCCCAAACGAGCCGGCGCCCGTTTTTAATGACATGAACGGTCTGCCGCCCGAAACGATTATTGCCTACTCTTACCTGAACGTGGATATCGAATTCGAGTATCCGTTTTATGCCGGCAATAAAGAATTTTACTTCAGGGACTCGAACGGCACGGTTACGGAAGTCACATACTTTTGCACTCGCCCGGACTCAGACAGCGAGAATATGGCCCGCGAACAGGTTGATGTCCTCTACTACAGGCAAGGCGACCAGACGAGCGAAACCGAGTTCGTGGTCGATTTGTGCAGGTATACTAATCCGTATCAGGTCGTGCTGGCCTGCGTGCCACAGGAAAACACTCTCGGCGAAACCGTGGCCGTCGCTGAGGGGAAGATTTACGAATTCATGCAGGACTCGAACTACGAGCAAATGCGAAAGCTCCGTCCCGCCGTAACAGGAGGACGTTTTGGCGAACAGCCCGGAGACAGTCTGATAGTTCCTGATATGCTCTATAAACTAACGCATCACTTCACGGAGCTTCAGGGCAAGTCACTCGGAAACCAGCCGTGGCTGGACCAGGATTATATCATGGGCAAAGCCATGCAGATAACAGACTTTTCGTTGGGTCGAACCGGCTCAGTCTTAAAATTGGATGAAGATATTGTCGTTACATCAGCAATAAGTGTAAGACGTTTCCACTTCGACAGGCCATTCCTGATCTACATAAAAAAACGCGAGGCGGCGGCATCCCCGTTCTTCGTAATGTGGGTTGAGAACGCCGAGCTGATGCAGGAATTCGTATTCGAGGGCCCCGACTAAACGCGGCCCTATGTCATTGACGCGCTGGCTCCGAATCCAGAACATCGGCAAGAATGGATTCCGCATCAAGTGCGGAATGACAAGCCCAAAAGTTGCGAGATGTACGTGTCACTGTTGTCATTGCGAGGCCTGTCTTGCAGGCCGCGGCAATCTCATCCGTTTCGATTCAGATTGCTTCACTTTCCCTTAAGGACGCCTTAGGTGCATCCGCAATAATATTTGATCCGCCGCCCGGAATCTGGTAAGCTATTGGTAATAACATCGTACTTGCCGGCAGCGTAAACCCGCCCGGTTATCGCGGAATCCTTACAGACGAGCAGCCATCTCGCTTTGCTGGATTATGTCAGACAGGCTGTTTGAAGATTTGTGGAGTAGTAGGGCGACGATGGTGTATGTGTTTTGTTAGAAATTTCCTTTTTATAATATCTTGTATTTTTAATTTTGTAGCTTAATCCTTATTAGCTTTTCCATCTCGTTCCTCGATAGCTTTCCTTTTTTCCGGGGGAAGCTTTTCATACAACTCTCCTACGCTCTTTGGATGAGTGATCATTTGGTCCGCTATAGAGTTTACAAGGTCGAATAGCCGATTGGCAATGTACCTATCGTCGTTTAAATCAATCACACCTGGGTGGACTGCCTCATTGCCAATAACGCGAACAATATCTAAGGATTTCTGAACAAGAGGATCTAGTCCTTTCTTGACAAGGCTCGCTATGTCATCGTCAATTTTCTTTCCTTTTTCGCCAAGAAACGCACACAGCTTTTGAATACATAATCTGAGCAAAGCGGAAGCACCTCTCGGAGAGAGGCCAACGATGCTACGGGCTTCCTCGAAATCCTTGACAATGTCCTCAGGCAAATCTTGGTTCGGCGGTACACCTTGTTTCTCAGGTGGAAAGACTATATTGTCGTGAACCCAAACAGTCATCTGGCCACAGTTGTAGCATTTGCTAAGAAAAAGGTTATTAATCTTGTATCTGACGTAGGTGTTTTCATTCTCCTTGATAAACACAAGGCCAGTAGCCATTTTATCGTACCACTCGAGAAACTGTCTCTTCTGATCTTTTGTAAGTTGTTCGTCTTGTTGTACGCCTTCTTTGAACAAAGCATCTGGTATAGCAGGCAACTTATTTGTTCCTTCCATTTCCTTAGCAAAGATTTTGAACCAATACTGTGTTGTAAACGCTCCACAATGGGGACAGTCAAACGCCGTTTCTTTTATTGAAGGGGGATTTGTCTTTTTTGCCATTCGCCTATTCCTTTTCCTGAAGTATTATTGTAACTGACTTAACCGCTACGGGAACTCTACACGACAGGAATTAAATTTGCAGAAGAAAGCCTCATTTGGATTCAATGGTTAAACGGATAATCAAACCAGTCATGTACAGATACGCCTCGGCTTCTTGTTTCGTTATATCGTGTCTTTCCGCAGATGCATGTCGGTAATCATGGGCATACTTGATGTAGTTGGCTAATATCGACTTCCAGCCGTCAGACAAATTCATTTTAGCCAATAGTTCATCTTTATTGTTGTCTAAGGTTTTGCTATTTCCGAGTAAATTCCTTGCTACACCTTCTACGGCTGAATAACAATTCGTTATGACATCGGGCAAAGAATCTCTCGCTGAATAGCATTGTAAAGCTGTTCGATAGTTTTTACTTTCATTTGGATAATCATTTAACCAAGTCAAAGTTTCTTCAATGAGAGGTTTGTCCAGTTCTTCAGCCCCTGCCGGATAGAAGAATCCTTCTTTCCATCTTATTCCAATATCACAGCTACACTGAGACAGTACCAACTCGATTTGGTTGGACAGCCATTCATAATTTGACTTGGAGTCGGACGATTCTTCAAGACAAACATACAAGATGCACAATACCAGAAGCGTCTGGGTGAAATCATCTCTTGTCAGAGTTCTTATCGTAGTAGGTATCTGATTTTCGTACATACCACGACCTATAGTTCTCTCATAAAAGTCGTGAGCATTCACCCCTAATCGAAAACAAAGCAACTTAAACAAAGCTACATAATGAAATGTATCTACCTTAGTTGTATCTATGTCATTGAAGATGAACTGATTCACTCTTTCAACAAACCGCTTCTTTTCATCTTCGACGCTATCTTCCAAGCCAAGTATTTCATTAAATCTCTTACGTATACCCATGCTATAAGCCTCCACACAATATTACGAAATCTCTCGGTCGGATAGACACATGATACGTATAGACCAGGCACCTGTCAATGTTTTATCAATTTGCCTATTCCCATTCCGGCTGAAATAAGGTGTAATAGCGAGCTATGAAATTAGAATCCGCATGGGCAGCGAAGCTGCGCCATCCTACCTGTCTGGATATCCTTTACTCTGCACGCAATACGAATAATGAACGCCGTGTAATGGAGATTTTTTTGGATTATTGTTGATTTTAGGCGTAAAATTTAGTATAATGATAAACTAATAGAAGACAGAATTCAGAATATAGAATACAGGAGGCTTTTATATTGATGATTTATTATTGATTAATGATTAATGACATGATAACAGGATAAACAACAAAAAGTAAAAGGCGGAGATTAGTTAATCAGGTTATCAGGGAGCAGGTTATCAGGGAACCAGGATTGAATACAGATGTGTTTATTCGTGTGAATTCGTGGTTTCTCGGCTATAACCCTATTTGAAAAAACAAAGCCAATTATCTCGTATAGCGTATTGCGTTCTGCGTATTGCGGAAAGGAGTTTGAAAAAACAAACCCAATTTCTGGAAGGGCAAAATGACATTAAGTCGGTATTATCAATGAATTATGGATGTTTTCATGGTAAAAAGCGGCGAAAAAACAAAGCCAATCAAAGCCAATTTGCTCGTTCTGAGTTCTCCATAAGGAGTCCTAAGGACAGCGGTCCGCGTGCGTAAGGGCATTTGGAAAAACAAAGCCAATTTTAGGGAAAATCAAAAGTAAAAAGGCAAAAGGAAAAATCAAAGCAATTCTGGAGTTTCTTCCTTGGGCGATTTGAAAAAACAAAGCCAATTTCGGGCCAAATCCATAGCCGGATGAAGCATATTTTTGAGGGGGATTGCTCAAGCCGGCAATTTTCCAACTTATCCGTTCCAATCACAATAGAAATAGGGTATAAAACGAGCTATGAAATTAGCAACTTATTCCAAAGAAGGATCGGTCTCCGTCGGGCTTTTGGTCGGCGAGGGACTGATCGACATCGTCTCGGCCCTTCGGCTTCGCTCAGGACAGGCTAAGGATGGTTCGGACCCGCCGGGGAGCGTTATTGAGATTCTCGAACGAGGCCCTGCGTGCATGGCGAAACTTCTTGCGATAGAAGAATCCGCCGCAGAGCCAATTCCGCTCGATTCGGTCAAATTGCTGGCGCCGATCCCCCGTCCGGGCAAGATACTCGCGCTGGCGGGAAATTACGTCGAGCATATCAGGGAAGCGGGCCTGAAGCTCGGTCTTTCGGCCTCGCCGAGTTTAACGACCGTACCGCGGCCGTTTATCATGCCGTCGACGGCGGTTGCTAATCCCGGCGACGAGATACCCTGGCCGGTTTACAGCGAGACGATAGACTACGAAATCGAGCTTGCGGCCGTCATCGGCCAAAAGGCCAAAGCCGTGCCGGTGGAAAAAGCCCTCTCGATAATCGCCGGCTATACCATCGTCAACGACGTCTCGGCGAGGACCGTGACTTTCAAGGAGAACCGCGCAAAGCGGCAGTGGGACGAGTTCTACGACTGGCTCAACGGCAAATGGGCGGACAATTTTTGTCCGATGGGGCCGTACCTGCTGACCGCCGACGAAATCGGGGACGTGCAGAAACTCGATATGAAGCTGACCGTCAACGGCGAGGTCCGCCAGAACGCCAACACGTCGCAGATGACTCACACCGTCGCGCAGATCGTATCGTTCATGAGCCACCTGATGACGCTCGAACCGGGTGACATCATCGCCACCGGCACGCCGTCCGGCGTGGGCCTGGCGACCGGCAATTACCTAAAAGCCGGCGACCGGATCGAAGCGACAATCGAGAACCTCGGCACCCTGACCAACACCCTCGGCCCGAAACCGGAAGAATTCTACCAACCTCTGAAATGAAAGAAGCAGAGCAAAAAGCCGTGTATTTCTTTGTAGATGAATCCGGCGATCCTAATTTCTACGGAAAAGGTGGTGATATAATTGTTGGTAAGCCGGGTTGTTCGCGAATCCTGTTGTTGGGCTTTGTGCGTTTAGAAAACCCGGATACCATCAGAAAATGCCTTTCAGACCTTCAAGATCAGATTACACGTGAACAATATCTAAAGGACATTCCTTCGATCAGAAAAACGAAGATTTCCTTTCATGCAAAGGATGATTGTCCCGAAGTCCGAATGATGGTGTACAAAACATTGGCGCAGCAGAATTTCGCTGCCCAGGTAATAGTTGCTCGTAAAATAGAACGGATGTTTAGAAGTCGATATAAGGGTAGCAGAGATAAATTTTATCAGGATCTTGTTGGCAAACTTTTCCAAAATGAAACACATAAAGCAGAGATTAATAATATTGTCTTTTCAAAACGTGGCAATAAAATACAGCAGCATACGATGCGTGCCGCAATAGTTGCGGGAGCAGACAGGTTCAGGCAAAAATGGGGCACGGATGTTTCAACTCAATTGAACATAGAAACACTAAGCTCGAGTCAGGATTTTATGCTACAAGCGGTGGACTACACTAATTGGGCGATTCAACGTGCTTTTGAAAAAGGAGAAATGAGATATTTCAATTTTTTGAGGGACAAGTTTGAATTGGTATGTGATGTTTTTGACACAAAGAAATATAAAGGAGGGGGTAATTTCTACAATAGAGACAAGAATCCGTTTGAAATAAAAAAGGCTTCACCCCTTGGCTAAGACCTTTGCAGGCCCACGGCATGAAGCCGGCATTCACCAAGGCGGCGAGCCTATATTAAGTATGCCTACAAAATAATGAAAAGTCAAGTAAAATTATAAGAAATTTCTGGATAATCAGCTTTATTCCGGAAAGATTTCCAGTCTTTTTGGTTTTATAGAGACCGACTGAACAGCTTCTCTGGTTATAAATAGCAGCTACGAAAGCCCGAAACCGGAAGAATTCTACGAACCGCTGGTCTGATTTAAGCGCTCTAACAAACCTAAACTTGAAGAATAAGGAACCGCTCCGCGGAGCAGTTTCAATAGATTCTTCGCTTCGCTCAGAATGACAAACTTGTGACTCTATAATTTAGTTAGAACGCCTTGGGCTGTCAGGGCTTGGCAGATTTCGCATTTTACTTTTTGGGAGCCTCTTTCTTCTGCCGCTTGTACTCTAAGGTCATTGCCGGGCTTACATCGAGCGCGCCGTATTCGTCCAGTCCGTACAGCTCGCACTTCATCGTATTGGCATCTACTTTAGAGTAAACGAATCCCATCCTGGAGACTTCGCCGTATTGACCGGTGTGCTCGCTTTTCATGACGGCTTTGCCGTACTGGGCTTCCCAGAGCCCCTTGCCGTCGCCGCCTCTGGAGTCCACGCCAATCTGTACGACCTGTTCTTCGGCCGGCTTGAAGAAGATGATGCCGTGATACTCGAAATCGAATCCTTTGAAATGCACGCTGAGTACGTACGGTTTCAGCTCCCATTTGTATTCGATCGTGTACTTCTGGCCGTCAGGCGACTCGCCGACCCAGTTGCCGACCAGCCAATGACACCCCGACTGCTGCATAAGGGAGGCCAGGCTGTCCTGCGCCGATGCGGCGGAAGTCCAGATGAAAAGGCCCGCCGCCAATAATAGAAATGTTTTTGCCAAGGTTGCGCTCATTACTTTTGTGTTCGGTTGGTTCATTGCCCTTTGCTCCTTACTTAAAATGAGGTTGCCGTTATCGGACTTATTCTTACTGCAAAGTCCCTGCATAGTGTCAGTAATATACTATATCCGGCGTGAAATGGCTACAGCCTAAAAAATTATTTCAGCGGCTCGGGCACGCCTGAATTCTGCAAAAAGGGTATTATAGCAGCCGTCAGGGGCCAGAATTCCAGGCTCAGAGACACTGATACCGCTAAAAAAACACCTTCAGAATGGGTCAAAATGGTTGTAATCATCGGATGAATATGGTATATTGGACCTCAGGACATAATAAAAGCCCCCCCAGAGTGGCTTAAATAAGTAATCCCCGTGTGTGAAATTTTTTACTGGCGCTCTGTAAGTGCCTGTTTTACAATGACTTATGTTGGCAAAAAATCTTGATGTTTTATTTGTTTTTTTGAAAGGTAAGTCATGGAAGACAAACGAGTTAC
>Ga0180434_10003061_pt1 | contig 21557 bp, 11 predicted proteins | sample SS_ome_7_FD_132453 | JGI IMG/M metagenome (GOLD analysis project Ga0180434, IMG submission 132453) | Hypersaline lake sediment archaeal communities from the Salton Sea, California, USA - SS_1_D_2 metaG | ecosystem: Environmental > Aquatic > Non-marine Saline and Alkaline > Hypersaline >...
AGGAATTTTTTGATTTGATGATTTGATTCGCATTCCAGAACTGATGACTAGCAAAAATTGATGAGAGATGATTTGGGAGAAAAGAGGGCAGCGAGCTGCCGGTTTCAGGTTACAGGTTGAAAGTTAAGAAGAGGTGAGGAGATGAGTAAGAAATTATGATTGCTGATTGATGAATTATGATTTGAGGAAGTGTGGGCGCAATCAGGACATAGTATCCATTTCTGAATGTTGAATCTGAAACCGACTGAATACTGAAAACTGACAACCGAAAACCATTCATGATTGATGAATTCGGGAAATCGGAGCTTAAAAGAAGATGTCAGATCAGTACCATCGCCGGACAAAAAAAATCGCTATCGGAATCGGGATCGGGATCGAAATCAAACGATAACGGTACAGGTAGGATTCGCGGCTTATGCCGCTCCAACATGTTCTTCAAAATCATCAATCCGCATTCAATAATCGTTAATGCTGACCATTAACCTTCATTTCTCACCAGGTTTCGTTGTGAGACGATCGAGATCGTTGCAGATGCGAGGCTTGAGACTGAGGATCCCCGGAGGCGTATTCACTTCAATACGTCAAGGAGTCCGAGGGAGCGTAACGAAGCAGGCGCAGCCATATCGACCGTCGTAGCAGCAAGCTGGTGAGAAATGAAGGTTTAACGGAACCACTTGAACTTTGATACAGTATTTACTACTTTTCCTATGGTTTATTGGGAGAATTGCATGATAACGACAAAAAGCAGATATGCCCTCCGCGCACTGGTGGAGTTGGCGGTGGAATACGGCTCGGGTCCCATACCTGTTGAGGAAATAGCAGCTGATGAGACACTGTCAAAGAAGTATCTCGCGACAGTTATGGGATTGCTGAAAACTGCCGGATTTGTTAATGGAATACGTGGTCCCGGTGGCGGCTATGTTCTCGCAAAACACCCTTCACGGATAACCGTTTTAGATATTGTGCGAGAACTTGACGGAACTGACATCGGCGTTCCCTGTGTGGACCAGCCGGGTGTTTGTGAGCAGAAATCCCGATGTGAGTCCAAAGTAGTCTGGGATGCCCTGAGGGATTCGATGACGGATACGCTCCGTCAATTCAGCCTTGCCGATCTGGTTCGACATACCAACATAAGGCGGGAGAAAGCAGAAGGAGGCATGTCAGATGTCTGATACGAACATGCACTCATCAACAAAATCGGTTATGGAAAAATACCAGGCACTGCTTTCGTATTTCTCTTCCAAGGAAAACATATTGGTGGCTTTTTCAGGAGGCGTTGACAGTACGCTTCTTCTTCTTGCCGCCATTGAAGCCCTGGGAAATCGTGTCGTGGCAATCATCATGAAAACCCCTTTTCATACTCTGGATGAAATCGTCGATGCAGAACACCTTTCCAGGGAGCTGGGGGCACAGCAACTGACTATTGACATTGATCTACTTGAAAACGCTGACGTAATACGAAATACGTTCGACAGATGTTATCACTGCAAACGATCTCTCCTCGGGAGCATCTCAGACAAAGCGAAACGCATTGGCGCTACTGTTGTGGAAGGAAGCACTGTATCGGATCTGAGCGATCACCGTCCCGGAATGCATGCCGTTGAAGAACTCGGGATCGAAAGTCCTCTACTCGAACTCGGATTCACGAAAGAAGACGTACGGGAGATTCTCAAAACCAAAGGAATAGAGTCATGGAACGCTCCATCCAACTCCTGTCTTGCGGCCCGTATTCCCTATGGAAATGTCATCACAGAAGAAAAACTCCATGCAATCCAAAAAGCTGAAACCTTCCTGCATGATCTCGGATTTTCCACTGTTCGCGTGCGCCATCACGGCGATGTCGCCCGTGTGGAACTGGATGAGAGTGAACTTCAGAGGGCGGTAAAACCATCAATTCGACGTCGTATCGTGTCGAATCTCGAGTCTTTTGGATTCTCATACGTGTCGCTGGATCTTTCCGGGTACAGGACGGGATCAATGAACAAACCCCCGGGCAATGAGAACAAAACGAATATAGAAGCCTGACTATGCAGAAAGCCATCGTTGCTCTCAGCGGAGGTGTTGACTCAAGTATCGCCGCGGCGGTGCTGTTGAATCAAGGCTTTGAAGTGTTGGGAGTTACGCTCGGACTGGGCGAATATGGAGAAGCAACACCTTCAGATGAAGACATACGTCACACGGAGGAGCATGTTGCGGAAAGCGCCGCGGTTGCCCGGTATCTCGGAATAGAGCACCTGGTTGTGAATGCGTCTACCGATTTCCAACGGCATGTAATACGACCGTCCATTGAGGCGTATCAACGCGGCCTCACTCCCAATCCATGTCTTTACTGCAACGATAAAATCAAGTTCGGCATCATTGCCGAAATCGCCGCCGATCACGATGCCCTCCTTGTTACCGGTCATTACGCACGGATCACTACATCCTCCCGCGGCGAACCTGTCCTTTGCCGAGCGTCCGATACGGATAAGGATCAGAGTTATCTGTTATACCATCTTCTTGCCGAGAACAGGCTTGAAAAAGTAAGCTTCCCGTTGGGAACCATGTCTAAATCCGAGGTCCGATACATGGCAGAGCGTATGAATCTGCCTTCAGCCGCGCGGGAGGAAAGCCAGGATATCTGCTTTCCTCTCAAATCATTGATTCCCGCGACTCCGGGTCGTATCATCAATGAAAACGGTGAAACGCTGGGATACCACGAGGGGATAGGCGCGTTCACTATCGGCCAGCGGCAGGGTCTCGGCATTGCTTCAGCGAACAGACTGTATGTAATCGAGATTCATTCCGATACGAACGAAATCCTGGTGGGTCCCAATGACGCGCTCTTCCGGCATACCGCTGTTGTTGATCCGTATATCTGGAGTAAAGCGTACGATCGCACCTCTTTACAGATCATGGCGAAGATCCGGTATAATCATACAGCGGCACCGGCGGTCATTATACCTGACGACGTATCGCTGAAGGTCATATTCGACGAGCCCCAACGTGCCATAACTCCGGGCCAGGTCTGTGCGTGCTATATAGATGACTGTCTCATCGCCGGTGGTATAATTCACTCGGTTGATGACTCCCTGTAGGTGGGGAGTATGGAACGACATTTGCGAAGGATAGTATAGTGAGACGAATGATACAGAACTTCCACATCTCAACTCCCCTCTCTGAATGAAAGGAGCACGTATGTCACTATCACCGGGAATAAGACCGATAACCGACGTAGCACATGACCTGGGAATATCACAAGAGCATATCATACCGTATGGTTCGGACAAGGCCAAGATCGCCCTGGAAGCGAGAAATTCGGGTCGGGATCCGGGGCGACTCGTTCTCGTCTCGGCCATTACACCCACCTCCGCGGGGGAAGGAAAAACCACCACATCCATCGGTCTTGCTCAGGGACTGGCAAAGGCTGGGGAAAAGGTATGCCTGGCTCTTCGTGAACCATCGCTTGGTCCGACATTTGGAGTTAAAGGTGGCGCAACGGGAGGAGGAAAATCCACCCTGCATCCTGCTGAAGAGATCAATCTTCATTTCACCGGAGACATGCATGCTGTAACAACCGCACACAATCTGCTTGCCGCCATTTTGGATAATCACATTCACCAGGGTAATGAACTCAATATCGATCCGCGACGAATCTTGTGGCGACGGGTTATCGATCTCAATGACAGGGCGCTTCGAGACGTAGTAATCGGACTCGGCGGCGTACTGCAGGGCGTCCCGCGGGAAACCGGGTTCGATATCACGCCTGCGTCGGAGATAATGGCAATCCTCTGTCTATCCGAGGACTACGAGGATCTGCGAAAACGTCTTTCCCGAATCATCATTGCTCAAACGTTCGACAGAAAACCGGTAACCGCCGCGGATCTGAAGGCAGTCGGCGCTCTCATGGTCATCCTGAAAGACGCAATGAAACCGAATCTCGTTCAGACTGTTGAGGGTGTTCCCGCATTCGTCCACGGTGGTCCATTCGCGAATATCGCTCACGGGTGTAACTCTATCATCGCGACAAAAATGGCGTTGTCATATTCTGATTGGGTTGTAACCGAAGCAGGTTTCGGATTCGATCTCGGGGCGGAAAAATTCTTTGATATCAAGTGCAGATATGCCGGTCTGGATACCGTCGCCGTTGTCCTCGTAGCTACCATACGTGCTCTCAAAATGCACGGGGGCGTCAAGAAGACGAATCTTGAGGAACCGGACCCGGAGGCGGTTGAACAGGGTCTGGAGAATCTCCAGAAACATATCGAGAATATCAGAACCTTCTGCGAACCACCGGTGGTTGCATTAAACAGATTCCATTCAGACACCGATGAAGAGATAGATGTCGTACGCGGCTTCTGTGCGACTATGGATGCGCCATTTGCCGTATCGGATATCTATGCCAAGGGCGGCGAGGGCGGACTCGAGCTTGCAACCGCGGTAATGGAGTACTCCGAAAAGAGAGCGAAACCGTTCTGCCCGGTGTACGAGTGGTCGGAACCCATAAAGCATAAAATTGATAAAGTGGCGAGACTTATCTACGGCGCACGCGAAGTTCATTACGACAAGAAAGCCGAGCGATCAATCAAAAACATTGTAAAGTTGGGCTATGGAAAATTGCCTGTATGCGTAGCAAAAACACAGAGTTCGCTTTCCGATGATCCTAAAAAGATCGGCCGGCCGGAGGATTTTGAGATTACGGTACAGGATGTAATACTCGCCGCGGGAGCCGGATACGTTGTCCCAATGCTGGGGAATATCATCCGCATGCCGGGTCTTCCCGCAACACCTCAGTCGGAACATGTCGATCTGGTGGACGGCAAAGTCGTTGGATTGATGCAGGGATAGACTACCCGAATATAAGGTAATTGAGCTTTACGACGGTCTTGCTAAGCATTGCGTCGGCTACCTGATTGACCAAATTCGTGAATCAGGTGGCCGACACCCTGAATCACTCAATTTCCTTCTGGGGTCCCCGGGATGAAATGGGGGAAGATACACATGAACAGACCTGTTCCTTTTATCCTTTTGATCTCTTTTTTCATTGTCATCGTAGAGTGTGCTCGGAAGCCTCCAGAGTTACAGGGCGATCTTCCCATTGATGAACGCGCCGTAACGCAATTGGAGGAGGTCGATTATTACAGCATTCGAAACATCATCGCCCTTGAGGATCTCCTTAATGCTATAGCAAACGGGTCGAAAGGATTATCGCTCGATCTCGGTAATATTCGAACACTCCTCGATGGAACACGTATCAATCCCTCTCGTATTTACGGGTATACCTGGATCGGCCCCTACCCGTTCGAAGCACTGGAAACGCGATTCGATTATAAACGATTCCGCAGAAGAGATACCATCGAACGCGGCTCCGCGACGATTGATGTCGGCTATTTTCTTTCCCAAAGCAGGAACAGTGAAGATTGGGAAAATGAGGGGGTCATCATGCTGAGGCTCGAACTCCGGTACAAGCGATTCGGAATCGATCGCTCCCTCGGCACCTACGATATTCCTGTCGCCTTCCGGAAAACCGAATCGGGATTCCTTCGACTTCCATGGATAATCGAAGGACCATTGGTCAATCTGATCCGTTCAGAAATGCCTCATTCGGCGGTCATTACGTGCATAACCGATCAGGTGACTTCTCCGGTACTCACGATCAATGAGATCCGCAAGATATCGAGTACTCCGGGGAAAGAACATATCTTCGAGGTCAACGACCTCATGCCGAACACAGCGTATACCTATTCGATCCGTGTTGGTGACCTCGCCACTCCGACATACACATTTCAAACGGCTCCCGAAAAAGGTTCCATTCCCGTCCGAATCGCCTATTGCGGGGATACCAGGGAAGGTCAGGGCAGCGATCTGCATCAGTTCATGGGAGTTAATGCCGCCACCCTGGAAAGCCATGTCGCCCGAGCTTATAGCCTCGGATGTGAGCTCTTCATCATGGGTGGTGACCTCATAAATGGATACACGACATCCGCTTCCGATTTCCTGATGCAGCTTTACGCCTGGAAACAGACCATGAGTGGTTTCTGGCATGAACGGCCCGTATACCCGATAATGGGCAATCATGAAGCATTGGTTAAGGCGTTCGATATCGGCGAGAAAAGACCCATGCAGATCGACCGGTGGCCATATGATACACAGAGTGCGGAAGCGGCATTTGCGGATGCCTTCGTAAATCCTACCAATGGACCAGAACCTTCCGATATCCGACGCCCCAGGTATGATGAAAATGTCTTCTCTTTCACCTACGGCGCGGTTCGAATCATCGGGTTGAATAATAACTATTGGGTCTCTTCAGAACCGCTTCGATATGGGGGATGTCCGGAAGGATACCTGATGGATGATCAACTATCATGGATCCAATCTGAACTCACGATAGCGGAGAATGATCCACTTATCAGGTATATCATGATCTACGCACAGGAGCCGGTATTCCCCTGCGGGGGCCATATCACGGATGCAATGTGGTATAGCGGCGACAATTCCGTCAGGGCGGCCGTCTTTTCGGAAGGGATGCTCATCCCGGAACCCAAAGGAATAATCGACATACGGAATGAATTCATACGAATGGTCCATTCTTCGCATAAGGTCGTTGTCGTTCTCTGTTCCGATGAGCATGCGTATTACCGCGTCCTTATCGATAACCGGGTACCCATCGGCGATCCGGATCTCGATGATGCGGATAGTGATTCGATCATAAACTGGCAAAAGAATGAAACGGCCTCTCCACTCCATGATCTTGCGTTTCCCGTGTGGTATATCACGTGTGGGGGCGGAGGTGCGCCGTACTACGCCGAACAACCTGCCCCCTGGAATCAATACTGGCTTAAAAAACCTGATGCTGAAAATTTCTACAGGTATTCCTCTCAGGAGAATTTTGTGGTTTTTGACGCCGATTCCACGGGCGTCGAAATGACCGTATACAATGTCTTCGGGGAGGTACTTGATCATATTCCTGATCTGATGGAAGTTAAAGAGTAATCCGTCTCGGAGAAATGGTTCACAGTTTTCAGCTTTCGGTTCTCAGTTTCGGAATCGGATTGAATTTCCCACCCATCCTCATTTCCCATTCACGAATCACGAACTACGAACTACGATTCTCCCGATTCATCATTCTTCAATTCTTGAGTAGTGCACAGTCGGTTCTCAGTTCTCTGTATTCAGATCAGGTATCCGGAAGCCATTGATTGATATCTGTTGTTTTGATACCGATACCGATACCGATACCGATCCCGATAAATCAGCCTTTTTTACTCATCTCTTCACGTCTCACACGTTCCCCCCATTCATCAATCATCCCTCATTCTTCATTATTTACGACCATTCATCATTCATAATTCATCAATTCCTACTTCATCGCTTATATTGCCTCATTGCCCGGAAGAATGTATATGGTGGTCGTATATGTGACGAATGGATACGCACATAAGACAGACGGCGCCAACAAACCGTAGAAATCTGAAATGGGTACCTTCCACGGCGGACGAGCATGACGATCCAAGACGAGAATCAGAGGCCCTGGGGATTTTACGAAATTCTTTCAGATGAATCTGATCACAAAGTGAAGCGGATAACTGTCTATCCCGGCCAACGTCTCAGTTATCAGCGACATTTTCATCGTTCCGAACATTGGTTTATCGTAAGCGGATCGGCGATAGTGACAAAAAACGGACATGATATAGAACTGTCTGTCGGGCAGTCCGTTGACATAGCGGTCAAATCGTGGCACCGCATACGGAATCCGGGCAATCGAAACATCGTGTTTATCGAAATCCAGACCGGCGATTATTTCGGCGAGGATGATATCGAGCGTTCAGAGGATGATTACGGACGAGTCTGACGGACGCAGTCTCTTTTCCCTGCATTCACGCAACCTTCCCGATTGACTCCCTGCATCAAAAAGCGTATACACGGATCCTAAAACGGATTACCGGCAGGTGATCCGCTGAGATTATCAATCTCCTGTCTGTCATTGAACATGAGATAGGCATGGGGGATCATTTTCAATAGTGCGGGAGTGCATCCAGTCGACAGATAGCAAAAAACCCGGTAGTGGTATCTGGAAGGAGATCGACTCGTCAATACAGGTGCGTTCCCTTAAAATGTATCATTCCCGATCTATTCGTCGGGGTAATTGTCGTATGAAGGAGGCTTTGATGCTGCAGCTGAAAACAGGTGTCGATATTCTCGCCACGTGCGGGGGAATTACATCAATGGAAGAGGCAGAGGCATTGTTTGAATCAAGGCTCGAACGAGAGGATCGTGTCAAGCTCTCAAAAATCGGGAATAATGAAGCGCTTCTCAAAATCGCAAATGCTATTTCTCTCTGCAATCCGGAATCTGTATTTGTCACAACGGGTTCCGCGCAAGACATGGAGCGAATACGGCAGCTCAGCATTGACCGGGGTGAGGAAGCACCCCTGGCAATGAAGGATCACACGATTCATTACGATCTGGCGGAAGAACAAGGGCGGATCGTGGATCGGACCTACTATATCGTGAACGAGGATGAGGATGTCAGCGTCCTCGCGAAAAAGATTCTCCGCGATGAAGCGCTTGCATATGTCAAAGACCATATGACCGGCATAATGAAGGGTATGATCATGATGGTGGGATTCTTCTCCCGTGGTCCGGCGGGAGCAAAACTCTCTCTTCCCGCACTGGAAATCACATCTTCAACCTATGTCATGCACAGCGCCGATATTCTGTATCGCCATGTATACCATCAGTTCGATGATCAGGTGGAACGCTCCGGTCGTTTCCTTACCAATGTTCACGGCCAGGGATTAAACCGGCCTGGAGACCTTCCAAAGGCACGGGTTTATATGGATCGGAGCTGGTTGACCACGTTCAGCATGTTCTGCACTTACGCCGGAAATACGTTACTACTAAAAAAGGGTAACCATCGTTTCGCAGTGGACCTCGCAGATTACTACGGAGGTAACAGGGAACTATCCGAGCATATGTTCATCACGGGAATAAAGGATGATACCGGAGATATCACATGGTTTGCCGGTGCTGCACCAAGCGGTTGCGGAAAAACCACCACGGCAATGGCCGGTTCCGACTTTGTCGGTGACGATCTCGCCCAATTGTGGGTGGAGAAAGACGGAACGCTCCGGGGCATAAACCCCGAACAGGGAATATTCGGTATCGTCTCTGATGTGAATCGCGAGGGAGATCCCCATCTCATGAAGTGCCTTCGCGAAGAGGGAACCGAGGTCATCTGGACAAATGTACTGATCGATGACAAGGGCATACCGCATTGGACCGGTAACGGCGAAGAACATCCGGACAGAGGCTATAATTTCCAGGGAGAATGGTGGACAGGAAAAAAAGATACCGACGGGAAAGAGATACCGATCTCCAATCCCAATGCTCGCTGTACGCTCCGTTGTAGTGCAATAGCTAACTACAACAAGGAGTTCGGCGAATCCCCGGGTGGAGTACCCGTAAAAGTCATTACATATAGCGGAAGAGACAGCGATACCATGCCTCCCGTCTTCGTAGGTAAGAATCCGGACCACGGGGTGGTTATCGGTGCATCCATCGTTTCCGCGGCAACGGCAACCGAAGTCGGGGCGAAAGGAGTCAGACGGCAGCCCTGGGCGAATGCACCCTTTATTCCCGGACCATTGGCCGATTATATGCGCACTCAGTTCGAGTTCTTTAACAATCCGGATTTCAGTGATTCCGGGAAGCCAATCCTCGCCGGTCTCAACTACTTTCTCACTCACCAGGCACGTGATGGAGAAGGTTCGGGGCTCCTCGGCGAGAAACGGGATGTCAAAGTCTGGCTGACATGGCTGGCCAAACGATCACACGACGCGATGGATGCCATAGAGACGCCAATCGGATTCATCCCGCTCTACGAAGATTTGAAGTCTTTATTCGCGACAATCATCAATAAAGAATACTCCAGGGAATTATATGAAAAACAATTTTCCATTTATGTGGATAAAATAATGGATCGAATCGAGCTCCAACGGGAAGCGTTCGGCAAGGAAAAAGATCTTCCCGGAAAACTGTTTGAAGTATATGATGAATGGAAAATGGGATTGATGGAGTTGAAGGCGCGATTCGGAAGCGTGGTTACGCCCGATCAACTCATGGAAGCTGCGAAGTAGCAGGTATCTCTTTGTAGATTCATGCTCATACATCGCTGATGTAAAGGCTGAGTAGAAAAAGAACGGACGGTTTCCCGATCTCGGGAAACCGCCCGTTTTACATATGCCTGTTTCTTCGATTAATCAGTGAATATAATCCTCTTCACACGTGAACCGGACTCAGTCTGCAGTTTCATGATATATGCGCCGGAGTTCAGTCGATCTCCTGTAGTATCATCAATTCGATACACGGTGGCAGTTCCTTCACCGGAGGGCAGGAAGCCATCCGTGAGTACACTCCGTTCACGTCCGGCGTAATCATAGAGAACCAAGCGTACATGTCCTGCTTCCGCAATGCTGTAGCGAAGAATTCCTGAATCCTGAACCGGGTTTGGAACAGGATCGTTGAGTACCAGACGGGACACGGTATTCGGTGTTGATACCGAGATCGGTCCGTGATATGTCTCAACACCGTCGAATGATACATCCACGAGGGTATAGAGATACCGCACACCCGGTTCCACCGATTCATCAATATGGCTGTACCGTCGCTCCACAAGACTATTTCCGGCACCGGGAATCAGTTCCTCAGTTATGGTTACAGGATCATCATTTTCAGAACGCGCTCGCAGTATCAGGTATCCGAGGTTGTCTTCCTCGGATTGTGTGATCCATTCGATCTCTACGGCGTCCTCTGTGTAACGCGCCGAGAATGAAGACAATTCAATGGGAACGAGTATTTCGTTGAGATAATCTTCGACCTCGCCGTTGAGTGCGGGACCTGTGGGTGACAGATCCGCTTCAGTACTGAATCTGAACCGTGAATACACCAATCCGAGCGTCGCATCTCCCGGCACAGGAAAGTTGAGAACATTTGATCCCGGGTTCAGTACCTGATTGGTGAAAATCTGTTCATTCGGTCCGGTGAATAACCCATCACCGTTGAAATCCACCCAGGCATTCAAAAGCCCCGACGTGGAAGCAGTAACAGTAATGGTCGCTGTCTGCCCCTGAGCAAGTGGTGTATTGAAGACAACACCGTCCTCATCATCGGTACCGTCGCCATCATCCCCGGAAGCGGACGAATTCGGTTGACCGTCGGGATCGCCATCAACCGTGGAACCGAGGTATGTCATTCCGTCTATGATGTGATTCGGTCCGTCATCCTGTCCGAGCGTGTAGTAATCGCCTGAACCGTATCCGCGAGCCGCATCAGGTGCATCTCCCCAATCCAGATTCGTCTCCGGTCCCGTTATTCTCATTGCGGGAATACCACCACTGCCGCTGAGTTCCACGTAAAGGGTTCCCACGTTCGCTGTATTGACGGGTATCTGCTGAAAACTGTTTTCATCCGGATTATTGATCTCGAAATTGAAACACTCCATACCGTCAGGTGTACAGGCAATGATGAAGTCTCCGCCTTCCAGATCATCCAGTACCCATATTTCATTTACGGTGATCGCTTCGGCGAATGAAAACTTGAGCGTTCCTCCTCCGGAATAATCGTTGGGGACGGCCTGGTTGTTATCCTGTGAGATGATAAGTGCGTTCCCCAGCGGCCATCGATTTTCACCCGGTTGTCCCTGGGCACCGCCTGATCCAACGCCCGGTCCCCGGGGACTCACGCCATCCCAAAGCTCTCCGCCGGTGGCATTGAAGGCTTGATTCGGTGCACCGATGTCGGAATCGCCGCCGGTAGGATTCGCAGTATCAAAGGCCATGGCCCGGTGATTCACATCACTTTCACTGATCTCTATACCCCATAAGGTATACTGATTGGAGATAAAATCTCCCGCTGAAATAGCGCCTCCTGAAGCATCAGTCGTGAAATCTATGACTCGGTGCTGGGCTCGTACGTTATTCCCGATCAGCATGGCAATACCAATGGCCGATACAAGTACAGAACCAACAAAAGATGAAGTCGTTGATTGTCTTTTGGAAAGTTGCATGTATTCCTCCCCACATGTTTAGTGGTTGTTCGTTGTTTAAGACATAATTACAGTTACGTATTATTCATGATCATGACGCAATCCGCGTGCCATGGACGTTGAAACACATGATACAACGACCATCTATGACCTGCTTGAATTCGAGATCGCGTGGGGTATGGGGATATTCGATGAAAGAGAGTATGATCCGGTTCAACCGCTTACGGTAACTGTTACGGTCCTACTTCGGGCCCCCGTTGAGGCGCAGATCGCCTGAAATGAATGTTCTCCCGGTTTCATGTGCCAACGAATCGTATAGGGGTACGTAGCGATTTTATAGGGATACCCGTCTACATACCATACAATATCGGAAACCGCCGGATCAACCGAGGCGCTCAGCGTAATGGTTCGGAATCGCTCGGGACATTCCGGATCCATGACCAATCGACTCCCATCCGCGGGCTTCAGGATCGATAATCGTTCCGGCCGTTTTTTAATGAACCCCGTACAGAGCGGGCTGTACTCAACAGGGGCCGTGGGAAGTCCAGTATCAGCAGCCCAGGATGCATATCGTGGCGGTAGATCAACCACGTATCTAATGTCGATGAACTCGGATGGACAGAGATCGGTAGCCAGAAGATCGTTCCTGCTGTCAACGGCCACCGGCCGATATGCAGCGCTGTACTCCACCGGTTCGGTTCCGGGTTTGAAGTACTCAAAGCAGCTCTCCTGTGTATGCGACGTGGCACGTTTTCCGGAAAGCCGGCAAATTCGAATGGAGTTATACTCGCGGGGCGGTGGAAATCCCGTATCACGTTGACCGTGGGATGTTTCCGGGTGAAGATGAAGCATGATCTCCTTCGCCAATGGAGCCGCTCCCGCGCTGCCGGATATCTTGTCCATGGGCTGGTTGTCCGCGCGCCCCATCCAGACACCGACCACATACCGGTCGGAGTAGCAGAATGTCCACGAATCACGATACCCTCTGGACGTTCCGGTTTTCACGGCCACGGGGAAGGGGTATTCAACGGAGCCGAGACGTTGAAATGAAGGCATGCGAGCCATGGGGTCAGAGAGGTATAGCGAGATGAGGCGAGCTGTATCCTCGGGTAGAAGTCGATGGAATGCGCCTGTTCCGGAACCCTCTTCGAACCAGGAGAGCGATATCTTCTTTCCATCGTTCGCAAGCATGGAGTAGAGACCAGTCATATCCTCCACGGTTACATACAATGTCCCCACGGCAAGTCCGAGCCCATAATACTCCGCCTCACGGGATCCCCGGACGATACCCCATTCATCGAATCGTGAAAACACATTATCAACGCCAACATCATTCAATACCTGCATGGCCGGGATATTACGACTGTTTGCCAATGCATACCTGTAGAGCATGGGGCCGAGAAATCGACCATCGAAGTTTGATGCGGAAAAAATGCCGTTGCCCGTATCGAGATAGAGCGCCAGATCATCGAGGATCGTCGCTCCCGTGAAACCGCTTTCAGTCATTCCCAATGCAAAAATGAAGGGTTTCAGAATACTTCCCGAGGATCGGGGCGTCCGGACATAGTCTATGGCACCCGCCCCCGAGCTGTCGAAATAGTCCACTGAACCCACATATGCACGAATGGCTCCGGACTCGACTTCCGCCACCAGAACCGCGGCATTTTCAACGCCGCGTTGCCTCAAGTTCTCCACATGACGCCATGCTGTATCATGAACCCGTAGCTGCAGATCGAGATCGAGGGATGTCCGAATAGGCCCACCACACGCTTCAATACCGGCTGAACGGGCGATATCATCCAGGCGAAGAAGCGCATGCATGCATGATACGGGCCTCGTCTTCCGGGACAGATATTTCATGTCCGATAGTTCATGCAACGCAAAATCATATTCTTCACTGTCTATCCAGCCGAATCGATCGAGTCGACGGAGAATCAGAGCAGCACGGTCTTTTGCCTTTTCCATACCGTCATACGAAAACAGGTTCATCCTTCCCGGCGCCTTGGGTACCGCGGCCAGTACGGACGCCTGGGCCAGACTGAGATCTGCCACCGGCTTCCTGAAATATCGTCTCGCCGCATAGGTGATGCCATGAATACGATTTCCGAATGGTACGATGCGAAGATAGTGCCTGAGCACGACACGTCGCCCGTATCGGGATGTAATCAATACCGCTACGAGAGCTTCTCCGAGTTTTTTCATGATTGTTCTGGATCCGGGATCCTGCATGCGTGCCACTTGCATGGCGATGGTGGACGCACCAGATAGTGTCTCTCCCGCTGACATATTCTGCACCAGAGCCCGGCCTGCCGACAGCCAATCAATTCCTCCATGAATGGCGAATCGCCGATCTTCGGCCGCAAGTACCACCGCTCTTACGAGAGGGGGAAGCTCGGATCCCTCGGGCCAGAATCCGAGTTTATCATGAGAATCACCCTGTTCTGAGATGAATGTCCAGTGTCTATCGAGAAAGAGAAAGGTGGCTTCGGGGGATTGAAGCGATATTCTCGGAAAGAGCCATCCGGAGATGAAAACAACACCGCATATGCCCGCGATTATGCCCGCGAAGAACGGAGCAGCCCGGCGAAGCGGCACGGAATCCCGTACCCGGAGATCAATCATCGCTTTCAGGTTTTCCGTGAATTATCACCCGTGCACCCGGTGCATTCCCGCGGATCCATTGACGATACATCATCTCCGCCGAGGCGGCAGGATGAACAAATGATCCTTCAAAGGTGGCTCGAAGCCTGAAATAAAAATCGAAACTTCCCTTAGGAAGTGTTTCAAAATAGTATCCCGCCGAATCATCGGTATAGTGCATATACGATGGCTCGATACTGTTGGGTTTCGATGGCGTCGCCTCGGGTCCTGAGATAGCAAGCTCTGGATTGAGCGGTTCGAATCCCGCCGCGAAGGGCGCGGTCACCGCGACAAAATGTCGCTCTTCGGGATTCACCACACGGATATGTTCTTCCACAATATCTCCGATTGTGTATTCCAGTTTTGCGCCGAGATCATCAATGGCAATGCGTCTTGGAATGCCTCCATCTTCGGGCACCAGCGTCAGTTCGCGCGATACGACAAAACCATCCGCTACGGCTGATACACTGTCACCCGGAGCGGCCGGCACAAACGAAACAGCCATTCTAGCCACGATAGAGGTATCCGGTTTCCCGTATTCCAGCCGAATGGTTCCGGATTCATCCACCGAAAATGTATCGGAAACCGCGACACGGTCACGATTCAGGATCGTACTGTATGTCTTTTCGCCGAATGTGATTGAAAACGTCTTATCCTCGCCGCGATCTATATCTCTTTCTATGATGTCGCCAAGCGCGAGCATGCATGACGCGTTATTCCAGGTATTTCCCCATCCGTATTGATCACCCATATCAACTACCCCACGCGTCATGAGACCGATCTTATTATCAGTAGGATCAATGGATACGAGGGCTCTGAGGAGCCATGCGGTGGACTTAATCTCCGAGCTGTTAAGAATCCCTCCCCAGGCGTATCCCCGGTCGGGCTTCTGAAGACCGGAAAAGACTTCACGCCCGTCTCGCAGCCGGAACACCGCCTCTTCCCAGAGGGGTTCCTCGAGGTTCCTCGCGAGACCGGAGCGACCGGCAACGCTGAATGCCATGGCGACCCGTGCCTTGCCATAGGCATCCATATACTGGTTCTTCCTGAGAAGTTCGATACCATATGATTCATCGAAGAGACCCGAACGAGCGAGGGCGTAGAGCGCATCGGCACGCTCGATATAGCGGCGCCCGGAGACGAAATTGCCGTAATCCGATCGGAGTGCCCGTTGCAGTGCTCCGTTGGCCCGCGTGAGGAGATGCTCGGGAAATGACAGACCGGCCTCTTTGGCTTCAACAAGGAACTCGGCGACGTACGCCGTGAGGTAAACGTAGGGGTGGGATCCATTCCAATACCCGTACAGACCGCTAGATGACTGGGTCCGTTTAAGATATTCAATCGCCTTGTCGACCCGTTCCTTCACCGCGGGATTCAACGCTCCCAGCCCCAGGGGTTCGAGAAAATCTTTCAGCGCCACGAGAGGAAATGCCTGACTTATCCGTTGCTCGGTACAGCCATATGGATATCGCATGAGATAATCCAGGGCTGCCGCCATACGGAGTACCGCTTCCTCGCTGGCTATTGTAACCTGCTGTTCGGTGCTTCCGGGACGCGGCCGTTCGGGGAGCTCGGGGAGCGGCTCATCCATTCCGTTGGCAATGGACCGGATTGATTCGAGATGAATGCGTCTCCGGTCCGGGCGAACGGGCAGATCGACCTGAAGCGCGTCTCCCGCCCCGTCGATATCGCGTATGATGGATACGGTTACGCGTACGGTCCGCTCACCGGTTTCCTCCCAATCGGGAACAGCGACTGAAATTGGATACATGAGCTTCTCGGCTTTACCGGGAATCCAGTTGATCCGCCTGTCGTAGTCACCGGTAATGCTCAAGCCTTCGGTCTTGATTCTCACCCATCCGGGACCACCGGCACCTTCCACTACCCGACCGATACCACCTGCGACAAAGGAATCTCCAGGCCTGACAAATCGGGGAAGAGCACTTTGGACTACCATGGGGAGTCGTACTGCCAGGGTGGATTTCGCGATACCGAACCGGCCCGGTCCCGAGCAGGCAATAGCCCTGAGCTTGAAGTTGGTAACATTATCCGGGAGAACAAACGTGACCGTAGCAAAACCGCTTTCATCCACCAGAATCCTCTGATTGTAGTAGGGAACGGGAACGATCTCTTTTCTCACGGTGACTTTATCGAGGAGTTCGGGCGCCATCTCGGCCTCCATACCCCCTCCGCCGGGATCATCTACCACGAGAACGAGACCTTCCGCGCGGTTTCTGGTATCGGAGATTCTCACATTCGATTTTCCTTCGGGCAGAAATGTCGGGAGTGGATCAAGCGGCTTCTCTTCACCAAGAGCAAGCACGGCCTGATCGACCAACCACAGCGTCACTTCGCCGTCCAGCGGATTCCCGCCGGCATCGGCGAGGTGAATGGCAACCGAAACCGTATCCCTCGGCATGGCACGTTCGGGATGCTCAAGCTCAACGGCTACACGATGCTCCTTTTCCGAAACGGGAATTCGTATGGAACTCGCCATGGTCACGGGCTTTTTAAGATCATGCTTTCGCGAACCGTCATCGTTCCACTCCCCTCTTCCCCGCATGAGCAGGAAATGTACGGGAAGCTGCGGAACATGTTCTCTGGCGAGTACGATATCGATGTCGGCTTTGCCTCCGCGAATGGGAATCCATCTGTACTCGTTATACTTCGGATGTTCGATGACGGCCAGAGCGCGAGCCGATTGAAACGGACTTTTGAGTACCACGTGCGCCGTATCGAAGGGATCGTATGAATCACGGTCGGCAATGCAATCAAAGACCATGCCCCGCGGTTTCTCCCACGCCACTTCCTCGTCACCCGCCACATAGAGATCGGCTGAAACAACCTGAGGTCGCCCGAGCTTGTCCCTGGCTTCGAGTTTCACCACGTAAACACCCGCGCGAGATACGGGAATCTCGAGACTGTCGGGACCATTCGAAGAGACAATCGTCTCACTCATGATCTCGGTATCCACCTGATCGGTCACATACTTCGCTCTGCCCTCGTAGAGATCCGCCTCCTCGAGATGGGAATGCCACTCACGGCTGAATACCTTGAGTGTGAGTTGCTGACCCTGAAGTGGTTTTTCATCGACTCCAACCACGAGAATCGTTGGACGGATGATCCGCTCGCCCCTGATATACCGTTCCACCTGCAGGCCGAGGGAAAACGCCGGAACCGCGATCACCGATTTGGTGGCGGACACGGTCTGCTCATCGGCTCCGATAACGGTGGTTTCCACGACATACCGCCGGGGACTGCCGTCAACTTCCAGAGTGGGATCAATGGCAAGACTTGCCGACCCCTTCTCATCAGTCCGATCGGTTTTCTGAAGAACGGCATCGGACGGAACAGCATCCGGTCGGGAATAACGATACGTTGAACTCCATTCGAATCCCGGGAATCCCGCGGGTCTGTATGCATAGGGATACTGAGTCGCCCTCCACTCGACCTGCTGATCGCTGACCCGGCCTCCCGCGTAGTACGACGCAGTCAGAGAAACCGCGAACGGTTCATCCATGGGAACTGTATCGGGACCGTGCATACGGACTTCGAATGTCGGCACTCGGTAGCTTTCCACCTGAAATGATGTGACACCATCCAACCACCGCTCGGTTCCATTACGCCATGACCCGCATCTCACTCTGGCCCAATAGGTTCCGCTTGGCATTTCATCCGCCATGTATGGCTGGTAGAATGTTCCATCGGGGGTGAGCTCCAACCTGTATTTCGATTCCTTCCCGCTGGGATCCGTTATTTCGAGGGTATATGTTTTGCCATTTTTATGTTGTATGTCACCATACTTCGTTGATCTGATATATCCTTTTATGTGAACCGGCTCACCCGGTCTGTACATCGGACGCTCTGTGACGACATGTGCGGTGAATATATCCGGTGCCGGAATGTAGTTCCCCTGCGTGCAGAGCGATCCGAACCACTGCCCCCGTACTCCATACCAATGGTTGTTTGCAAACATCGGAGGAGGATCTCTCGGATCAATAACGAGGATGTCATCATCTTTCCTCACGGAGACGCGAAATACATCGGGACATGAACCCGAAAATCGTTCAATCTGATAATACCCGTCATCATCAGAGTACCCTTCAGCTAACGAAACAAGTCTCCCCAGTTCATTGAATCCTTCGATTTTTACAGAAGCGAGTCGTACCGGTTGACCGCTTTTGAGCGACGTGACCACGAACCGTATATCCTCCGAGCGTTCAACAACACCGAGAGATAAATCCGTTACCTGCACCCTGACATAGGACCGCGCAGTCGTTTCATCGAGAGGTCGATAGCCGATCAGATACGTACCCGGTCGGTTTGGTCCCGCAATCTCTGCGAGAATCTTGTTCAGCGGGAGACCGAATCTGCGTGCGGAATCATTCGCATAAGCCGGGAGTTCAACGATCCGCGAAATAATCGGCGCTTCCAAGAGTTGAATCCGTTGTTCAAGAACACGATTCTGCGGCCGACGATTCCTGTACTCATCAGGAGTAAGCGGCTCTTCTCCCGGACCTGGCGGTCTGGTACGTTCATCTACGGATAAGGGTCTGTTTGGAAACGGCCAGAACCGCCGGTCATCCGGATCGATCTGGTGGATCCGGAGGTCGATTCGGTCCGTTCCACGCGCACGGACGGGCAGTTCCTGGGGACCGTATCGTTCGAGGATACCATGACTCTGTTCCCACTGCACGAACGGTTCAGGTTTTGGAACATAAAAATGGAATACGGATGATCGTTCAATGATAAGCGGTCGGCCATCCGAGTCATGGACCCGGTTCGTTGGTTCGAGCTCCACCCGGTACATGGTTTCTTCTTCTATCACAGTCGACAGAATGAGACGAGTTCCCGATTGTCGAAAGGACAACCGTTCCACCGACGGACTGAATCGTACGAGTTCGCTCAAAGCCGATTGATCGATATCAACGGGAATGGCGTTGAATTCTATGAATATATCGCGATTACCCGAAACGAGATTTATGGCCTGTTCCGTGGTATATGATGCGCCACCCCGTGGAACGGGATACGTAGTCCTGCCCGCACCCACCGCGGTGATCCGGAATACATCTTTCGTTCTGAACTCGTATTCAACGAATGGATGGGGCATATCTTCTGACAACGCAAGCCGTATATGCAATGTGACGGCGAATCCCGGACCCACCGGTCGGTGAAGAGTCACCAGGTACCGCGCGGGATCCTGCGATGATCCCCGATGCAGTTCCTTGATATCGAAATCATCGCCGGTCAACCAGACTGCGTCTTCCTTTTCGATTCCCGGTAACGGTCTGAGCTCAAATGTCAACATGGACGAAAGCCCCTCCGGAGGCATGGCCTCTCGAAATTCCAGTGTCAGATCTTTGAACTCATCAAGACCTCGGGATCCCGATGCCGGCAACATCCGCTCGGGTGGCGTCATAAGAGTGATCAGGGTATTCTTCGTGTTTCCCACGGTCCAGATGAACCGTCTCAGCGGCGGCCATGGATCAGAAGGCCGAAATTGAATGGTCTTTCCATCTATAAACCGGAACTCCCCGGGAACCGGTGGATCCACCGTGAGGTACGGGGAAGGATCATCCAGAGGACCACCACCTTCCGGACTCACTTCTGACGGATACAGGATCGTTACCGGATCATAACCGCGAAGAAACGTTTCAGGCAGAATCTCCACGGATCCCGCATATACAGCCATCCCGAAAACCCATATACAGAGACATAGCAATCGGCGTGTCATTATATCATCCCTCCCGCCGGTATCCGGATCGAATGAGGAGCTGTCTGAGATAATCCTCCGGAGGACCGGTATCCGGGGGAATAAGGCCCGTGATCACCGCCCGTGCGCGAACGGCACCCTGATCAACCGGCGCATCGAGACCGAGCACATAGGTACCCGGAACGAGTTCCGGAATCATGCGTACTCCCTTCAGTATCACGCGTCCGTCGGCGGAGTACAGTGTACAGCGCATGATGTCCCTGGATGCCTGGACGCCAAGCCCGATTCGGCCTTTTTCCGTGACCTCGAATTCATGATACCTGCTGTCACCGGGGTTGAAGACCAACCATGGCCCGAACGGGGGTTCGTAAGCGGGTACGGACCCGGAAATACTCACGGTCAATATTCCCTCCTCATGAAGACCCCCGATGGCGCGTACCGGAATCTGATATACGCCCGGTTGACACCACCGCGACAGGCGTACTCCATGTATACCTTCGGCCATATCCACGAACTCGTCTTGCGTGGATATGGCAACGCAATAGGAACCCGTGGTTGAAATGTGTAGACCCGCTGCCTCATCCAGCTGCAGGGAATAGAGGATGCCATCACGCGGAATGGGGTACGATCCGGATCCCTGGATTGAGACCGTATCAACTGGGGTAGGGGGACCCCACCGTGACGCCAGACTATCCGCCCCCCATCCCCATGACTTTATCAATCCCGAACCATGGCTGATCTCAATATATCCTCCCTGATTTCGCACTGAATGCCGCCACCCCGTTCTGACCATTCCCGCTCCGTCCACGTAACGGCAGCGACCCGGAGTATCCGCAAGAGTCATAACTGTAGACCCTGTTTTCAGATTATGGAGGGGTATCACCGTGGTTCCCCCTGACCTGCTCCGCTCCTCCCACAGAAGGCCATTCCCTTCGAACGGTTCGGGCAGCGGGACGGCTGCGGGGAGAACTTCAACCGTGGCGGCAACGTCCCCGCCCCGGGGAGAGACGAGAGTCAGTTGTGAAGCAGCAGATCGAAGAGTGAGCCTACATTCGGGCTCGGAGAGAAGAAACGGAACTGTCTCCGTCTCACCACCCCATGTCACGGCGATGAGATCCGAAGATGATCCAATATGAATATCGCGTTCCCCGGGTCGTAACGTCCATGTCAGATCGGGAT
>Ga0180434_10003062_pt1 | contig 21552 bp, 17 predicted proteins | sample SS_ome_7_FD_132453 | JGI IMG/M metagenome (GOLD analysis project Ga0180434, IMG submission 132453) | Hypersaline lake sediment archaeal communities from the Salton Sea, California, USA - SS_1_D_2 metaG | ecosystem: Environmental > Aquatic > Non-marine Saline and Alkaline > Hypersaline >...
CTGGTCGATGATGTGCCGACCCCCGATCAGCTTTTGGATGCGCTAGCCAGAGCGATGTACTATCCAGTTTGGGGAGGTGGTGGGAAGCGTCGTCCGGCTGCCATCTATGTGGACGATAAGGCTCTGGTTGAGGCGCTGACTCCCAGGTTGCAGGAAATAGGCGTTCGCTGCGAGTATCGGCATACACTTCGCGAGGCGAGGCAGGTCCTGGTGAGTATGGGGCAGTTTATGGGCGATGAAGACCCCATCCCTGGCCTGCTCAAGTTGCCCGGTGTCACGCCTCATCTGGTGAAAGGATTGTTCGAGGCGGCGGCTTTCTTTTATCGAGAGGCTCCCTGGCGCTGGATCGATGACTCTCGCCCCATCGAGGTTCGCTATCCGTCTGATGGTCCGGCGCGCTACGCCGTCGTGATGGGACATGGCCGCGAGACCTATGGGCTGGCGGTCTACAACTCACCGGATGAACTGAGTGAGATGTACTCCGAAACGCCGCCTGACCAGTTACTCGAGCAGATGCAGTGGACGGCTGTGCTTTTCGGCGAGGCCATGGAGATGCCCTTTGACGACCTCGACAACATGGAGAAATATGGCTGGTCGGTAGAGGGGGAGCTGGCTTACCCGCTGCCTATTCGATTCACTCGTTCAGGCCCGGCCCGCCCCAGCAAGTCGGAACTGCTATGGTTTGAGGCGGCGCTGTTGGCCATCCCGGTATTTGTGCGAGAGCGAATGCGGACTGACGAGGGAATCTTTCTTCCAAGCGAGGATGTGCTGACCGTAGCCATGGCCGATGGTGACGCGCGCATTCATTTACGCTATCCCGTCCCCGGTTTTGAAGTATCCTACGAAATGGAGTGGGCAGCTATCGGAGGGGAGGAAAAAGCCCAGAGTGAGGCAGCACGTGAGCGCAATGCGGAACTGCTGCACATTTTTGAGCAATGGATGGATCGCAAAGGGCTTTCGGCAAAAACAGTACAAAAGCACCTGGTCAACGTAGGGTTTTTCGCCGATGCCTACATGGCCGCTGCCGGAGGAAGCAGGGTAGGCCCGCGCCCGGCTGACCAGGCTGAAACAGAGGATATAGACGAGTTCCTGGGGGAGTGGTTTATGCGCGCTGCGGCATGGGGATCGGTGGAGACGGTCAAGTCGAATATCGTCTCGTTCAAAAAATTCTATACCTGCCTCAAGGAAATGAAGCAGATGCCGGCCGAGGAGACCATGGAACTGTTAGAATTGCTGCGGGTGGAGCGGGACTATTACGTCGAGTTGGCGCAAAGTTACGTAGAAAGCCTGGAGTAGCGGATACCCAAGTCCGTCTGGCTGCCAATGAGATCAAGTTGCGCAAAACCCCCGCTGTGGGTATAATGGCTTCTCAGTTGAATGGAAGCGCCAATACATTGGCGTCATCAGCAGACAAGAAACTGCGAAAAGAATGAGAACGGAGCTTGCTATGAGTTTAAAAGTGATAGGGATATTTGTGACGTTGGCGTTGTTGCTTGCCTCGACGGCGTGTTCTCCGATGCCGGTGGTGACCTCTGTTCCCGCCCCGACCTCGGCGCCGGCCGACACTCCGGTTCCTCCTCCGCCCGACTCTGCCACCGCAGCTACGGAGGTGCCGCCTGCTCCCACGGTGGAGCCGCCTTTGGCGGCGCGGGTCAACGGTCAACCTATCTATCTGGCTGATTATGAACGCCAATTAAGTCAATACGAGGCATCGTTACAGGCACGCGGGATCGCTCCGGACAGTCCAGAGGGTCAAGAAGAACTGGCCTGGGCGCGTGACTGGATTCTCAACGCAATGATCGAGCAGGCGCTGACCGAGCAGGCCGCGGTGGCAGCGGGTATCGTCGTCTCTGAAGATGAGATAGACGCCTATATGCAGGATATGATCGCCGAGAACGGCGGCGAAGAGGCATTCCTCGCCAAATTGGAGCAGTTTGGCGACACGTACGAGAACGCCAGGCAGACAGTGCGCTTGCAGTTGATCGGCGGGGCGATGCGAGACCGCATCATTGACGGCGTACCAACGACGGCCGAGCATGTCCACGCTCGCCATATCCTGGTGGACACTGCCGAAGAAGCGGAACACATCCTTGGCCAGCTCAAGGCTGGCGCTGACTTTGCCACCCTGGCCCGCACTTATTCTCAGGATGTCAGCACCCGCGACAGCGGTGGCGACCTGGGCTTTTTTCCCCAGGGGATCCTGATCGCCCCCGAGGTAGAAGCGGCGGCTTTTGCCCTTCAGCCAGGCCAGTTCAGCGAAGTTGTGCCCAGCACGCTGGGCTATCACATCGTACAGGTCGTCGAGCGCGACCCGGCTCGTTCCGTCAGCCCGGATAATCTGCGTCGTCTGCGGGAACAGGCGGTACAAAATTGGACCAAGGAGTTGTGGGCTCAGGCCGATGTGCAGCGATTCATCGAACCGGCGACTCCCTGAGCCCTTGTCCGGAGCCTGACAGAAGGTTGCCACGAGGAAGGAGATCGAGCGATGGGTAACAATCAGAGAACCAGGCTTTTTAACGTACTGACTATCATCATACTCATAGCCACAGTCTGTTTGGTGGGTTTTTACTGCCTCGTCGCCCTCAACGTTTTGAGTTTCTTTCCGCCCCCCGTTCCCGTGACCGTGGCTGCTTTGCCGACGTCCACGGAGACGCCCACGCCAGGCGTCCCCACCTGGACGCCCACCTCCACTCCGACCGAGTCTCCCCCCACGAACACGCCCAGACCCACAGCGACGTCCACGCCTATTTCCACTTTTCCGCCCACTCACACGCCCACGCCCACAGATACCGCCACACCTCGGGCCACCCGGTCTCCCTGGCCTTTCACTTGCGAGGTCGAGTTGCTCCGGCCAGAATATGGCGAGTGGAGCGGGGTCGCGGGCCATATCCAAGACCTGGATGGCAATCCCCTACCCGGATATTTCGTCAAGTTGGAAGGCCCCGTATCCGTGCCGGCCGTCCGCGCAGGAGAAAACTCGCGCATCAATGCGATCTATGGCAGCGAAGCGGCCTGGGAACAGGCGTACAATCCCAGCGCGTACCAGCCGATGACGATCCGCGTGCAATTGTGCAGGCTCCTTGCAGACGAGTGCCAGGTAGTTTCTGATGTGATCACCGTCGAACTGGGCGGCTATGCCAGCGGCTCGCTGGGATACGTGACTTGCACCAAGAATTGGGAGGACTGGCCGTAGGTCGGGTGAGTACATCCGACCCTAGCAACGAGAGGTAAAACGTGACCGATAAACGTGTGCCCACGAGCGTCGAAGGTCTTGACGCGATGTTGGATGGAGGCTTTTTGCCCAGCTCGATGGTGTTGGTACGGGGCGCGCCAGGTACGGGCAAAACCTCGTTGGCGCTCCAGTTCCTCATTCACGGCGCGGCAGAGCAGAGTGAGCCGGGGCTTTTTATCTCCTTCGAGGAATTTCCCAGCTCTCTCTACCGTGACGCCGAATCGCTGGGGTGGAATATCGGGGAACTGGAGGCCGATGGGAAACTGCACCTGATGTTTACCTCTCCCGAGGTCTTTTTGGCCAGCCTCAAGCCCCCGGATAGCTACCTCAATCGCCTGATCCTCGAAGCGAACATCAAGCGATTGGTGCTGGATAGCGTCTCAAATTTTGGCCGTCTCACCGGCGACACGCATGAACTGCGGCGTTTGTACACCTCTGTGACGAACGGCCTGCGGCGAGAGGGGATCACAGCGATGCTGCTGGGCGAGGAGGGGCGGCGCAGCTATCGGCAGGCGTTCAAAGGCGGCCTCTCGTTCCTCGTGGACGCCATCATTTTGTTGCATTATGTGGAGATCGAGAGCGCCATGCAGCGCGCCATCGTGGTGCTCAAGATGCGCGGCTCCAATCACGCCAAAGAGATCCGTCGCTACGAGATCGGCCCGGGCGGTCTGACCGTCTCGGACGTCTTTGAGGGCCGCGAGGGATTGCTCAGCGGTATCTCTCGTCAGGCGCTCCCATAGATGGGCACCCTCTATGTGGTTGGCACCCCGCTTGGCAACCTGGAGGACATCACCCTCCGCGCCCTGCGTGTTCTCAAGGAAGCCACGCTCATCGCCGCGGAGGATACCCGCCGCGCTCGCATCCTCCTCCAACGCTACGAGATAGAGACGCCCACCACCAGCTATTTTGAGGGCAACAAGCTGACGAAACTGGAGGCGGTGCTGAACGCGCTGGATGCAGGCGACGTGGCCTTGATCTCGGAGGCCGGGATGCCGGGGCTGGCCGATCCTGGCTACGAACTCATCCGCGCGGCCATCGAACGCGGCTACCCGGTTGCGCCCGTACCGGGACCCTCGGCTCCGGTGACGGCGCTGATCGTCTCTGGCCTGCCCACCGACAGCTTTCTCTTTCTGGGGTATCTGCCGCGACACCGGAACAAGCGTTGTCTGTTGCTGGACGAGGTGGCGAGGAAACGACGCACACTGATCGCCTTTGAGACCCCGCACCGGCTGCGCGAGAGCCTGGCCGACGTCGAGGCCGTGCTGGGCGACCGTCCGCTGGCCGTCTGCCGCGAGCTGACCAAGCTGCACGAGGAGGTGTGGCGGGGAACCGTCTCTGGAGCGCGCGCGCACTTTGACCAGGTGGAACCGCGAGGCGAGTTCACGCTCGTCATCGGGGGAGCGCCGGAGGAGCGCGAGCGGTGGAACGAGGAACAGGTGCGAGCCGCGCTGGACGAATTGCTGGCGCAGGGCGTGCGCCGCCCGGACGCCGCGCGGCGCATCGCCGCTCTCTCCGGATGGGATCGCGAGCAGGTCTACAAGCTCGGTCTCGAGACGGCGCTCAAGGCGGCGGGAGATTGACCCGATGGGCAAGTGGGATTGGGTCAAGGGGCACAGGACGACCCGGAAGGAGACGACGGAGGGGGTCGTCAGCGCCAGCTACCTCCTCAACGACCTCGCACAGGCCGGCCTGATTGGCCGCCGGCGCGCGGCCCGTTTCCTCAAGCGAACCGGCCTGGCGGATTTCGCGTGGCGCGTGTACTGGCCCAAGTCGGTCTTCGGATGGCGACGCTGTGCCGAAGCGATGACTCGGGCGCGAGGGTTCGTCATCTTTCTGCACGGCTGGGACGGCAGCCACGCCATCTGGGAGCACATTCCAGCGCTGGTGTGCGAGGCTAACCCTCGCCTGGTCGCGCTGGCTCCTGACGTGAACGGCTTTGGCGCCTCGCCTTTTGCCGCCGAGTTGCCCGCTCTCGAAGCCTGCGACCCCTCGGCGAACATGGCCGCCGTCGAGCGCTGGATCGATCTATTGGGGCTGCGATCGAGCAAGCGGGCGAGGCGGCGCTGGCGCGTCATCACCCTCGTCGGCCACTCGATGAGCGGCGCGTCGCTCTTTTACCTGGACGAATCCCGCTGGCGCGAGCACGAGGCGGCCCGCCTGGCGCTCGCCCCCGCGCTTCTGATCAACGACGCGCTGCGCAAGGGGTTCTACAAGACGCTCGGCCTGGGCATCTGGCTCGGTTCGACGACCGACACACTGGGCTGGCTCAAGACTAGGCTGGCCCCTTCCATCGTCGAGGTACTCATCGGCGCGGCCAGCCGCGCGGTCAAGGCTGAGCACGTGCGGATGTTCAACACCGTTCCCAAGGGCGTGGTGGCGCAGACCTTGTTCGCGATGGGGGCTATCCCTTCTCCGGTAAAGCCCCATCATTGGGATCATTTCGACGTCGTGCTGGGCCACCAGGATCGGCTGGTGGGGGTCAAGCCGATGCTGGAGCTTTTGGAGGAGCTGGGCTTTACCAGCGACCAGGTGCGCGTCGTGCTGGGCGACCATTATCTCTTTTCGGTCAGCAACCAGAACCGGCGTTTGCACCTGTGCAATCGGGAGATCGTGGTCGAGGAGATATTGGCTTTGCACGAAGCATGTAGACAGAAAATGTCGTAGTCGAGTCGCACAAGTGTGGTAGAATTGATGGAAATCACAATTGAATTTCTAGATGAAGGGCTAACGGTCAATATGAGCGTATTGTCACTTGGAAACAACCGCTACCAACTCAACGAGGGTTTGCCTCTAATCGAGTCTACAACCATCTATGATATTGTTGAAGTGGAACCACTGCCTGACGGCTCCCTGAGTTTCCGAAAAGTTGTTAAAGAATCGGGATGGCAGACGTACAGCTTTACTGTGTCGAAGATGACAACCGAGTCTGATAGCCTAAGAGCTATTCTCAACAAGGTTGAACAGAATAACGGTCAGTGGGAACAGATATTGGGTGGATTTTTGTTCATATACCTTCCCCCGAACTCTGCGTATGATCCAACGTCAGACATTGAGACTCTATCGAACTGAGCAAGATAATCATTATCATGTGAGCTTGATTTTTGGGCATTTGCCCTAAAGGAGAAATTATATGGCGCAAGTTAGAATTTTCTGGGACCCCAGCGGGTTCGAACTCGACTCGTTGGGCACGAAAGAGTATCTGAGGGTCACGGACGGGGATACCACCTACGTTTCCATGTCGATCCGCATGCTGAGCATTGACACTCCCGAGGTACACTATCCGGGCAATCGAAAACCCTCCAAGCAGGACGAAAACCTGGCCCAGTTGGCCGAGTGGATCAAGGAGGGCAAAGCGCCGATCAACAGCGACCTGGCGGAATACTTGTTGTACCCCAAGCTGGCGACGGGAACGGCGGGCACGTTGCAGGAGGAGCAGGGCGAGCGTGCGACGGCCAAGTACGAGGAGCTTTTGGAAGAAAAGCTGACCCGACCCAGCGGCAGCAAGCGCCGGGTCTACCTGCGGGCCGCGGACGAACATTTCGATCAGTACGGAAGGCTCCTCGCGTACATAGCCCCTTACTACAGCAGTCAGGAAAGGGCCTCCATGTCTCTCAGGGAGCGGGCCACGTTCAACCTGTTGATGGTCGACGCTGGCTGGGCGGCCTCGTTTCCCATCTATCCAAGCATCCCTGGATACGACGACCTGGTGATGCTGCGGGAAGCGGCGCGGGACGCCTATCATCAGAAAAGAGGCGCATGGGCCGATCCGATGACGCTGACCGGCTACGAATTTCGCATGTGTGTCAAGCTGCACGGCATCACCAAAAAGCTGGTGGAGGGCAAAACGCTCTCCTCAAGCGAGCGATCCAGGTGGATCACGCGCTATTGTGTGGACATGACCACGATGGAGATTTTCCAGCCTCAGGAATATTATCGGGTAGCGCCCTACGACCGAATTTTCATCTGGCCCGAGGACGTCGCCGAGGCCGTCGGCGCTATGAACCTGGTGCCGGCGAGACGGCGCGACTTGAGAGATTGAGGTCAGAGTTTTGATGGAAGCACCTGCCACTCTCCAAACACTGCGCCTCTCGGCTGAGGAGCGCGCCATGCTCGCCGGCGATCTCGATCCCGGCGTGCGCAAGGCGATGGAGATCGTCGTCGCGCTGGGGCGGATTTACGGGGCGCGGCGGTTGGTGCGCGTGGGCTCCGTGCAGGTGGCGGGGGTCAGCTACCGCAACCTGGGCGAGGCGGGGCTAGAGTTCCTGCGCGAGTGGGCCGACCAGGGCGCGCGGGCGCGCGTGCCCACGACGTTGAACCCGGCCGGGGTGGATCTGCGCGCCTGGCGAGAACTGGGTTTCTCGGAATCGTTCGCCGGCCGCCAGGTGGAGGTCGTGGAGGCCTACCGGCGGCTGGGCGCGCGCGCGACCTGCACCTGTACGCCCTACCTGGTGGGCAACCGGCCCCAGGTGGGCGAGCACGTCGCCTGGGCCGAGTCGTCGGCGGTGAGCTATGCCAACTCGGTGCTGGGAGCGCGCACCAATCGCGAGGGCGGGCCGAGCGCCCTGGCCGCGGCCATCACGGGCCGCACCGCCGCCTACGGCCTGCACCTGGACGAAAACCGTCGCGCCGGGCTGCGAGTGCTCGTGCGCTGCCCAGTACGCGCGCTCTCCGATTTCGGAGCCTTGGGGTATCTGGTCGGGAAGGCGGCGCGCAACCGCGTGCCATATTTCGAGGGGCTGGAGGAAGCCTGCTCCGCCGTCGCGTTAAAGGCGCTGGGAGCGGCGATGGCGGCCAGCGGCGCGGTGGCGCTGTACCACGTGGCGGGGATCACGCCCGAGGCCGACCGTGCGGACGCGCTGGAACTTGACCATGAGACGCTCGTCGTGGACGATCTGCGGCCCGCTTATGCCGCGCTCAACACTGGAGATCGTGCGATCGACCTGATCTGGTTCGGCTGCCCGCACGCGAGCCTGGAGGAAATAGCATACGTCGCGCGATTATTGGCTGGACGGCGGGTGAAAGCGGCGCTGTGGATCACGACGGCGCGAGATACACGAGAGCGAGCCGAGGCGGAGGGGTTAGTGGCGGCAGTCGAGGCCAGCGGCGGGCGGGTGGTGGCCGATATGTGTGTGGTCGTCGCGCCGATGCAGGAACTTGGCTTCCGTACACTGGCAACTCCCTCGGCCAAGGGAGCCACGTATGTCCCCTCTCACGCGGGTTTACAGGTGCGTTACGGGACGGTTGAACAATGCGTGGAGGCTTCAGTAACCGGCATCTGGCCGGATAAATTCTAGTACTACTACAACGAGATTTCGTAATCTCCGTCACCCTGAGTGGAGCACAGCGGAATCGAAGGGTCTCCAACCCCGACAACGTGAGATTCCTCGACTTTACTCCGCTTCGCTCCATTACGCTCGGAATGACGGTGATCTTGTAATAGTCCCGTTCAAATACAGAGAAACCATGTCTGAATACGGCGAATCACTTACGGAACGAGAAAAGGAAATCCTGCAACTGGTGGCGACGGGCATCACCAACCGCGAGATCGCCCATCAATTGTTCATCAGCGCCAACACCGTCAAAGTCCACCTGCGCAACGTATACACCAAACTGGGGGCCGAGTCGCGCACCGAGGCGACGATGATCGCCGTGCGCGAAGGCTGGGTGGCCGTCGAGGGCGGCGAGAGCGCAGAGGCTCCAACCGCTGCCCCAGAGCCTCCCCTGCCCTGGCCCAAGCGGATCGCAATGCTCACCGCTTTACTGCTCGTCGTGGGCGGAATAGTCGTGACGTGGCCCCGCGCCAGGCCGCAGGCAGGCGCAGAGTCGGACTTTCCCCTGGATCCCCTGGAACCGCGGCCTGCGACAGCTCAGACAGCGAGCGATGTGGAATCCCCCTGGCACGAGTTGGCTCAGATGCCCACCCGGCGGGCCAACTTGGCGCTCGTGACGATCGAGGGCTTGATTCTGGCTATCGGAGGCGAGACGCCCGAAGGAGTCACAGCCGCTGTGGAGGCTTATGACCCCAAGGATGACTTGTGGACACGGAGAAGCGACAAGCCCACGGCGGTCACCTATATCTCGGCGGCTGCGATGGGATCGGAGGTACACGTGCCGGGCGGCTGTAACGCGGAAGGCGCGCCGATGCAGATGGTCGAGGTGTACGATGCGCGGGCGGATTCCTGGCGCGAGGTCAGACCCCTGCCAGAGCCTCGCTGTGCCTACGCGCTCGCGATGCTGGACGAGCGGCTGTATCTTTTCGGTGGATGGAATGGAGAACGGTACGTTGACACCGTGTATATCTACGACCGCCAGACAGACGTCTGGGCGGAGGCAGCACCAATGGATACGGCACGTGGTTTTGCTGCGGCATCTCCTCTGGGAGATCGTATCTACGTCGTGGGTGGGTACAATGGTGAGCGGGAACTGACCACGTGCGCCGCCTATAACCCAGCTACCGGAACGTGGGAAGCGTGTAAATCATTGACAGTAGGGCGGAGCGGATTAGGTCTAGCAGCCCTGAGCGGCCAACTGTATGCGATCGGTGGAGGAGGACGGACAAGTTATCTGGGTTTTAATGAACGCTATAACCCGGCCGCCGACGCCTGGAACGACGTTGCAACACCATTGGTAGGGGAATGGCGTGGCCCGGGCGTTACCACCTTCGAGAATACCATCTATGCCATCGGCGGCTGGAGTGAAGATTACCTGAGCCTGAACCAGGCCTTGACACTCTACTACATCTTTATCCCCGTGACTGCTCAACAGTAAAAGTGAGAATAACTGTGGCGATCCATCCGGAAACTTGTGTAGCTGGTGATGTAACGCAATCGTAACCCAAAACCAAGACAGCGTCTGATAAAATAATTGGGGGCATGTTGTTTCGCCAGACGCGGTGCGCAGCCCGCGCTATCCTTTTCGAGGCTCGCGATGAACAATGGTACAGTCGATCCGCACAACCTGGGGTGGCTACTCCATTTGATAGGATGGGGTCTGGCGCTGTTGTGCTGGGCCAGAGTGGTCCGATTGGGCTGGGCCGCGTGGCGGCGGAGACGTGGCAGCGACCTCGCCGACCTGGCCCTCGTCGGCAAGCTCTGGCTGGGCGGGCGACTGCTCCTTTTGATCGCCGGTCTGCCCGGACCGGGATGGTCGGATGCCGGTTGGCTCGCCGCCGCGCTAGATTTGATCGGCCTGGTGTTGCTGGCGTGGCCCTTTCTTGCCCCGCCGCTATCCATTCGCTGGGCCGATCGCCTGTTCGGTATCGGCTTGGTCGCCGTGATTCTGGCGCTTGGCATGTCGTTGTGGCAGGGCATACGCGGCGCAGTGGGCTTGCCCGTGCTCCCATTCAACATCACATGGGCTTACAGCGCGCTGACACTGGCGGGGCTGGCGGACCTTAACCTGTTGCGCCAGCCAGATCGGAGGTCGGCCTGGCGACTCACCGCGCTCATTTCATTCCTGGCGAGTGTTGTTGGACTGCTGATCCCGCTGCAGTTGGCCCCTCCCTGGACGTCTTTTCTGGCGGCCTTCACAGCCGTCCTCGCCATTATCTGGCTCAACAGGCTGGAGCGTTCGTGGCAACAAGCCCCACTCCAGGCGACCGCTGACGCGAAACAACCAGAGAAAGAAGCAAAGGTGGCGGCGCCCGTCGCACCGGAACAAGTGCCCCCCGTCTCGGAGGACGCCCCTCGTCTGATGGAACTCAGTACCTCGCTGTTCGCCGCCCCTGACATGACCCGACTACTGGAAGCAGCCGCAGCGACGTTGTCTCCTGTCCTGGAGATCCGGGCGATCGCCCTCTTTTTGGCCGAGGAGAATCCTCACACTAACCTGCGCCTGATCGCCCGCTGGCCCCAGGCGGATGTTCCAGAGGCGTTTTCCCCTTTTCCGCTCGACTCCAACCCGGCGCTGGCGGAGGCGTCCACGCAAGGTCAGATTGCCAATGTGACGCGCAAGTCGAACCGGCGACATATCGAGTCGCTGGATCGCTTTCTGGGCGCAAAGCCAAAAGCAGCGTTGATTCTACCCCTTTCTGGCGGACAGGGAGCGCGAGGAGCACTGGTATTAGGCCACGATGAAATCACACCAGACGCGCGCCAGTTGCGACTGTGCCACATCCTGGCCGATCAGGTCGCCATCGCCGCTGGCTACATCCAGACGCGCGTCGACATCGGACAACAGACCCGCGCTCTGACCCACCTGGTCCGCCGCCAGGAGCAGGGAGCCGGCCAATTGCGCGCCATCCTGGAAAGTATCGCCGACGGCGTCATCGTCTCCGATGCCAACGATCAAGTGATCTTGACCAATGATGCCGCGCTCGCTATCCTGGGCGTGGAACGGGATAACGTCATCGGCAGCCCCTTTGGACAGATCATCGGCTGCATGGCCCCCGTGGGCAACGTGGGTCTCATGGGAACCCTCACCGAGACCTCTCCCTATGGCAACGCAGCGACGTTTAAGATAGCGGGCCGGGTCGTGCAGATGAGCATGGGGCCGGTCGAGGCGAACGGAGGGGTTCAATTGGGCGTGGTGGCGGTATTGCGCGAAATCACTGCCCTGGCCCAGGCCGAGGCCGAGCGGGAACAACTGTTGGTGGATCTGCAGGAACACAGCCGACAACTGGAAGAAGCGGCCGAGCAACTGAAAGAGATGGATCGGTTGAAATCCCAGTTCATCGCCAGCATGTCTCACGAACTGCACACCCCGCTCAACGCCATCATTGGCTTTTCGGGGGTGCTTTTGAAGGGGATAGACGGCCCCATCACCGACGCCCAACGCCAGGATCTGGAGACTATTCTCAAGAGCGGCAAGCACCTGCTGGCACTGATCCGGGATGTGCTCGATGTCAGCCAGATCTGGGCCGGCAAGATGGAATTGGTGTTGAGCGACGTGGACCTATCAGAGGTGATCGATGATGCCATAGCCAGCGCCACCTCGCTCGTCGAGGACAAGCCGATCAAAATGATCAAGGCGCTCGATCCGGCCCTGCCGCTGGTTCGCGCCGACGAGACACGGACGCGACAAGTGCTGCTCAACCTGTTGACCAACGCCATCAAGTACACCGAGCAAGGACAGGTGACCGTGTCGGCGTTCCGTGACGATGACCATATGGTCGTCAGCGTGGCCGATACCGGCATTGGCATCTCGCCGGAGCACATCGAGACTATTTTCGAGGAATTTGGCCGGGTGGATGATTCCAGCACGCGGAAGGTGGATGGCCTGGGCCTGGGTCTTTCTATCAGCCGCCGGCTGGTCGAATTGCACGGCGGGCAGATCTGGGTGGAAAGTGAGCCGGAGGTAGGGTCCACCTTCTACTTCAGTCTACCTATTGAAGGCCCTCCCTCCCCATAAAACACACACTGCTCTCGGCGCTTGCCAGAGAAGCCAACCTCGTGTAATATAGACAAGCTCCTGATCTCAAAAAAGATACAAATCTCGTTATTCATTCACCCGCGAGGAAATAGAACGATGGCCAACCCAGATAAAATCCTGGTAGTAGACGACGATCCGGAAATATGTAAACTGCTGATCATGTCCCTCTCGCCCCTGGGATACGAAGTCACATCTGCCAATGACGGTTTCCAGGCGCTGGAAAAGATCGAGGCAGAGCGGTTTAACGTGGTGATCCTGGACATTCTGTTGCCGCATCTCAACGGGATCGAGGTTCTCAAACGCATCCGCGAGCAGGGGCTTGAGATGGAGGTCATCGTGCTCACCGCCTACGCCTCGCTAAAGACGGCTATCGAAGCGGTGCGCCTGGGAGCCTACGACTATATCACCAAACCCTGCAAGGGCGAGGTCATCCGCTCCACCGTCCGGCGGGCGTTGGAAAAGCAACACCTGGCGGCGAGGCTGGCCGCCGTCTACGATCTGAGCCGCGAGATGACGCTCTTGCTGGACGCGGATCAGGTGATCGGAGCAGTGCTTGATATTGCCGGGCGAGCATTGGAGTTTGGAATCTGCGACCTGTGGCTGGTTGATGAGGAGCGGAATGAGCTGTACCTGCCGTCGACGGAAGGGCCGACACCCCGGCTATCTCTGAGCGACGAGCGAGGGATCACGGCGGCGGTGGCGCGCAGTGGAGGATCCCTCTACGCACCTGACGTGCAGGAGGATCCGAGGTACACGACGGTGGAAACCGTCAATTGTTCTGAACTGGCCGTGCCGCTCAAGGTGAAGGGACGAGTGATCGGCGTGTTGAACGTCGCAAGCACCGAGGTGGATGCCTTCACCCCAGAGGATGAGCAACTGCTCTCCACGCTGGCCGCTCAGGCAGCCGTGGCCATCGAGAACGCCTGGCTGTACGAGGAAGAGCAACGCCGCGCCGCGGAACTAGCCGTTCTCAACAAGGTCGGTCAAGCCATCACATCAATCCTCGATCTGGACGAGGTGCTGACGTTGGTGATGACAGAGGTCAGAGCGATGCTGGGGGTAGAGGCAGCCTCGGTGCTGCTGCACGATGCCCAGCACGACGAACTGATCTTTACCGCCGACGCGGGACCGGCTACCGAGACGCTCGTCGGCACGCGCATGCCGGCCACAATGGGCATCGCCGGTTGGGTGATCCAGCGAGGGCAGCAGGTGTTGGTCGACGATGTGCGGAACGACGCGCGTTTCTATGATGGTATCGACGCCGTAACTGGCCTGACTACGCGCTCGCTGTTGGCCGTGCCACTGGTGCACAAGGGAAGAGTCATCGGCGTGATCGAAGCGATCAACAAGGCCGACGGAGTCTTTGACAAATACGATCAGAATCTCTTGAACACCCTGGCTGGCTCTGCCGCCGTGGCGATCGAGAACGCACGCCTGTATGAATCGGAGCAAGAGCAGCGTAGATTGTTGGAGCAATCGCAGGCCCAACTGGTGCAGAGCGAGAAACTGGCCGCCACCGGTCGGCTGGCGGCCTCCCTGGCCCACGAGATCAATAATCCCTTCCAGGCCATTCACAACAGCCTGCAGATCATGCTCAACTTTTCTCTGGAGCCTGAGGAACAGCGGGAGTATCTTCAGACAGCGGAAGAAGAAGTCGAGCGGTTGATCGACCTGACGGACCGTATCCTCGATTTCGCGCGCCGGCCGCAGCGGAACATGGAGCTGGTGAATCTGAACGACGTCATAGAAAAGACGCTGGCGCTGGCCGACAAATATTTCCAGCACCGCAATATTCTGCTCCAGCGCGATTTGTCCCCCGACCTGCCAGACACGCTGGCGGCTTCCGACGAGCTCGGTCAGGTCTTTCTCAACCTGGTGATCAATGCCGTGGATGCCATGCCCGAAGGGGGAGACTTGCGCGTCTCAAGCTACCTGGCCGAGGACGGCCGTCGGGCAGTCGCTTTTTCCGACACGGGCCGCGGGATACCTCACGAACACCTCGATCGCATCTTTGAGCCTTTCTTCTCAACCAAGGAGGGAGGCACCGGCCTGGGCCTGAGCGTCAGTTACAGTGTGGTCGAGCGGCACGGCGGAGACATCACCGTTCAGAGCACAGAGGGAGAGGGGACGACCTTTACCGTCTGGCTGCCAGCACCGGAATAATACGCCCAAATGAGGTTCGTAGTAACAACTTCAGTCGTTATTGACAGCGACTCAAGTCGCTACTACAAACTTGCCTGTTCGATCCATTGGCGGGCGGCTCGCTGCCGGAGACACTCGGGGCACACACCCCATACCTCCGCCGTCTCGGGCAGCATCTCCTTGAGGAAAGCGGTCGGCTCGGGAGCGAAAAAGCGGCCGCACTCCGGGCAGGCGCGCAACTCGACCGTGGTGTTCCAATTGTGCAGGATGCGCTCGTGGGCGCGATCCTCGATCCAGATCGCGCCGGTGGGGCAGATTTCGGCGCAGGCTCCGCAGCCGATGCAGGCGTCGGACTGCACGTCGAAGGGAGCGCCCACCCGGCGCTCCGTCCCCCGCCCAATGAAGGAGATCGCGTTTGCTCCTATCGCCTCTCGGCAGACGCGGACGCACAGGCCGCACAACATACACAGCTCATCCGCCTTTTCGGGCGGCGGCGCGCCAAAGCGGGATGACGTCACACCCTCCCCAGCGGCTAGCTCTCGTATCACGTCGGACTGCGGGCAGCGGCTCAGCAGAAACTCGAACGCCAGCCGACGGGCGGTAACCGCCTCTGGAGCGTCCGTCTCGACCACGAGTCCATCCTCCACCGGATAGGTGCAGGAGGCGACGAGTTCGCGGCGGGGCTTGGTGAGCATCACCATGCACAGGCGACACGCTCCATAGGGAGCCAGGCCCTCGTGGTAGCAGAGCGTGGGCAATTCCACCCCGGCGGCCCGCACTGCCTCCAGCAGGACCGCTCCTTCCGGCACAGTTATGGGATGTCCGTTTACAGTCAACTCGATCATCGGCGTCACCTCACGATCTCGATGGCCCCTTCGGGGCAGACGTCGTGGCACAGACGGCAGCGCGTGCACAGGTCTGGGTCAATGACGTGCGGCTCTTTCTTCTCCCCACGGATGGCACCTGCCGGGCACTCGCGCTTGCAGATGCCACAGCCGGTGCACAGGTCGGGCTGGATAGCGAGCCGGATCAAAGCGCGGCAGACGCCCGCCGGGCAGCGGCGCTCGCTCACGTGCGCCTCGTATTCGTCGCGGAAATAGCGCAGCGTGGATAGCACCGGGTTTGGAGCCGTCTGACCCAATCCGCACAGCGCGGCCCCTTTGACCCACGTGGCCACCTGCTCCAGATCTGCCAGATCATCCGGCGTGCCCTCGCCCTCGATGATGCGCGTGAGGATGCTGTGCATGTAGCGGGTGCCCTCGCGGCAGGGCGTACACTTGCCGCACGACTCGTCCATCGTGAATTTGAGAAAGTAACGGGCCACGTCCACCATGCAGGTATCCTCGTCCATCACCACCATGCCGCCGGAGCCCATGATGGAACCCGCCTCGGTCAGCGTCTCATAATCGATGGGCAGGTGGAACAGGCGCGCGGGCAGGCAACCGCCGGATGGCCCGCCGGTCTGCACCGCTTTCACCGCCTTGCCATCCAGACCGCCGCCGCCGATATTCTGGATCATCTCGCGCAGCGTGAGGCCCAGCGGCACCTCCACCAGGCCGGTGTTTGCCACTTTGCCCACCAAGGAAAAGACGACGGTGCCGGTGTTTCCCTCCACGCCGATGCCCGCGTACCAGTCCGCGCCCCGCGCCAGGATGGCCGACACCGAGGCCCAGGTCTTGACGTTATTGATGATGGTGGGCTGCCCCCACAGTCCATGGATCGCCGGGTAGGGCGGTTTGGGCCGAGGTTCGCCCATCCCACCCTCGATGGAAGCGATAAGAGCGGTCTCTTCCCCGCACACGAAAGCGCCCGCCCCGCGCACGACATCAATGGCAAAGTCAAACCCAGAACCAAAGATATCCTCCCCTAGCAGTCCCGCTTCCTCGGCCCGGGCGACGGCATGGGTGACGCGCTCGACTGCCAGCGGATACTCGTCGCGCACGTAGATGTAGCCCTCGTTCGCGCCAACAGCGTACCCGCCGATGACCATCCCCTCGATGATGCTGTACGGATCGCTTTCAAGCACGGTGCGGTCCATGTACGCGCCGGGATCGCCCTCGTCGCCGTTGCAGATGATGTATTTGGGTTCTCCAGGCGCGTCGCGGCAGATCTGCCACTTGCGCCCGGTGGGGAAACCGCCGCCGCCCCGCCCGCGCAGCCCGGAGCAAGTCACCTCGTCCACCACTGCCTGGGGCGCCAGCTCCAGGGCGCGGGCCAGCCCCTGGTATCCCCCGCGCGCGACGTACTCTTCCAGACGCACCGGGTCGATCAATCCGCTGTTGCGCAGGATCACCTTGTGCTGGCTGGTGTAAAAGGGCAGTTCGTCGAGGAGTGGAAAACCTTGCGCGGGTTCCGAACCCGTTAAAGATTCTTCTTCGGGAATGGCGGCCAGTGCTCCTTCGGTGGGCAGTTCACCTTCCACCAGGGCCGCAATCAAGTCGCGGGCGCGGTCGGGCGTCACGCGGGCGTAGAGGACGCGCCCTCGGCCCGGCGTCCGCACGTCCACGAGCGGTTCCTGCTGGCAGTATCCGATGCAGCCGGTGGCGACGAGCGCGAGATCGAGACCCCGCGCAGTCGCTTCGTCGCACAGCGCGTTGTACACCGCGCCAGCTCCCGTCGCCAGCCCGCAGGTCGCCATCCCCACGCTGATTTTCAGCCGGGACGGGTAGAGGGTGGCTCTTCCCTCGGCGCTCAATTTCTCCAGATCAGAGCGAGTGCGTACTTTCATGCCTCTTGCTCCTCTGCCGGGCGATACTTCCTGAGGATGCGGGGAAGACGATCTGCCCTGAGCCGACCATACGTGTCGCCATCCACCCGGATCACCGGCGACATGCTGCACGAACCGACGCAGTAGACCGTTTCGAGCGTAAAGAGCCGGTCGTCGGTCGTCTCACCTGGCTTTACGCCCAGGACGGCCACGAGTTTTTCCAAAATCTTGTCGCCGCCCCGGATGTAGCAGGCCGTCCCCTGGCAGACCTGGATCGTGTGGCGTCCGCGAGGTTCAAAACCAAAGCTGGCGTAAAAACTGGCCGTACTGTAAAGCTGGCTCAACGGCACGCCCAACTCGTCGGCTGCGCTGCGCAACTCTTGCTCAGGAAGGTAGCCGTGCTCGGCGTTGATGGCGTGCAACCTGGCCAGCAGCGCGCCCCCCGCGAGAGGCGCTGGTTGTGGAATGAGTGGCATAGTCACCTCCTTTGTAGGTGCGACGCACTTTTGAGGTGCGTCGCACCTGAGTCGGCTCGCTAAATTCCCAACGCCGCCCGCTTCTCCTCGATGTGCTCGATCATCAATTGCGCAGCTTTGAAGGGATCCGGCTCGACGGCAAAGGCGGCGCCGACGACGTCGTTCGCGCCTTGGGTGAGTACCTCGGTCACGAGCGGGCTGCCCAGCACCTGGGGCACGGTGCCCAGCACGGTAAAGACGCCCGACGAGACCACGTAAGCGCCGATGCTGACCGCCTTCTCGCTCATCCACTCGGGGGCCGCGCCGGCCGCGGGCAGGTCGCTGATGTCCACTCCCAGCGCGTTGGCGATGGCCGCGCAGGCGACCAGGATGCGGCTGATGTCCACGCAGGAGCCCATGTGCAGCACCGGCGGAACGCCCAACGCCTGGCAGACACTCTTCAGTCCATCGCCGGCTCGCTCGGCCGCCTCCGGCAACATCAGGCCAGCCTTGGCGGCGGCGATGGCGTTGCAGCCGGTCGTCACCACCAGCACATCCTGTTTGATCAGTTCCTCGAGCAGCCTGACGTGGCCATAGTCGTGCTGGACCTTGGGGTTGTTGCAGCCGACCACCGCGCCAATGCCCTTGATCGCGCCGCTCTTGACAGCGTCCAGCAGCGGGTCGAGCGTGCCGCCCAACGCGCCCACGATGGCCTCCACGCTAAAGCCGACCATGCACTCCATCTTTTCGTCGGGGATGTGCACCATATCGGCCTTGCGGAAGCGATAGTTCTCCACGGCGGCGCGCACGATCTCTTTGGCGATCTCAGAAGCGCGCTCTTCGTGGAACTCGATGTGGGTCGCGCCGGGGAACTTGGCCTTGGGCGAGGTGGAGATGAACTTGGTGTGGAAGCAGCCGGTCAGCGCGCCCAGCGCCGGCATGATGCACTGCACGTCCACGATGATCGCCTCGACCGCGCCGGTGATGACGGCCAGCTCTTGCTGCAAAAAGTTACCGGCGATGGGGATGCCGTGACGCATGATCACCTCGTTGCCGGTGCAGCACATGCCGACCACGTTGATGCCCTTGGCCCCGTACTTTTTCGCCAGAGCGATCATCTCGGGGTCCTGCGCGGCGGCGACGATCATCTCCGAAAGCGTCGGTTCGTGGCCGTGGGCGACGATGTTCACTTCGTCGGTCTTGAGCACGCCCAGGTTCGCCTCTGAGCGGATGGGCGTCGGCGTGCCAAAGAGCACGTCCGAGATCTCGGTGGCGACCATCGAGCCGCCCCATCCGTCGGAGACGGACGCTCTGAGTCCATGCAGGATCAGATTGACCGCGTCGTTGTCCACGCCGATGTGCGTGCGGTGCATGATCTCGACGATCTCGCGGTCGATACCGCGCGGGTCGATGCCCAGGCTTTGCCACAGGGCGACGCGCTTTTCCGGTGCGCGGCGAGTGAACTGAATCGGCCCCTCCTGCTTGCCGAACTCGGCGTAGACGGCGTGCGCCAGATCCAGGGCGATCTCTTCCTTGCTTCGACCGTCCGTCTCGATGCCGTACTCTGCCGCCAGTGCTCCGAGCTTGGCCTCGTCCTTGATCTCGTAGCCGCCGCCCTTGCCCTCGGCGGTCAAGAGCAGCGTGTGAGCGATGTCTCGCCCGTGGTCAGAGTGGGCGGCGGCGCCAGCGGCGATCATGCGGATCAGGTTGCGGGCGACGATGATGTCGGCGGTGGCTCCGCAGACGCCCGCCTTGGGTCCCTCTTCCTCGAAAGGACTGATGCGACAGGGGCCCATGTTACAGTTACGACAACAGACCCCCAGTTCGCCAAAACCGCACTGGGGCAGCATGGCCTCGTAACGATCCCAGGCGGTCTCGAGGCCCAATTCCTCGGCCCGAGCCAGCATCTCGTGGGTAGCAGGGTCAATGCTCCTGCTCAAAACGTTTTCACTGTACGATTTTTCAGTCATGGGAATCACCTCCTCTATGCTACGGGTTGCTCGCCAGTTGTTGCTGGCTCTCCAGAGCTTCCAGGAATTGATGGGCCGTGGCCTGGGTGGATTGCTGCATGACCTCGCGGGGATAGCGCAGGCTGAGCGCCTTGGTGGGACAGGCTTCCACGCAGGCCGGGCCGCCAGGCCGATCGATGCACAGGTCGCATTTGAAGGCAGCTCTCTTCTCGCGACCGGCTATTTCTGTGGTCGCCACGTGGATCGCTCCAAAAGGACAGACCATCATGCAGAGCCGGCACGCGATGCACAGCCGCTGATCCACCGCCGTGTAGGTCTCGGTGCGGTAGGTGGCGCCCGTGGGGCAGACCCGCACGCAAGGCGCGTCCTCGCACTGGCGGCACTGGGTGGATATCTTGACGATGCGACCGTCAGGCTCGGTCGCCACCTGCAACACGTTATTGCGAGGATGCAGCCGCTCACCGGCCAGAACCGCGCCGATGATGGTGCCTGCCTCTGTGTGCGCTGCGGCGCAGGCCAACTCACAGGTGTGGCAACCCAGGCAACGTTCAGGATTGACCAGGATGAATGGACCTTCTACAGGCATATCTTTCACCTCCTTATGTGATGTGAAATTGTTAGAACCGTAAATGTATAGGGAATAGCCCGACAACCAGGCCTTATCAAAGGTGAACGACGCAAACGGGAAAAACGGGGCGCAACCAAAAGCTCATCCACGGCGAGGAGCGCCGGGGTGTGACCGACACACGAGGAACGTTGATCAAAGCGACGGGTTTTCATCGTCTTCCAGAGGGCCCCAACCCTCGGTCAGACTCAACCGATCAAAACGCTATCTCATCTCGCGTCATTGAGAAACATCTGTAACCAATTCGTCATGAGAATAGCACAAATTCCGGGTTTCGTCAAATCGCTCGCGCTGTCACGTGCTCTCGTCCGCTGGCTTCCATCCCAGGGTGGACAAGTAGCCGAGCAGGAGCAATCCTGCAGCGGTGAAAAAGATCGGCTCAAAGCCTATCCAGTCGATGATGGCGCCGGCGAGAATGGGGAGAAAGCTGACGACGCCCAACACGGTGTTCACGAGGCCGATGTAACTGGCCCGTTCCTCGTCGGGGGCGACATCCAGCAGCAAAGCCAGCAATCCAATGGCGCGTCCGCTTTCGCTGCCGCCCGCGAGCAGAAACACGCCGGTGAAAAGATAGGCCGGAAGCAACCCGCGCTGCTCCACGGTGAATCCGACCCACCGCATGAGCCAGGGCAGCACCGCGGCCAGCAGGGGCGTCAGCGCCGTGAGCAGGCTGGAGATCTGCAGCAGGAAGTAGACGCCGCGCGCTCGCTCTACCCTTTGCCACAACAGGTTGGATAGGATGCTGGCCAGGGTCATCGCCGAAAGGTAAAGGCCCACCATAGACGCGGGCGCTTCCAGAATGTCCAGGGCGAGGATGGGATAGAAAGGCTCGGCCAGGCGCGTCATGTTCAGCAACACTCGCACCAGGAGGTAACGTCGAAAGGTCGGGTTTCGTTCCAGCAAGGCAGGCGCGCGTGCCAGTTGATCCTTCACGGCTTTCTCATAAAACCTCGGCTGGTAAAGTAGCCGCAAATATGTATACTGAGCGGGACAATCAATGCCAGTTGGAGGTAACATTTGTCCCGCAAATCACTGTCACAACAAGCGCGTGA
>Ga0180434_10003063_pt1 | contig 21547 bp, 25 predicted proteins | sample SS_ome_7_FD_132453 | JGI IMG/M metagenome (GOLD analysis project Ga0180434, IMG submission 132453) | Hypersaline lake sediment archaeal communities from the Salton Sea, California, USA - SS_1_D_2 metaG | ecosystem: Environmental > Aquatic > Non-marine Saline and Alkaline > Hypersaline >...
ACAGTAGAAACAAAATCAAGTTTTTCGTGCCAACTTTCATTTAATCTTGATGTAACATCATCAGTCTCATTTTCAGATAAGCTATCTGGTAACTTCAGATAAGATACATCTTCTAAGTAATTCACAATATGTGAATCGTTTTTACTAAATGCATCCCAACTTACAATGAATTCAGGTTTTTTTCCGGTTGCATCTTTATTAGCAATTGACATTCCACCTATAAGAGGTATAATGTTAGCATATTTTATTTCATTATCAGTCATTTGCGTGAGTTGCTTTGTATATTTTTTCGTACTCTTCTTTAATCCAAAAATATGTTTCTTTCATACCCTCAATTAATGGCATAGCAACTTCCCATCCCATTTTTTCTTTATATAAAGTATTATCTGAATTTCTACCAGCTACACCAATAGGACAAGAAAATCCGTATTTGGATTCAAATTCTTTGCCTTGAATGTTATTAATTTTAAGCTGCTTACCAGATATTCTTATTGCCATCTGTGCTAGTTCATTTATAGTAACCATTTCTTCGGAACCAATATTAACTGGACCTAAAAACTCATCTTGTCTCATAAACCTAAGAACAGCCTCAATACAATCATCTATATATAGAAAAGATCTTGTCTGATCTCCTGTACCCCAAACTTCAATTTCATCATTATTTTCAACAACCTTTCTACACATTGCAGCTGGAGCTTTTTCTTTTCCTCCTTGCCATGTTCCCATAGGACCAAAAATATTATGAAATCTTGCAACTCTAACATCTAAGCTATAATTTCTATTAAATGCTAAAAACATTCGTTCGCTGAAAAGCTTTTCCCATCCATATTCACTATCAGGATTTGCAGGATATGCAGAATCTTCTTTACAGTTTGGGTTTTGGGGGTCTATTTGATTATGCTCAGGATACATACACGCAGATGAACTATAAAAAATTCTCTTAACCTTTTTGGCCGCAGCTTCATATGCACAATTTAAATTGATCATAGCAGAATTATGCATAACATTGGCATCATTATGTCCAGTGAAAATATAACCAGCCCCACCCATATCTGCAGCCAATTGATATACTTCATCAAAAGAGCCTTCTTTATCATCAGTTGATGTTTGGGATGGCCCCCACATAACTCTACTAACAACCTGAGGATCTCTCAAATCACCACACACATACTCATGACATATATCATCAGTTTTCCAAAATTCATGTTTATGTTTTATGTCAACGACTCTAACCCAAAAACCTTCATCTTTTAATCTTTTGGCTAAATGACCACCTATGAAGCCACCGCCACCTAATACTAATGCTGTTTTCATACTATTTATTTTTATTTTCAAATTGTTTTCTATAACATTGCCAAAATTCAATTGTCTCTTTTGGTAAAGAGTTTTTATATGCAATTTTTTGTTGAATAAATGTTAATGTATTTCTATATCCAATAACTTCATTTTCCAAATTTGTTACTAAATCCTGTACATTTCTATCTTGATACACAGTTGCTTTATCATACACAACACAATTAGGGAAATGAGTTTGTAGTATATACGCACCCCAAATATCATCCATTCTACCTACAAACGGTAGAACTGCATAATAAGGAATAGCTTCTCTTGCTATAAATGTATTTTGTGAATTAAATGGAGCTATTGAAGTTGAACCATAAGGTTCTTTAATATCATCATACTTTACAATAGGCTTAAATGTTAATCTTGCCATTGCATCAATGTCAGGATCACCATCCCATAAATTTGCTTGAACCAAACATTTTTTAGTTGACTTACCTTTATATTCAACATCAAGTCTTTGTTCTAAATATTCAATTGGATAACCTCTATGCCATACATAATTATCTTTAGTTACAGACAGAGGGTCAAATACTGGAAGTGATTTAGGTTCATAATGATCATAAACAACATCCTCCCCAACATAAATGTTTTTTCCCCAATTATCATAAGGAATATTATCGTCATCAACTGTTGCAAGAACATCACAATCATTATCATATGCATATACGAAACCAATATTCCTTCTTTGAATAGTTTTCCAGCCTATAATTTTACTAAGCTCAGGATATAAATCATCCTGTTTGTTTGGATGTAAATATTCAAGCTTAGGATATTTTTCTTCCAATTTCCTATACTCTTCATGTGGAGTTTTTGTATCTCCAACTATAACAAAATTAAATCCAGGTCTTTTTGAAACTATCTCACAGAATTTCAATGTAGCTTCAGTTGGAGGATTAATTGTTGTTGTTACTATTGTTACTTTTTTCATATTTGTAAAATTATAATGTTTTAGCTATTCCTTTTACGCCGTACATACATGCAGTTTCAATTTTCTCCATTGCTATATCCATGCATCTTCTTATTTCATCAGCATTTTTACTTTTTTCATTATCCAATGCTATACTATCACAAAAATCAATTGCATCTGCCATTATTCTCTTAAATATACCAATTTCATCATCTTTAGATGGATTAAATGTTAAATGTACTCTCTCTTCTCCTAATGTCATAATTAATATTTTATTATTTTATAATAATGCTTTAAAAAAGTTTAGTATTAGATTCATATAATTTTGTTTTTAATTCATATTTTGGTTCGTATCTAAAACCGTATCTCCATTCTATTCTAGGTAAAAACTCTCTTAAGAATAAATGTTTCTTTTTACCTACAGCATAATGTAATAATCTTGGTACTTTTTGTTTTAAACACTTCTCCGGGTGATTTTTTCCTATTGATAATACTAACCTAAGATCCTCTCCGATAAAAGGCTCTACACTATGTCCTTCTTTCATTAACCTATGAATATTAAAATGATGAAACCTTTGTTCTATTGTCCAACTTGTGTATCCTTCAAAATCATAATACATATGATGTGACCATGAGTGTTTCATAAATCTCTCAAAATAGTATTCTAATTTAGGATCAATACCGTAAAGTAAATTTCCACAATTAAGAGATAATGAATTCATCTGTTCTAAAGTAAATTCACTTTCAAACATTTCGTTAAATGCAGCAAGAGTATCGTACTTATCTTTGTTTCTTAAGGTAAAAAAATTTTCCTTTTTAAATGCATATCCTTTATACTTAGTAAAAAGATAACTTAAATCCTTAAAAATAAATACATCATCATCTGAAGTATATGTTCTTTCAACATTGTATTTTTCGTTAAGGTATATTGGCATTAAGATTTTAAACATTGCACCATGAGTAAGTAAAAACTCTTTTGCCTTACCTTCATATCCATGTTTATTTATGTAATGATCATATAGAGAAACTACATCAATAAATGTTGCATTATTAAATATAGGTACATTATGATTACTTATTACACCCTTTACTTGATCTATTGATACCTTCTTTGTATCAACAAACATATAGACATCAAAGTTTTCACTTATGTCTTTAGGATAATATGATAATAGGATATTTACCCACTCTAGGTTAGATACCCCTATCGCAACTGCATTTTTCTTTCTTTTAATCATTCTTAAAATAATGTTGTTGTCGTAGGTTTAGGTTCTACTTCCTTTTGTTTTTTAGGATAAAGAGCTTCTCCATCAGCAAGTAACATTTTATCCATACCTACTTCTTCTAAACTTTTATTAATTAAGTCTAACATAAATTTACCAGTGTATGCATCACTAATAAGTAATTCTTGTAAATGCTGTACAAATTTAATTCTCTTATCAGGATTAGCATCAAAGTATTCCATCTTTTTATAGAAATCATCTGCATTTTTAACTCTCAATGGATGATCTTCTGGAACAATATGATATTGTGTATCGTAATCTGGATGTAAGAAAGGTATAACTGCTAACTGTAACATTTCTGCATATTTACTTGTTACCCAACCTGCTGCGGTAGGAAGAACTAGAGTGTATCTTGTTTCCGCAAAGGTTTTATCAAGATCCTCTGTTGCGATGTAGCCTTTAAACTGAGGATACCCTTCTTTAAATGAATCTGACCATTTACCAAAGATTCTTGCTTTTTGATCAGGATCTCTATCTAAAATGTATTCCTTAAGAATATCAAATCTTAAATCATCTTTTGAAGCAGGTGGGGATAATTGCATAGAAACAATTGTAAACTTATGAGGCTTTTCAGTTTTAGCAGGGTCAAGAACTCCACCGTTTATAAGATTCATTTTTTCAATTCCTGAATATTCAGAACGAACTTCTCTTATTGTATAATCATCATTTTCTAATGAAGCATCTCGTTTAAGTTCCTTAACACCAAACCACTTAATATCAAAGTCTTGTTGACCTAGTACCTTTTGTGGTAAGTTAACAATATCACGATATCTCATTGAAGGTTTAACATAACGTGGATCCGTTGCTAAAAGCCACCATTTTAATCCTGTCATATTAAGATAATAGATAACCTCACTTGCATAATAAAGTGTCATATCAAGACATTGTACTGGCTTGTACGGAGGTTTAAGTGTATTTAAATAACCAGGGAGAGCTGTTGTTGACCAGCCCTGTGAAGTGAACCCTAATCCAAAATCAGCCTCAATACCTTTTTCTTTAAGAAGTTCATAAAAGGTAATGTAATATTGCCGACGATCATCAATGTTTTCGGGCTTAGGTCTTTTTGAGAGCTCTGGAATTTGTAGATAAGGATCATAAATTTTTCCTTCAGGATCAAATTCTCTGCGCTGTGATTCTGATAATCTACTCCAATCACTTTTTGATAATAATAAGATTCTTTTTATTGATGGATTTTTTAATAAAAGTTTTATTGTAGCATAATACTCAGATGTACCATCTGATCTTAAAAGATTTTTCTTTTTAAATTTAATTGCAGAACCTACTGCAAAAAATGCAACTGTTAAGTTTTGAGTTTTCATTTTTGTTTTATATATGCCTATAAGATTTATTATTATAGTTGAAAACCCAAATATTGTTTCATAAAAAAGGTGGCCTATTGACCACCTTAATAAAACTTATTTAATGTATTAAAGACTATTCTTGGTTTCTTGTACATGAACTCTAAGTTCTTGTGCTAAGTTTTTAAGCTCTTGCATTGACTTACGAATTCTAACCGCTGCTGATTTATTTCCTTTTTCGTAAAATTTAACAACATCGGAACGTGTACTTTCAATCAATTCTACCATTTCATCAAACTTTTTCATATTACTTATTTTTTATTTTTTTACTGATACTTACAATAAAATCTGATAATCTTCCTAATTCTGAATCATTAAGACTATCTGAATATTTATTGACCATTTTTTCTAAATCCTTTCTTAAAGAAACTAAAGCCTTTTTCTCACTGTTTTCTACGGATTTTCCTTCATTTATAAATTCAGAAAACTTCATAACATCATCCATTTGAAACTTCTTATTTTTATTATTTATAAGATCTAACGATTCAAATATATTCTGGGTCACTAATTCCCTTTGGTGCTTAGATACACGCTTCATGGCTTCTTTATAACCAATAAAACCGGCCCAATCTATTTCTTTTAATTGTAAATCTGACTTAGGTATTTTTAAATCACTTAATCCTAATTGTTTAAGATCATTTATTTTTACGATAAAATAATAGAGTGTCTTTTTATATGAGCTTGTCTTATAAACAATAGACATTTGCTTTTTATCTATAAGATTCTTAGGAACAGTTATTCCAACCTCTTCTTTAGTCTCTCTTATTGCGGCATCCAATGGTGTTTCTCCTTCATCTATCCCACCTTTTGGTATACTATAACTGTTATACCATTTAGAATTAGTAGGGTGCCCTAAAAGGATTTTATTATCATAAATGATTAAAAGACCAGCAGATTCTTTGGTTTTCATTAGAATTTTCCTTTTCGGTTTCTTACGTAGTTGGTCATTTGTGGTATATACATATACTTATGATCACCTTCTTTGATTTATATATTTTATCTTCTATTAGGGTTTAATACAACACAAAAGCGGTATTTGCTATTTTCATAATTAGGTATACATTGATCAAAAATAGTCAAATGAAGATTATGTTTTTTAGCAAAATCAATAAACCATTGCTTTTCGTAATAAAGGTGTTTAAGACCTTCATAGTCAGTATCGTAATTAGGGGTAGTCTCCCTTCTCATATTTTCGCAATGATCTTTATAGTCTGCATCAGGGAGTTCATATATAGAAACTGTTTTGTTTGATTTTTCCAACATCTTTAGAATAGTTTTTTCAGCATATTCGTATGAAGGGAAATATAAGAAACATCCAAATGAAACAACATGATCATATTTTGTTTCTGCTGTGATACTAATAGCCTCCCCTTGTTCCCATTCACCAAATGGTAAATTTTCTTTTGCAAGATCAACTAAATTTTGAGATAAATCAATACCTCCTACTATATGCCCTTTTTCATAAAGAGGATATAAAAATGCACCACTACCTGAACCAATTTCATAAACCGTATCGTTCTTATCTAAATCTATAAGCTTCCAATAATACGATTGGCCTTCTGTTAAATTATCAGATCTTAATTGACTTCTTGCATTATCATATCCGTTTGCAATAAGTAAATCTGTATGAGATTTCTTTTCAATAGTTTCCACTCTGTTTTCCCAAATGTCTTTCCAATTATTTTTCATTTTTCATTATCTTTTTAATTGCACTAATTATTTTAAAATTTTCAGATTTATCTTTAGATGCCATTCTTAAATAATTTCCGTGTAAACCTTTCTTATCATTAAGAATTCTTGAATAAATACCATACTCATAAAATAACCTTGTAAATAATACACTTACATCAAAACCAATTGTTTCAATGATAAAAAAGTTTGCCGATGAAGGGTATGTTTTTATACCTTTAATTTTTTTAAGTTCTTTAAAGAGAAAATCTCTTTCCTTATTATATCTTATTCTACATTTAGTATATTCACTTTTAAATTTAGGATCGGCTAATAATGTAGTAAAGTAATATGCTATACCGTTACTGTTCCATAAGAATGCATTCTTTAATGCCCAGTCTTTAAATTTTTTATTTATTGAATATCCTAATCTTATCCCGGCAACACCAAAATCCTTTGATAATGATTTTATGATAATAATGTTATCTTTACCTATTACCTCTTGTTCAATACTTTCATCATTAGGTGTAAAATGAATAAAGCTTTCGTCAACAATTAAGTTTTGCCAAGGTTCTAATGAATCATAAATTTTTATTACATCCTTCTTTGATATCGGGGTCCCAGTTGGATTATTAGGATTTACAAGTAACACAACATCAGGTCTTGTTTCTTTAAGGAAATTTATATAATCATCAATATCTAAAGAAAAATCATTTTTAGGTTTTAGATGATAATAATGTATTAAGTGCTCCTTAGTTGATTCATAATAAGTTGAAAAGGTAGGCAGAATAATTGCAAGTTCTTTATCCCTAAAATAATTACCAATAAGTTGTTCGATTATTTCGATTGCACCGTTACCAATAACAATATGATCAGAAGGTACATTAATGAACTTAGAAATTAATTCAGCAATTTCCTCGTTTTGTGGAGGATAAAATTTTATATACCTTTCTAGGTTAACTCTTTTTAGATTTTCATGAAAAAGATCAAAGGCATAAGGATTACATAAAAAGCATGCATCAACATGCATCTTAACTTTAGGAAATTCAGAAAGCAGTTTATGTATAGATGGAGAGTGAGTACCTGCTTCATTTTTTAATTCCATGAACCTTTCATAAAAGGCACTTTCATCTTTAGTAAGAGGTTTAATCAAAATAAAGAAATTTTAGGATAAGTATTTGTTATCATATAGTGAAGCTGTTCGTTATCATCACATTCACTCCAAATGTAATCTTTATATTTGATGATCTTAAATTCATTAGGCAATTCTTGCCAAGCATAATCATATTCAAAATCAATAGAGGAAAGCTCTTTAATACAATTATCATAATGTTTAATTGCATCATTAAATGATTTATTAGATACTTTAGTTATACCAATGTATTCCCAAGTAATATCATCATCTTTAACAGACAATTCATTTAAATTTTTACTTATCTTTACAAGGTTGTCTCCTAAGTCAGTTTGAACGTAACACGCATCATGTCTTCCATTAGGTACATTAGTCGCTAATATAGCATCTTTATTTTCATCTTTAATAAATTCTATAAATTCATCAACGTTATAGAGAATATCACTATCTAATATCACTAAGTCGTCTTCGATACCTTTATCCTTTAATTCTCTTAAACAAACTTGTAAAGAATATCCTGAACCGCATGCTCTCCATTCAGGATTATGAATAAGATTGATGTTTTCTAATTTCTGTCTTTCAAAATATGATTTATATTGTTCACTACCAAATCCAGTGACAACATATATTTCTTTAATGCCTACCTGTTTTAAGTTTTGAATTGAATACTCTATAAGAGCCTTAGAGCCAATATTAAGAAGTCCTTTTGGTTTATTAATTTTTAATCTTCGACCGGACCCTGCCGCTAAAATAATTCCTATCATTTTCCTTTATTTAATCTCGTAATTATTATTCTTAAAATTATATTTGTACCTACCGCCTAAATCCTTTGTTTTAAGAGGGCCACCATATACATCAATTTTCTCGTAGTTACCTGCAAATTTAGGATCAGGTGTAGTCCAACCGTTGCCATACATAGTTTCTAAATGACCTTCAACATTACAAGGTAAAGGGAATGAATACCCTTTGCATGTTTGTCTTTTACAAGGACCACTTATGTATTCATCCTTTGTTCTAAAATAGTCAGAGACATATGAATAAATTCTATCCTTTTTATATGGGTAATACAAAAATAAATCAGTCATAATAGGTTTACCCTTAAATGATTTGAATCTACCGTTCTTTTTCATTTGGTATTTAAACCCTTTAGGATTAACATAAGTATCTGCTCCTGCATCTTCATGTAGTTTAATAAATTCAGCAGGTTTAAAAAACATAGAACCTGTGCTTGTTAGATTTTCTGCAAAATCATCAACATAATCAGGTTTCATATCTTCCGCTAATATCCCTACATCACTATCAGAATCTCCAGGTATAAGATTTTTATCTCTGTAAATTCCTAAAAGAGTACCACAGTCGATAAATGCCTTTACATTATGTTTCTTTAATGAGTCTAAAGCTTCGATTAAATTTTCGTACTGTAAGTTTAAAAATTCTTCCTTTTCAGAATCCTTCCAATTTTTTGCAGTGTTAACCTCATTTAGTCTATAGAACTCTTCGAAATTTAGCAAGTTCATAGTTATCGTTTATATTTAAATATAATAAAAAAAATTGGAATAAAAAAATTCTAGCCCAACTTTTTTAAAATTTTTATTATTTATTTAACCTTCACAAGAAATACATTCTTCCATTGCCTTTGCAGCAATATCACCTCTTAAAACAGATTCAGTTCTCATATAATAAAGTGTCTTAATACCTTGCTTCCATGCTTCAAGGTGACATTGATTAATCCACTTTGGAGATGCTTCTTTAGGGAATGCAAGATTAAGAGAAACTGCTTGGTCAATAAACTGTTGGCGAATACCTGCTTGCTTAACCAATTCTAATTGATTAATTTCTTTAAATGTTTTAAATACTTCCTTTAACGGTATAGGATCATCTAATTCACCTGCTTCTTCAATCTTAATTAATTTACCTTGTACATATCCCCACTTATCTAGCTCTTTAATATCTTGTACGGATCCACCATCTGCTAAAATCTTATCCCATGTTTCTTTATTATTAATTCCAATTTTTCTAAACACCTTTTCAAGCTCAGGATTTTTTCTAATAAATGTACCTTTTGCAGATTGTTCAGTATACACATTTGCAGGAAGTGGTTCAATCCCAGCCGAAATACCACCTGCCAATTTTGAATTTGATGTAGTAGGAGCTATTGCTCTAAGATGAGTATTTCTCATTCCTGTATCTCTACACCAAAGAGGTTCACCGTATTCTGTTGCTAAATCTCTAGATGCTTGTTCACTTTCGGTTTGGATTTGACCAAATACTCTTCTTGTTTCAAACTGTGCAGGTAATCCTTCAAAAGAGATACCTCTTTGTTGTAAATAAGTATGCCATCCTAAAACACCTAATCCTATTGCTCTACCCTTTTCAGCAGAACGAACAGCGTTTTCGAAACCGTTTCTGTATTTTGCCTTTTGAATAAATTCTTCAAGTACACCATCTAAAAACCAAGTAGCAGTATAAATTAAATCGGTATCTTTCCATTCATCGTATTTAGCAAGATTAAGAGAACTTAAACAACAAACGAAAGAATGAGATTCATCAGTATGAAGTACAATTTCAGAACAAATATTTGTCATATAAACCTTTAAACCATTTCTCTTATATGCTTCAGGATTTTGTTTATTTACGTTACCTCTATACATAATATAAGGTTCACCTGTTTGTCTTCTCTTCTTTAATAAGGCTGTCCATTTTTGTCTTGACTCTTTATCACCTGCTTCAAGGTTTCTCATAAACTTATCTCCAACCTGTACGCACTGATGAAGATTTAGAGATTGTCTATTTACATCACCTTTAGGTTCTCTGATCTCTAACCAATCTAAAAAGTCTTCATGTTCAATATTTAAATTAACAGAAGCAGCACCTCTCCTAACTGCACCTTGGTTTGTTGCAAGTATAGCAGAATCATAAATTTTACAAAAAGGTACTACACCATCAGAAGTACCATTATCAGTTATGGTTGCTCCAGCCGGTCTAATCTGATTCATACCGATACCAACCCCACCGCCGTGTTTGGCTAAAAGCATCATCTCTAAATTCTTAGCACCAATATCTTGAATAGAATCTGCAACATCAATACCAAAACAACTTATCGGTAACCCTCTTTCGGTACCAGTGTTTGAAAGTACAGGAGAAGCTAAACATAACCACCCTTTCCAAATATAATCAAAAAACTTAGTTGCCAATTCAGGTTTCTTAAGTCTTCTTGCAACAGTTGTTGATACTCTCCAATATGCGTCTTTAGGTTTTTCACCATTTGCTAAATATCCGTTAGATATTGTTTGAATATATTCGTGAGTGTTAGCCCACCGTGGAAAATCAACATCGATCTCCCACCCTAAATGTTTTGCGTAATTTTTCATAAGTTTAATTTTTAAAATATATCATCCCAATCATCACCTTCACCTGCCTTTGAATAATCAGTCGGTCTCAATGCAAAAAAGTCAGTATGAGTAACTCCGCCTGTAAGGTGGTAAAACCATTCCAGGTTTTCAGCCATTTCTTGGTTCACTATGAATACATCTTGGTAACCCAGTTCTCTAAGTTTATCGTTGGCTCTATGTTTAATAAATTCTTTAAGATCCTCAGACTTAAGATTTTCAAGATCTCCCATCTCAAACATTTTATCAATAAACTTAAGTTCCATTTCAACCATGTACTTAGCACCATTCTCAACAGATTCTCTGGCAGCTTCTCTTAACTCTGGATATTCTTGGCACATGTGATTAAATAATTGACATCCCATTCTACTATGTAGAGACTCATCTCTTACTGACCATTTCATTTGTTGACCAATCCCTTTTAAAAGGTTTCTTAATTGGAAACTGTATAAGACTGCAAATGAACTGTATAGAGATACGCCTTCAGCAAACGCAGAGAAAATAGCAAGTGAAGTACCTACGTCCAATCTTGCATCAGCATTCGTTGCTAAGTCCTCGTGAGTATAAGGTGCCTTAGTTGACATTAACATTTCAAATTTATCAGCAATCGCAGGTTCATGTAAAAATGCATCAAAGTCTTCAAGACCAAGAGTTTCATTAAGATAAGAATATGCAGTTGCATGAATAGTTTCTTGGCTACCAAACATCATAGCCATTTGCTTTATTTCGTGTTTAGGAAACCACTTAGTAACCATTCCTGTCCAATAATCACTCACAGCACATTCAGTTTGTGCAAACCCTAAAAGTATATTTCCTACTAAATTTTTTTCAGAGTTACTTAAATTTTCATTCCAATCCTTTACGTCTCCTTGCATTGAAATTTCGGTATGAAGCCAGAAGCTTTGGGCTTGCGGAAGCCACCCATCGTTATAATATTCTGGAAATTCAAAGGGTTTATAAGGCACCCTCTCCTCAAAAAGTTTACTCATAGTTAATAAAATGTATTTTAATTTTTTGACTATAAACGCAACCTAAAATTATGGCTGCGTTTGTATTAATGTAAATTATTTATTATGCATATTTACAAAATAAAAAAGAAACAAGCTTTTAATTATTGATCTTTTTCTAATTCATATGCCTTTTGTTGCAATTCAAAAGATTTCTTTTTATATTCCTTTCTTTGTGCATAAAGATCGGATAAAATATCTTTGAGAATTGACCCACCACTTTTATAAACAGCTCCAGTGATTGCAACAATTTTATCATCTGATATCTCCTTTTTCCTTTCATCGGGTGAAACTTTTTTAATAAAGCTTTCAGGTGATATATTCATTTGCCTCATTATTGAAGGATATAGAGAAGCAAAGTCAAAACATGAAACTGCATTATGCATTCCTGTTATAGGTTCTTTTACAAAGGCGCCTTCATATTTTTCTTTCTTAGGTGGCGGTTTAGTTGGGTCTTTAGCCATAACCTTGCCCTTCTTTAAAAATTCTCTACACAATAAAGATTCCGTAATAGATACTGGAGAACCTGCTCTAAATACACTTATCCTACTCATATGAGCTATGGTTAATGCGATCTCCATAGTTTTAATCTTCTCATGTATAAGTTGTACAATAATCGTATCTATAGCATTATAAAAAATGTACTTATTATAATCTTTTTCATATAAATCTTGAATAGTACCATCATACTTAACCTTTCTTAATCCTAAAACAGCTTCACCCACGGTATCAAGTCTAACATCTTCTTTTACATCTATAGTCCTATCCCACTTAGCATAAATTTCCATATAGTCCATTACACCGACATGGCATGGAAATTCATCTCTACCAAACAACTCATCTATAGGAGATGCTATAGAAGGGTCTATACCAATTCTTTTTGCTCTGTTTATGATATAAGCCCAGTCAAATTTTATGTAATTCCAACCTGTCATCATTGGAATTTTTCTTACAATAGATTTTAAAAATGTATAAAGAAGATCATATTCAGAATTAAATTTCTTAAATTCAAATCGGTACTCTACATTATGATCTTTAACATAATTGTTTATCTTATTCTCAATATCACCCTGTTCCTTTTTAGTAAGATCTTTTGTTGCTAAAATGATACATTGCCTATTAGGAGTAACTATACATATCGCAGTGATCTTATTAGCTGCTTTAGACGGCTCAGGAAATGAATCTGTGACCTCAACCTCAATATCAATAAAATATGTTTTAGGAAAATTGTAACCGAATATAAGCTCTTGATCTGACATTCCAATACCCTCTATCATCTCTATCATTCGGTACTTATTAAGAAATTTACTCTTTACTTTTTTCACTGGACGACCATCCCAATTCGTAATTTTTTTATCTATATTTTTATCATTCTCATCACATACTTGCCAAATAAATTTATCCTTTGGTTCTATATCATATATTTTAAACCTAGTTTCTCCATTTAGGTTATAATATGATACGTATAATTGATCGTTTTTTTGTGTAATGTCTAATAGCATATTTTAGTAAGTCTTTGATTCTTCACGTCTCCAATTTTCGGCATTCTTACTTAGGTAATAGTTGTAAAATTCTTTTGGTGTTACTCCTATTGCAATACCCATATTAAAAATAAAGTGCATAAGATCAATGTACTCCATTTTCAATTCCTTAAGATCACCATCACTTAAATCACTTATTCGCTTCTGTCTTATTTCTTTATTTGCTTTTTTCCATGGTTTCCAAGCAGCATTACCGACACCATCATCTATTCCACCGACTGCATCTATCATCTCATGCATTTCATCTATTGCTGCATGTTCATTAAGAAGCAAAAAGTCAATAACATCCCCTATCGTAAAATCCTCAAATCTCTTTCTTCCTTGAGAATCAATATACATTTCTTGTGTTTTCTTCTGAAGGTTATAAAGATCTTCTAATGAAGAATTGCCCTTATCATAACCCATTTCAGAATAAACATCTTTAACTTCTAAGTCTTTACATTTATTATCAGTATTTGCCATAATTGTGTTTATTTTTATATTTAATCTTAATCTATTGTTTATTGTTTGGGAATAAAAAAGAGGCAATATTGCCCCTTTCATAAATATAAAATTAACTCAGATTATGATTCCGATTTAGTATCACCAAATCCTAATAGTGAACTACCAAACATGATCGCAAAAATAATACCAGAAAAAATACTGGTACACATTAAAAGATCATACATAAAAGTTAATTTAAAAAAATTTATAATAAAATAATTTGTTATAAATAACAAAGGTTTCATATATGAAACCTTCACTATAAAAAATATTTAAATATTATCAACTAAATCTCCACAATGTTTCAGTTGCATTAATGATTTCTTTATATTCTTTAATGTGTTTCATATTACTATTCTTAAGTTTCCTGAGGCTGTTTTATATACATCACCTACCCCTAATCCCCCAGCTATTGCAGCAGCATTATCAGCATATGTAGGTATTCCTATGTTTCCTTTTTCTTTAATAACTTCTTTAACCGATATTGTTATTTCTTTACCAGATGGAGTATCTATTGAAGTTATGTTAATATTACCACCTGGATTTAAATTAGGTGTATATGTAGAATCTATTAAATCTATCATTGATTGAGAAGAAATCTTATCCCCACTTTCAAAAAGACCTTTAAGTACGTATTTAGGTTTAACTGCCATTATTTTACATATTTCATTTATTTATATAAATCTATTTCTTATCTATTTCTTAATCTATCCATTAAACCCGCGTCATCTCTCCATGTCCATTCATCGCTAGGTATATCATATATAAATCTAAACAAAATGATATAATCTTTATAACCAGAATCCGTATTTGTCTCAAATCTAAGCACAATTGAACCACTAATCACTTCATGTTTACGCTTCCGGTCATATACATCCGTAGATGAAACTCTAATATCTTTAAAAACATTTGATAATACACCTCGAACCTTTGATTTTAAGTTCATATTAGATATAAGATTATATCCATAAGAATATTCATTCCATGTTATATCATCAAACTTAAATTTTTTTATACCTAATATTTTTCCTATTTTATTTTCTAATGGAGTCCAATCTATTTTATGTGGAGCTAATTCACTTGAAGATTTTTCAATGATAGATTCATTGGAGAACTGTTCAAATGTTAAAAGCCAAGCCTTTTTATTTTTCTTATCTTCTTCATCTTCATCTTCAGCATGTATTGGATGAGCCAAATCACCAGAACCAGTTTTTTGAGTAGGGAAGTCATTTAATGAAGTAGGGTTCCCAGGTAAAGTAACTGGACCCATTCCCGGGACTGAACCTGGTTCTAAAGTTTCCTTTACTTTGTCTGGGAGATCTTCTGTTTTAGTTTCAGCATAATCTTTAAGATCTTCCAAGCTCATACTATCAGCCAAATCTTTAATTTGATCTCTCCATTCTTTATCAATGTCATCAAGCTTAATGTCACCTTTTTTGAGTGCATAAGCTTGACCCATTAATCTTTGTTGTGCTTTGCTTTTTGCTGGCATATTATTTTATATTTTAGTTTTTTTATCCCATACTTTAACAATATAGTACTTACCATCTTTTTCCAAGTATCTTGGGTCCTTTTTAGTAGGAACCATTAATGGTCCATGAGTTTTATGATCCCTCCCTCTTAATGCTCTCATTTTATTATTTGAATCATAATTCCATGTACCAGTGCTTGCAGAAAAATAACCTGAACCATATCCTCTATTAGATTTATCATTAGGGTCTAAACCTTTCATTTTTAATAATTCAGAGTGTATTTCTTTCCATGTAGCTTTACCCTTCTTTTCAACAAAATCTATAAGTTTCTTTTTTGTCGTTTCATCTTCTTTTGCTTCATTTAAAAAATCGTTATATTCTTTTATATGTTTCATAATTTAATATTATTTAACCTGTTACATTTTTATATTTTTTAATGACTTTATCAAAAAATGATTTTAATTGACTATTAGACATATTACCTTCCCAATATTTAGATGGGATCCTTGGAACGTTATAAGATTTAGTTGATACGGCAATTCCATTTATTTCACCATTCATAAAACCAGCACTTTCATGAGGGCCTTCCTCAACTTCTAAATAGCCTGAAGGAAATATTATTCCCCATCCGGTACTGCCATCAAGATATAATTCATATTTACCTATATTTGAATCTTTATAAAGAAGTTCATTTCTAAATGGAAGCGATTTCTTATTCTCATTTACGAATTCATTATATTCTTTGATATGTTTCATGTTAATATTTTTGTAATCTTTAATCGACAGCTTTAGATCTAAACTCCGATGATCTTTCTAAAAATGCACCTAATACATTTCTATGAACCTTTCCTGTAAAAGTACCATAGACAAAATGAGCTACACCAGCAGATCCAAAATAATCCATAGGTATTTCTATTGCCCCGATTGCTTTAATAGTTAAATTTACCTTACTTGGTTTTATTATTTCGACCTTTCTTAAAAAACAAGTATATTTTCCAGGTAATTCTAATTCTTTTAAATATCTTTTAGTACCAACGTCCTTTCTTTTGTCAAGTGGCTTAAAATCTAAAACTTTCATCGTTAATCCTGCATGGTCATAATTAATATCTGGATATTGATGCCAATATGGTTTAACTTTAGAAGAAAAATCCCAGTCTGGATATTTTGATCCAGTTTCACGAGGTTTAGTGTTCTTGAAAATATCTAATTCAAATACGTCCCCCTTAGAAAATGGAAAAGTCATTATATTTAAGAAGTATCTAGATTGTTCGTTTAAAAATTGTTCAAACGGTTTTATGTAATTCATTATCGTGTTTTATATTTTTAAATAAAGAAATATAAGTTCCAAGTTTTTGTATAACTAACACCAACGCCGGGAATCTTTCCCTTTCTTGTTTTTATTGGCGTATCATAATAATCATCAATCATTTTTTGAAAATCTTTAATTGACATACTGTGTTTCATTGCAGTATCTTCAAAAAATGTCAGATTATTACCAGCTCTAAACACTGGAATTTCATACACAGTTTCAGTTCCACTGGCTTCACCATCGGTATTCAACACAGCAGCATAAATTATACTAGGTCCTTTTGGTATAGAGGTGATAGATACCCCCTGTGATATTTCAGCTTTAGATTTAGAACCATTTATCTGCTTCATTTTTTGGATATCTGACCACTTCATTTTTTGTGTATCTGCATCACTAACTATACCAGGCAATACTTTATCGTTAGCCCCAGCCGGTGGTTTATAATACTCAGAAAGTTCGCTTTTAAATTCCTCAAATAGTTTAATGTGTTTCATTTTTATGTTTTTTTTAATGCTCGTTTATTTTTTAAAATAACTTTCGTACTCTTTTTTAGAAACTTCTCTTATATCATCAAGTTCCACGATCTCATCTCTTGGTCCAAAAGATGCATATGCAGAATAATACTTTCCATTATATTTAGTTGCAACTAACACAGTTCCCATATCCCCATCTATTAAAGTTTCTTCCCATTTATCAATAGGTATATTTAATGATTCATTTACAACTCTTACTGATTTAAAAATTCTTCTACCTTTTTTAGAAAGCTTATATGTTTTTCTACCCTCAGCATCTTCTTCAAGTTTAAAAAGATCTTTATTTCTACTTAGCCATCTTCTATGTGCTGCTACTTCTTCAAGAATATTTTTCATTTCATCCTCGGTTATAACACCATCTTTCATTGCATCAAAAATAGCATTTCTAACTCTAGCTGATGTTGATGTAACTTTGGCTGGATAATCTTCTGTATATTGTCTTTTATAGGCTACCTTTTTTTCTGTTATTAATTCGTTAAATGTTTTTATGTATTTCATAATTATATTATTTTTCACTTATAGATTTTTCTATAATAAAAATACCAGATTGAGATACATGCGAGAATTTAAATTCTCTTGTTACATTTATTCCCGTGTTTCTAAAAACAACTAACGGAATATTACCTACTGCAGTATTAACTGCTTTCTGTAAATCATTACTTAAATCCTTAGTATTTCTTACATATTTTAATCTTCTAAACTCTGATAAAATTGAATCTATTGATGATATGTTTTTATCCTTCTTTATTATATTTATCTCATTAGACTTGTTTGCATCTTCAATTAGGATTGGTTCTATGTCAATTTCAAGAGGTTTCCCTCCCGGCCCTCTTAAAATAGCTTTAACATATACATTAGGTGTATATTTAATTTTGGACATTTTATCATAAAATAATTTAAACTTACGCTGATCTGTTTTATTAAACTCGCCACTTCTTATGAATGACGATCTGTTCATTATATAATGAATAGTTTCTAAGAGATCTCTATCTTTAAAGTGAATAAGAAATTTATTATCATCTGATAGAGAATCAATATTCATCATTTTTTCAAGTAATGTTATTGTTTCTAAAATTTCAATAAAAAATTTATACTGTGGGGCTCTGCCCTTAACACCTAATCTAATAGGAGCATGAGCATTAGGACTTTTTTTACTTCTATAATCTTTAACTTCAAATTTACCATGTGGTGTTTCTAAATCAAAATTAACACCACCTCCTTGAATTTTAGAATCTTTAATTCTCCAAGCAAAAAGGATTTCTCCTTTACCCATACCAGCAGGCTTAAGTTCAAATATCTTATATCCTAGTGTACCTGGTTTATAGTCATTAGGGTTAATATCAATCTTACCATCACTAGTAGGTCCAATTTTTGTCCAAAGGTTTTTAATAAAAAAGTCTACTTCATCTTGGTTATTACTGATACTGTTTAATAGATTAAACATTACATCTCGCACTTCACCAGCAGGCAACTTGTCAAAGAATGCTGTCAGTTGCTGAATTTTACCAGCTTTTATTGCCGCATTCTTAATTGAATCAGGTAATGAATTCACATCTATTAGTGAATCTTTGACTTTCTTTCTTTCTTCAATTTTTGATACAATTACTTCCTCAGCTTGATTATCTTTATTAAAAATCCGTTCATTCATTTTTTTTACTTAACTGATTACTTAAGAATATAGAAGCCAATTCACTTACATCAGAAAAAATTCTTCCTTTATTCATTTTACCTGAATTTTTTGTTTTCATTCCAAATGAATATGCTGCCGTTTTTTTGGTTACCGAACCAGATCCCTGTATTCTCATTTCTACATAAACCCCAGTCGGATCAAACATAGGGACATCTATTCCTAATGGATTATTTCCTAAATGATAAACACTCCCTTCTACTTTTTTATGATTATTATTTCCTATTATGATATAATCTGTTGGTGCACCGTTAGGACCAATTTTTTTGGATATTAATCTTCTAATTGTTTCAGGATTTACTTTAACATCACCCGGGCCCGTGAATTGTTTCTTGGATTGTAAAACCTCATTAAATATATTCTTTGCTCTTTCATCACCACGCAAACTTCCTAATGTTTTTGTTAAGTCCATAGGGCCATCTAAATAAGGCTCTATTTTATCATAAATATTCTTTAATATCGATAATATTTTTGGTGTGTTTAACGCAGAAAGAGCATCATTTAAAATTTCTTTATATTGTGATCTACTATTAATCTTGAACCTAACTCGCCTTCCATCAAATTCTATTGAGTCTACGTCTTTTTTTGGTAATGCTCCTAAATTATCGGTGCTTGATAGTTTAACTTCAGCTGCGATTGGAGTACCGTCAACTATTAAACCAAGATCTGATATAGCATTATTATTTCCGGCAGTACCACCGTCCATTCTTACGTTAGTTAAATTTAAGTTATTAATGCCTTTTACAATAGCATTTTCAAATTCAAATCCTCTATTACCAGAGTTTTCATTTAAAACTTCGTCAAATGAATCAGCAAAATATTCTTGTGAAAAAATGCTTTCATTCATTTCTTTCATTTTTAAATAATCACCAAAAGTTTTAAAATTATCATCCACTTCAGCTGTCGTAATTTCCTTTATTGAATCTACTAATTTATTAAAATCTTCTATTACACTTTTTGTTAAAATGGGACCTTCTTTACTTTCATCTCTCTTCTTTTTAAGAGAACCTAACATAATCTTAAATAAGTCTTTAAGATATTCCTTTCCTTCAGTATTAAGAATATTTTTAGTTCTCTCGTTATTGATCATATCAACATTAAGATCAAATTCTTCGCCCTTTACAAAATCAGCCTTCTCAATATCAAGATTAACCAAAGAATTCCCTCTTCTACTTATATAATCATTAAATATAGAAGATATTAATTCTAGGTATCTTTCATCAGGTTTAGATGAAAGAATTTCATTCTTTCTTAGACCTCTTTCCTCTATAAATGCAAGAATATCAAGAAGTAGGATTTCGTTTATATCAGCAGGGGCTCTCCTTGCACTTTGCTGAACATTACTCCTCATAAGTTCTTTAGTATAAGGGTCTATTAATTTAACTGCAAATGAACCGCTTTCACCGGGCTTATAAAATCTAAATATAAATGAATCAATGGGTTTTGTAGAATCTCTCTGTAAAAGAGTAGTATTTAAATCAGGATTTAAGATACTTAAAATATATGATGAGAATGAATTGGTACCAAAAACTTCCTTTTGATCCTCTGTTGGTATATCTAAGAAGTTTCTTATTTGTTTCTTTTGATCATTTGATAATTTACCTTGAAAGAATGGCATGAGAGGGGTAACATTTAATTTAGCCGACCAATCGCCTATAATTCTAGGGTCATCTATAATTTTTGCAATATTATTTCCATTCATTATTTGAATATGTGTAAGAACTAAATTATTCTTAGGTAACTTATCATATTTAATTACACCAGGTTCATTATGTACAAAATACTGAAAACAAAATCTCCAATTATCGGGTAAGGTTATTGACTTAGTTTCAGCTTCTATATAATTAATAGCAGGTTCATAATACATCATTAAAGTTCTATCAACAACATTAATAGGTTTAGGTGTACTACCTTTATAAAAATCTATTTTACTACCGCTTTTCTGAAACGCAAAATATGAACCTGAAAGTTTTTCAGTTACAACAACATAAGTATTAAGTAGATCTTTTAAAAACTCTTTACCTTTATTTTGATATATCTTTGTTAATTCTTTCATTGATGTGTATATGTATAAATGTATTATATAATAACTAAAATAAAATGATCTTGAATGTTACTTAATATTATTTAACATTATCAATTAAGAATTTCTTAAATTCTTTAATATGTTTCATTATTTTATGTATTTTTTAAGTTCGTTATAATATTTATGGAGATATGATGGAACCATTTCTTCAAAAGCTTCTTTATCATCTGCTTTAATTGCTTCCCTTACTTTAGTACCACTAGGACCATCTTCATCTCTTACATCAACTAGCTCTAACCCAAATTTAGGAAGAGTTTCTGTATCAGTATCATCACCTACATATTTTAATTGGCCTTTCCATGATTGAAGCCTATCTGAACCTGAACCCATCTTCTCACCTTCATAACC